>OBLN01000775.1_pt1 | contig 11339 bp, 9 predicted proteins | sample 1519301 | NCBI WGS metagenome assembly OBLN01 (sample SAMEA2452533, study PRJEB22499) | sediment metagenome | reverse complement strand
GGCATTACCGCAAGGACGAGACCCACGTCTGCTATTTCGCGCCGCAGACCTTTCACTGGCTGGCGCAACAATGGGGGGCGACGGTGGAGACGGCAGCGGACAGCGTCACGATTCTTCGAAAACCGCGAAATCAATTCTGACTTTGTCGTTGCGATTCTGCGTTTTGCGGGTCAACGCCCAGGCAGGGGGACGCTTTCCTGAAGCAGCGCTTCGCGGCGTTGATCAGAATATCTCGATCCGCCGGCTCAGGGCCTTTTTGCCGCGGTATTCCGGCAGCAGCATGGGCGATTTCCGCTCCGGTTTGATCTCCGCGCGCTTGAGCATCTCCACATAGCGCTGCTGGTGCTTCAGCGTCAGGCGGCCCTGTTTTTTCCCCGACTTGACGTATTCGGCAACCGATATCCCGGATCTCCTGCCGAACACCATGGTATCCAGTGTGGAGTTGCCCATGAGCCGGTTTTTGCCGTGCACGCCGCCGGAAACCTCGCCGGCCACCCAGAGGCCCTCAACCGTGCTATGACCCCAGGGATCCGTTTCCACGCCGCCGTTCTGGTAATGCAGCGTGGGGAACACCAGCACGGGATTCTTCGCCATATCCATGTCATAACGCTTGAACATGCGATTCATGCCGGGAAAGGCCTTCTCGATATAGCCCTTGCCGTTGACGACCTCGATCATCGGCGTGTCCAGCCACACGCCCCGCAATCCCGAAGGCGTGGTGATGCCCTTGTTGTGGACATAGCATTCCCTGATAAAGGAGGCGGCCTCCACGTCTCTCGGTTCGAGGGGGAATACGAACGCTTCACCGTCGATATTGACCGGCTGGGCGCCGGAGCTTCTGAGTTTTTCAGTCAACAGGTAGCCGATGATCTGCATCGGATATGCCGCGCCCGTGGGATGGTACTGGACCGTATCCACATCTCTCAGTTTTGCGCCGGCGCGATAGGCGAGCACAATACCGTCCGCCGTGGCGCCGTAATGATTCGTGGTGGGAAATCCGCGGATGTGCAGGCGTCCGAAACCGCCGGTTGCGATGATGGTGGCCTTTGCCTGCACCACCTTGTACTCCCCGGTTTCCAGGTTGAACAGGAGGGCGCCGCTGACCCTTCCCTCTTCATCGGTAAGCAGTTCGATCGCCGGGAAATGCTCGATACAGCCGATTTTCCTGCTCCTGAATTCGTCCCGGATCACGCGGAACTCCTCGAGACCGGTATAATCACGGCATGAATGCAGTCGCCGGATGGATGTGCCGCCGCCCCATTTTTCCACGAAGTCGCCGCTTTCCTCTTTGTCGATGATCGCTCCCAATTCGCACAACCAGTGCATGATGAACGGTGCATCCTCAACCAGTGCCCGCAATACATCCGGCTTGTTCGTGAAGTGGCCGCCGCCCATGGTATCCAGGTAATGCCGCTGGATGGAATCAGCCGAGCGATCGGCCGCCTGGGTGCCGCCTTCCGCCATGATCGAATTGGCGTCGCCGTGCCTCAGCTTGTTCACAAGCAGGATCTTGTCCCGATCGATGCCTTTCTCGTTCGCCCAGATGCAGGCGGTCGTGCCGGCCAGTCCGCCGCCGATGACCAGTACATCCACGCTGTAATCGATCCCGGACAGGTCCACCTCATCGGCGCTCACCAGGGGGTATGCCTCGAGCAGGTCGACGACCGGCTTTGCCCCGAAGTCTCCCTTGTTCTGACCGATCGATATCTTTCTTTTTCCGCCGGCGACGTAATCGGGATGAAGTTGCAACACTTCTTCCCGCTCCTGCATGCTCATGGCCGGGGGCGTGTATCCCTTTCTTTTTTCCCTGGTCTGATGGACGCGATCGATGAGTTGGTACATGTCCTCCGGGTAACCTTCGATGTATTTCAGCTCTGCCATGGTTTTCCCCCTTAATCCGCTTCTCTGCGGCGCTCAGCGTAGCGTTTCTCCAGTTCCGCTCGGTCAAGGCTGGTGATTTCATCCATTTCCTGGTTGAATGCTCCCGCGTCTATTTCTCTGATTCTCTCGATCAGGTGCTCCGGTTCCCTGCCGCCGTATTTTCCATACATCCTTCTGCCCAATTGGGCGACATTGTATTGCACGATCTCGGCCGGGCATCGCAGGGCGCAAAGTCCGCACTGGATACAATCAAATGATTCATCGGCGACCTTCTTGAAATCCCCCTTGATCGCAGCCTGGATGTAATCCATCACCTGCAGCCCCTGGGGACAGGACTTTGTGCAGGTGTTGCAGGATATGCACCTGGCCAGTTCCGGATAATACTTGAAAAACACATTGACCTTGTATTCCTCTCTGTTGATGTCGTAAGCGGCTTTCACGGCCGGGGTGAACGGGATCTGAACCAGGTACATGCCGTCTTCCACCCTTGTCTGGCAGGCCATGCCGGTATGCAGTTTATAGTCCCCTTCCAGGCGGTAAACCGTGGAGCACGCGCCGCAGAACCCTTCCCGGCATCCGCAACCCCTGATGAATTTATACCCGGCATACTCGATCGCCGTGAGTATGGTCAGATCGGCGGGGACCCGGTATCCCCTGCCCATGATGTAAATCGTCGCCCAGTGCTTGACATCTTTTTCCTCGATCCCGGCGACAACCGGTTTGCCGGCAGTCGCGATCCTTTCCATGACTTCCTGCGGATCCAGTACTTTATCTTTTTCCCTCTTCATTGTGATCTCCTATAGCAACCGTTTTTCTTGCAGTAATGGTTCCGGATCAATGTAATTCAGATCGAACCCGGCGTATTTCCTGTCCAGGCCGAAGGCGATAGCCATGAGTTGCGTGAAATAAAATACGGGGATTTTCTTGAAATCAGGATGAATTTCTTTGACTTCCTTTTGCCGGTTATCCAGGTTGAAGGCGCATAGCGGACAACTCGTGGCGACGCACTCCGCGCCTTTCTTCTGCGCATGGCTCAGGATATCGTAGGCCAGATCGGCCACGATCCGTTTGTCCTGAACCGTCTGGTAACTGCCGCAGCATACCTTCTGGTATGGGTTTGTTACAACGTCGGCGCCCAATGCCGCGAACAATTCCTGCTGAATCGTCGGATCCTCGGGATCGTCTATGGCCACTTCTTGCGGCCGCAGCAGCATGCAGCCATAATAGGGAGCCACCTTGAGGCCCTTCAAAGGGTTTTTCACCTTTTTTGCGATTGCTCCAAAACCCATCTCTTTAAGCAGGCTCAGAAAATGGATGACCGTCACTTCACCCAGGTAATCCTGTTCCAGGTACATCAGGTTATTGATCTTCTCGAGGTCGTCGGCATTTTCCCTGACGCGAAGATTCGACCGTTTCAGCGTGTTGTAGCACATCGAGCACAACGTGAGCAGCCGGTATTCATCTTTGACATCGCCGCGTTGATTCATCTCCTGCACGCGGACGAAGTTCCGGATCGGCGCGACATGATGGATCAAATCGTCCGATGTCAAGGAATAAACGGTCCCGCAACAATTCCAGCGCGGCAGTTCAACCAGTTCCAGTCCCAATGCCCCGGCAGCGGCCAGGGCCGAATCTTCAAAGTTCTTTGCACTGGTTTTCAGCGTGCAACCCGGATAATAGGGTATCTTCATGGTACCAGAACCAGTCCTTGTCTGAAATGACCATCACGAAATGCCGCCGGATTCATCATCACTCTCTCTGTCCAGGTCATGGTGTTTAACCGGTAAACTTGCGGAAACTGCTGATCAGGGCTACCTGCGGGAGTATTTCCATCTCTTCCCGGGGGATTTTGTTGATATCGATATGGTCGACGGCTTTGCGCAGGCTGATCTGCCGCAGGGCCTCGGCCACTTTTGCCAGGTCCAATCCTCTCGGGCATCTCACCGTACAGGTGAAACAGGAAGCACAAAGCCACATGGCCTTGGATTCCAGTACATCCTCCTGTCCCAGCTGCACCTTCCGCATCATCTGCGAAGGCGTGATATCCATCTCGCGTGCCAATGGACAACTGCCGGTGCAAACGCCGCACTGGTCGCAACGGGTGATCGGCTGTCCGCTCAGGTCGCTCACCTGATGCAGAAATTCCACGTTTTTATCGTCAAGCACGATTGTCTTGATCATTTACATCCTCTTTGACAGCGCCCTGCGCTTATCATCGGGAATCGGCCCGGATTTCTGAATGATTCCATCCAGGGCGTTTACTTTTTTGACGAAACCAGCCAGCATGACCGTGACGAATTGGACAAATTCGACCCTCGCGCCAATTCCTTCTGCATGCAATATATCGTTCACCCTGGCGGCATTCGCGGCGATTTCCGGAATGGCATGGGGATACGGCGATGATTTTGCCTCCGATTCGCCCAGCAGGATGCCGTCGATGCCGGACGCAAGGGCATGCAACATCAGTTTTGCGGAGATGCGGCTGCAACTCGGCACGCGGATGATCCGTGAATTCAACGAATACGCAAGCTTGGCGGTGCCGACGTTGTCGCACAATCGATAGGCGGTCGCATCATCGGTGAAAACCAGGAATTTCGTTTCGCCTTTTTTCTTTGTGCGCGTGAGGGACTCGATTTCTCCCAGCAACTGCGCATTGGTATAGACGTGCAGGTCCAGGGCGTCTCTGGGACAGGCGCCGATGCAACTCCCGCATCCCTTGCATAAGGCTTCATTGATGACCGCCCGCCGGCCATCCAGTGATATCGCGTGTACCGGGCACTTGTCGACACATAACCCGCAGCCGTCGCAGAGATCTTCATGGACAAAGGCCATAATCGGATCCAGGGCATATTCCCCCCGGTTCATCAGCCGGATCGCCCGTGAAGAAGCCGCGCTTGCCTGGGCGACGGTATCGGGGATATCCTTTGGCCCCTGGGCGGTCCCGGCAACAAAAACGCCGTCGGTCAACGTATCGACCGGGCGGAACTTCGGGTGCGCTTCCTGCAGAAAACCATCCGGGCTCTTGGCCAGCTTCAGCATGGCGGCGATTTTTTCCGTGCCCTGATTCGGGCGCAACCCGACCGAAAGCACGACGGTATCGAATGCCGCCTGGATGATTTGCCGGGTCAGGGTATCCTCGACCTTGAGGGTGACCTGTTGCGGGTTATCCGCGTCATCCATTACTTCCGCCACCCGGCCGCGGATAAACTTGATGCCCATGTTCTGGGACCTTTTATAATATTCTTCGAACCCTTTGCCGTAGGCCCTCAGGTCGGTGTAGAACACGTAGATGTCCCTTTCCGGCCGGGCATGCTTCAACAGGCTGGCCAGTTTGGTCGCGTACATGCAGCAGATTCTCGAACAGTATTCATTGCCGACCTGTTCATCTCTGCTGCCGACGCATTGAATAAAGGCGATTCTTTTTCCCAGATCCCGCAGCGGCGCTCCCTCTGATTCATGCACGATCAGGCGTTCCATTTCCAGGGCCGACAGCACATTGGGATATTTTCCATAACCGTACACGGACTTCTGCCGGGCATCGAAGATATCGAATCCCGTGGCGACGATGATCGTATCCACGGTAAATTCGATAAATTCGGGTTTCTGGGAAAAGTCCACCGCGTTCCCCGGGCAGAACCGCTCACAAAGACCGCACACCTTGCCCCCCTTCAGGATCCGCAGGCAGGCATTTTCATCGATCAGGTTTTTGTAGGGCACCGCAAAGCCAAAGGGGATGTAGGTCGCCTTGCGGATCGTCAGGTTCTCTTCAAATTCATTCTTCACCTTGACCGGACACTTTTCTTCGCAGATCCCGCAGGCGGTGCATCGGGTCGGATCGATATAACGCGGTTTCTTTTTTACCGTGACCTTGAAATTCCCCAGATAACCCTCGATCTTCTCGACCTCGGAATAGGTGAGCAGATCGATATTGGGGTTGGCGGGAACATCGGCCATTTTGGGGGAGAGGATGCAGGCGGCGCAGTCTTCAGTGGGGAAAGTCCTGGAGAGTTGCGCCATTTTGCCGCCGATCGAAGGCGCTTTTTCAACAAGGTGCACCGTAAAACCGGCGTCGCCCAGGTCCAATGCCGCCTGGATACCGGCGATGCCGGCGCCGATGATCAGCACCCGTTTCCCGATCGGCATCATTTTTTTCTGCAGGGACTCATCCTCTCTGACCTTGGCGATGGCCATGGCCGTGAGGTCCTTGGCCTTCTCGGTCGCGCCCTCGGGAAAGTCATAATGGGGCCAGGCGCATTGTTCCCGGATGTTGGCCATCTCCAGAACGTATGGACTCAGCCCGGCGGTTTCCAGGGTTTTCATAAAGGTTCCTCCCTGGAACTGCGGCGAACAGGCGGCGATGACCACACGGTCGAGTTGATGCGCCTTTACATCATCCAGAATCATTTTCTGGCCCAGTTCCGAGCACATGTGCGAATAGTCTTTGGCCATCACCACGTCAGCTTGGCGGGCGGCGAATGCGGTCACTTCCTTCACATCCACGACCTCGGATATGTTTCCCCCGCAGTGGCAGACATATACGCCGATTCGCGATTTGCCGTCTTTTTTTATCAATTTCCCAATCCTTTCCCTTCCCTGGAAACATGTCCGGCGGAGCGGGTCTGAAAAAACACCCGGGTATGGGTCAGACCCAAGGTGGTTGTCAAACTGGAATGCCGCGCTGTTCCCGCTTTCGCATCAGGCAAATGACGCCCCTTAAAGTTAAATTCAAACGATACAATACCTATCTAAAAGCTTTAAAATCCGTTTGTCAAGCCCCGCCCGATCTCAGTAGTTAAAATTTCACGTAAAAACCGTTTTCCGACTCTCCAACTCTCCAACTCTCCAACTCCCCAACTTTTCAACTCCCCAACTTTTCAACTCTCCAACTTTCCTTATAAGTTTGATTTTTCTTTCGGCCTTCCCGTATCATGAGCGGGGTCGGCTCCGGCCCGGAGGAGGAAGCCATGGCATCAAAACGGCTGTTGGCGGTAATCTGTGGACTGGCGTTGAGCGTGATTCTGTCTGCATCCACTGCGGCAGGGGTGGAAAAACGCGTGGAACTGGTGCTGGATGCGTCGGGCAGCATGATGGGCAAGCTGCCGTCGGGTGAACGCAAGATCACCGTGGCCATGGAGGCGGTGGACAAACTGGTGGGCTGCCTGGATCCGGGATTGGAGGTGGCGTTTCGCGCCTACGGCCACCAGAGTCACCGCGACAAGAAAGACTGCGCGGACACCGAGTTGCTGGTGCCCTTCGCGCCCCTGGAAGAGAACCGGGAAAAGATCCGTTCCGCGCTGCCCGAAATTCAAGCGCAGGGATTCACGCCCATCTCTTACGTGCTCGGACTGGCCGCCGCTGACTTTGCGGACACGGCCGGAGAGAACGTCATCATCCTGCTCAGCGACGGTAGGGAAACCTGTGACGGTGACCCCTGTGTGCTGGCACAGCAATTGAAAGCCAAACACGTTGAGCTGGTGATCCATTGTGTGGGGCTGGGCGTGGATGCCGCCACGCGCGGACAACTGGAATGCATCGCCGCGGCCGCGGGAGGAAAGTACTTTGACGTGGATGAAGCGGAAATTCTCGGGGCCACGCTGGTGGAAGCGGCCAATACCCCGGGAGAGCTGCCGCAGAAATACATCCCCGGTCCGGGCAAATTGCAGGTGGAGGGGGCGGACCTGCGCGGCCACCAGGTGATCGATGCCGTCAGCGGGCGCCCCCTGGACGTTCTGATTTCCCACGTGCAGGAAACCATCGACCTGCCCGCGGGGATCTACCACGTGACCGTGGCCGGAGCGGTATGGAAGAGCGTGAAAGTGGTGGCGGGCCGGACCACGGTATTGCGGCCGGGGTACCTGAGTATCGATGGAGCCTGTTTTCGGGGACATGATGTACTGGAGGCGGAAACGGGTTACAAACACGGTTCCCTCTCCAACACGCAGGCCTCGATCACGCTCATGCCCGGCGACTACCTGGTGACTTTCGGTCCGTTGACCTGGCCTGCGCGGGTGGCTGCCGGAGAAAAACTGCTGCTCAAACCGGGGATCGTCGCCGTAGACGGCGCCCATTACGGCGGCCATGTCATTTCAACCACGGATGGCCGCAGAGTGGGTGAGGTATCCAATACGGCCAGTTCCATGCCCCTGCCGCCGGGGAGTTATGTCATCGAAATCGACGGCAAGACGATGCCTTTTGAGTTGCGGGCGGGAGAGCGCAAGGTATTCAGGCGCTGATCCGGCCGGATCGGCGTGCGGCGGCTTTTACCGCCGGGGAGGAATAGATGAGTCCAATTGAAACTGGAACGAATCAGCAGATCCAGGTGAAGGATCCGGGAGATGTGTACCCCGTGTGTCCCCATTGCCAGACCGAAGTGCGGGAAGTATTTCAACGCCGGATCCAGACCCTGCTCGGGAAGGCGTATATCTATTATTGCGCCCAATGCAGAAAGGTGCTGGGCGTGACCCACCGTAAGGGTTTCTGGATGGGTTGAGACGGGAATAAAGTTGGAAAGTTGGAGAGTTGGAGAGTTGGAAAGTTGGAGAGTTGAGAAGTTGGAGAGTTGGAAAGTTGGAGAGTTGGACGAAGGTGACCCACCTTCGCCAAGGCTTCGGCGGACACGCAGGTATCAGGTGACAGGTGACAGTTGTAGGGGCGAAAAATTTTTCGCCCTTACGTTGACAGGGCGATTCACGTACCGCCCGGGATAGTGAAAACCGGAATTTCCGGGTGGTTCTTTGCTTCCGCAAGAATCCGGCCCGGCAAAGCCGGAAGGAGCGGAGTTTGAGGCAGTCGCAGAAAGCGCATAAAGTGAGGTCTTCATGAAAACCATCGGCATGATCGGCGGTACGGGCTGGGTATCCAGCGTGGATTATTATCGCGTCATCAACAGCGAAGCCGCGCGCCTGCGCGGCGGCGCGTTTACCGCGCCCTGTATCCTGTGGTCACTGGATTTTGGAGAAGTGGACGCGTTGCGGCGCTTGAATGACGCGGAGCGGCTGTACGAACCGTTTCAGCGGGCGGCGATGGGGCTGCAGGCGGCCGGATGCGGCCTGGTGATGCTGTGTGCCAACACACCCCATCGCTACGCGGACCGCCTGGAAAGCGAATTGTCCGTGCCCCTGGTTCACATCGCGCGCGCCACGGCGGAAATGATCCGCAGCCGCGGCATGCGCCGGGTGGGGCTGCTGGGTACGCGCATCACCATGGAAGAGGATTTCTATCACGACAAACTGGCCGCGGCCGGGATTGAATCCCTGGTGCCGCCCGAAGCCGAGCGCGGCTTCATCGACCACACGATTTTCAATGAGTTGATGCGCGAGGAATTCCGTCCCGAGCGGCGGCAACGCTTCCTGGAGATCATGGACGGACTGGTCAAGCGCGGGGCCGAGGGCATAATACTGGGTTGCACGGAAATCCCCCTGCTGGTGAAGCCGGAGCACACCACCCACGTGCTTTTCAACACCCTGGAGATCCACGCCAAAGCCGCGGTGGCCGCGGCGCTCGAGATCGGCTGATTCGCTCCGTCAGTCCTCGATTTCCAGCGCGGCCAGGAAGGCTTCCTGGGGGATGTCGACTTTGCCGATGCGTTTCATGCGCCGTTTGCCCTTTTTCTGTTTTTCCAGCAACTTCATCTTACGCGTGATGTCGCCGCCGTAGCACTTGGCCAGCACGTTCTTGCGCAGGGCCTTGACCACGGTGCGTGCGATCACGCGTTTGCCGATCGCGGCCTGGATCACCACTTCAAAGAGCTGGCGCGGGATCACCTTTTTCATGCGCGAAGTGACGGCGCAACCGACATGGTAAGCGTTGTCGTTGTGCACGATCATGGCCAGGGCATCCACGGCTTCACCGTTGATGAGGATGTCCAGCTTGATCAGCGGAGCTTCGCGGTATTGTTTGAACTCGTAGTCAAAGGAAGCATAGCCCTGGGAGATCGATTTCAACTTGTTGAAGAAATCGTAGAGTACTTCGGCCAGGGGCAGGTCGTAGGTCAGGTGGATGCGCTGGTCGCTGATGTAATCCATCTTTTTATGAATGCCGCGGCGCGATTGCAGCAGCTTGAGCACATTGCCCAGATGTTCGGCCGGGGTGATCACAATGGCTTCGATAATCGGCTCTTCGATGCCGCGGATGAACTGCGGTTCGGGAAGCTGTGCCGGAGACTCGATTTCCGATACCTCACCCGAGGTTCTGGTGATGCGGTAACGTACCGACGGCGCGGTGGTGACGATGGCCAGGTCGTATTCCCGTTCCAATCTCTCCTGGATGATCTCTTTGTGCAACAGGCCCAGGAAGCCGCAACGGAAGCCGATTCCCAGGGCGGGCGAGGTTTCGGGTTCAAACGTCAGTGATGAATCGTTAAGCACCAGTTTTTCAATCGCCTCGCGCAATTCTTCGTGGCTGGTGCCTTCCCCGGGGTAGAAACCGGCAAATACCATCGGCTGGGGTTCCTTGAACCCCGGCAGCGCCGCAACCCGGGTCTCCTTGGCCAGGGTGACGGTGTCGCCGATCTTGACTTCAGATACGTTCTTGATACTGCCGATGATGTAGCCGACTTCTCCGGCGCTCAGTTCCGGCAGCGGAGTGGGCTTGGGCGTGTGGACACCCAGTTCGTTGACTTCGTAGACGGCGTTGTTGGAGAGGAACTTGACCCGGTCCCCCTTGCGCAGGCGGCCGTCCAGCACGCGCACCAGGATGATGACGCCGCGGTAGGAGTCGAACCAGGAATCAAAGATCAGCCCTTTCAGGGGCTTCCCCGGGTCGCCCTGGGGCGGCGGGATGCGCTCGATGATGGCGGGAATGATGCCGTCCACGCCCTGGCCGGTCTTGGCGCTGACCAGCAGGGCCTCCTCACGGGGGATACCGATGATGTTTTCCACCTGGTCCAGTGATTTTTCCAGTTCCGTGTTGGGCAGGTCGATCTTGTTCATCACCGGGATCAGCGCCAGGTCGTTGTCCAGCGCCAGGTAGGTGTTGGCCACGGTCTGGGCTTCCACTCCCTGGGTGGAATCGATGACCAGCAGCGCGCCTTCGCAGGCGGCCAGCGAGCGGGATACCTCGTAGGTGAAATCGATATGCCCGGGAGTGTCGATCAGGTTGAGGCGATAGGTTTCGCCGTCGCTGTGTTTGTAGGTCAGGCGCACGAAGTGGCTCTTGATGGTGATGCCGCGTTCGCGTTCCAATTCCATGGAATCCAGCTGTTGTTCCTGGCGTTCGCGTTCGGGGATCGCGCCGGTGATATCCAGCAGGCGGTCGGAAAGGGTGGTTTTGCCGTGGTCGATGTGGGCGATAATGGAAAAATTGCGAATGTATTTCATGCTCGAGAGTCCTTTGCAACCATATACGCGGCGCCCAGGACGCCGAAGTCCTCATGGGTGACGGTTTCAATCCGGGTACAATCCAGCGCGTCGCGGTGCAGGCGGGCGCTCAGCTCGGTTCGCGCCGGCGCCAGCAGCGCA
>OBLN01000774.1_pt1 | contig 11342 bp, 8 predicted proteins | sample 1519301 | NCBI WGS metagenome assembly OBLN01 (sample SAMEA2452533, study PRJEB22499) | sediment metagenome | reverse complement strand
AATGGGCAACATGTTGACGGCATTGACCTCAATCGGGTTCTCATTGAAATCAAAATTATAGAACCAGGTATTACGTCTCGAATACACATTGATGAGCTGAAGCTGGAGTTCGGAATCTCCGAGATCGAAGAACCGTCCCGTTCTGGAAAACGAGATATCCAGCCGATGATAGTTTGGTAGCCTCGAGGCATTCACTTTCCCGACGGTAAAGGCATTACGGTCTTCATTGGTCCACGGTAGATCGTACTGCACATAGCGCCCAAGTACTTTAGTGTAAGATTGTCCTGTTGCAAAATTGAACGAAGCGGTAAACTTCCAGCGGTCGCTCAGCTGATAATTTCCTACTGCGTTGATATCATGACGGCGGTCGTATTTGGGAGGATAGAACCGTGCATTTTGTTCCTGATTCGAGATCTCGGCATTAAAGCCCGGAAATTTGCGCCAGGTAAAGGCGAGGGTATAACCCAGGAAACCGGTAAATCGTCCGGTTCGCTTTTCAAAGAAGACCTCGGTTCCATACGCATACCCTTCTCCGAACCGGAATACATCCTGATATGGGAGTCCGCCTACATCAGGTAAAAAAGGGTCGAGCTCAAACAGGTCATTCATACTGCGGTAATAGAATTCGATATCTAGTCCGTAGTCCTCAAATGGGATAGTTTTGGCACCAAGTACAAACTGATCGCCATAGGCCGGAGAGACCCCCTCGGCTGAAGTCAGCCACACATCAAACCCTGAAAAGGCTTCGTTCGAAATCAGGGTAATGAATTGATTGTAGCGTCCGTAAGCTCCTTGCAGGCGAATGCGATCGGTTGGGCGGAATTCGATCGCCATCCTCGGTTCCGTCCGAATATACTCTCCATCCGAAAAATAGTTGAAGCGAACACCGGGGGTCAGGATCCACCGCTCGGACGGTCGCCATTCATCCTGCACATAAAAAGAAACATACTGATTTTGTATGCGGCTCTGGAAAGTGGTGCGTTCATCAAAAATATCATTGAGCCTGAAGGTGAAAATACCTGCCCAGACCCCCATTTTAAACCGGTGATCGTTATTCGGGAGGTACTCAAGATCCGATTTCAGGGAAAAATCATAAATGTTATTCTCTCTTTTAAAAGGAGTGCCTGCCAGATCAAAATTGGGATAGTTGAAATACCGGGAACCGGTGATCACCGTATTGGAAAACAACTTTTCGGAGAAGATGTGGGTCCAGTTACTGCTGAGGGTTTGATTGCCGTAATCCAGTTCAAAAACGGCATCGTCGGTAAAGGGGAAGCTGACCCGATCCTGTCCGGCATAAAAAGCCAGGGAAAATTTATTATTGGCGTTGGCGTCAAAGTTGATCTTTCCATTCACATCATAGAAATAGAACTTGGAAGGAATGTTATCCACAGACTGACGGAGTCCGGCAAGCAGGGGTTCCAGGGTAGATCGGCGGACGGCCAGCATCCACGAACCTTTTTTATAGGGACCTTCGATACTGGCGCGGGAAGCCAACAGGCCAACGGTAGCTGAACCGGCCATTTCCTTGCGGTTACCGTCTTTGTTATAAATGGAGAGCACGGAACCGAGTCGTCCGCCATATTCAGCAGGATAACCGCCTTTGTACAATCGCACATCCTTGATGGCATCAGGGTTGAAGGTGGAGAAAAAACCAAAAAAGTGGCTTGGGTTGTACACCGTGGTGCGGTCGAGCAGGATGAGGGTCTGGTCCGGACTGCCCCCACGAATATATAATCCGCTTGAAAAATCAGAAGCCGCTTTCACACCCGGCAGTAGCTGAACGGAGCGGAAGACATCTGCTTCAAACACAGATGGCAGCTCCTTGATGAGTTCAGTATCCACCTGTGCCGTGCCGATATTCTTTTGTTCCTCCAGCTCGGCCTGGGAGCGCACTTCGATCTCTTCCAATTCAATACTTTCGGGAATGAGGTTGATGTCGAGACGAAGATTTTCGTCCGCCCCTAATGTGATCTCACGGCTGTAGCTTTTATAGCCAATATAGCTGGCGACCAATGTATAGGTACCGGGCTGAATGTTGGGGATCGTGTAATAGCCCAGCGTATTAGTTGAAGCCCCAAGACGGGTTCCCTGCAACCCCACATTCGCACTGATCAGCGTTTCGCCGGTTTCGGAATCCGTTACATACCCGCTGATGGAAGCCACCTGTTGTGCAGAAACCCCGACGGTACTGCAGATCCCCATCGCTAAAAGCGTTAAAAAAATACGGTACATGAAAGGTCTATTGATGATGAATAGTTTTGTGATTTAAAAGAAACATACCGGTGAAAGTTACTGCTATGGTATTTCTTTTCAGGGATGAAAACTATAGTTACATTTATTGCCAATTTAAAATTCCCAAAGCTAAGATATGTGTGGCAGATACGTTCTTTACGAAGAACTTGATGAGATCGATCATTTTCTGGGTGTGATGGAAAGGCATGGGGAGTATCACCCCAGTTATAATATTGCTCCATCTAACGTGATGCCGGTGGCTTTTGCCGGAGAGGGCGGAAGGCGCATGCTGGAATCCATGCACTGGGGCTTTATGGGGTGGCAACCCAAACCAGGGGAATCTCCTTTTTTACCCATTAATACGCGGGATGATTCGGTGGCCCAAAAACCGATGTGGACCAAAGCTTTTGCCGAGAGGCGGTGTATCATCCCGGCTAACGGTTTTTATGAGTGGACAGGCACGAAGGGGAATAAAACGCCTCATTATATCTACCCAAAAGGGGAGCCACTGTTTGGCTTTGCAGGACTTTATTCGGACCTGGCACCCGATAACCGTCCGGCCCGGCGCTCCTATTCCATCATCACCACCTCACCCAATCAGGTGATGGAGAAGATGCACGACCGCATGCCGGTGATCCTGCATCCCTCTGAATTTGGCAAATGGCTGGATCCGGCGCAGCATGATCCCGGGTATCTGCAGGAATTTCTGCAACCCTATCCCGATGATGGCATGGATGAGCATATAGTTTCCAAAGCGGTGGGGAATGTGCGGAATAATGAGCCGGGGCTCATTGCCAAAGCAGATCTGTTTGGGTAAACACAGATCACTATCGCACAAAAAAGAACTCTTCATCCACTTCCTGTATCAGGCGCCAGTCCATTTCATCGAGGATGTACACCAAATGGAAAAAACGCTGTGCATCGGTTTCCACCACATAATGCAGCTGTTTGGTGATCATGACATTTTCCATATGCTTGGTGGGGATATCGGTGACCTGAGCCGAGTTGATCTTACCCGACTGAAACCGATAGGGCTGCATGCGCTGAACCAGGGGCAGTTCGATACCCGGCTGATCCTGTTGTACCTGTGACCTGGGGATGATCTCAAACCGGTAAGGCACAATACGATGAGCCCGTGAGGGCAAATGCTTATGCCGTTGTATCAGTGCCAATACGCGATCCACGGCATAATCCTGCATTCCCGAGTTGGGGTCCAGCGACCACAACAACTCTTCCTCATTAAAAATCAGTTCCAGTATAGGTCCCTCTTTGGTTTCCACGCTGTAGAACGATTTTTTCACACCGCCATCTATTTTACTGTGGCAGGAGCGTACCCGTGCCATATGTTTCACGTATGGTTTCCTCCAGTCAGGCTTTTGAGCCTGCGAATAACGGCTGAAAAAAGCGATCATTTCGACCAGTGGAAATTTGTTCATGACCAGTGATTTGGTTTGGTCGTTTTAAACTATACACATATTTTATACATATCAATATGTAAAGCAGAAAAATGTCGAAACATAAGTCACATCCATATCAGCCAGAGCAGGATCTCCATCGGATCACCCTGTACAACACCGTCTATCCTGAGCATCAGCATACCTCGCGGAAAGAGCGGCTGTACCTGCATTTTGATTTCGCCTGTTTTTACGCACAGGTGGAGCAGCTGCGGAAGAATATCTACGGGATACCGCTGATCATAGGCGGATGGCGCAAGGAAAACGGACAGGTGAAGGGTATTGTGGCCACGGCCAGTTACGAGGCCCGGAAGATGGGGATCACCACAGGAGTCAGTGCCTTTGAAGCGTTCCAGATATGTCCCTATGTATGCATGCTTCAGGTAGATTATGATGCCTACACGGCTATCTCCAAACAGGTGCATTTCATCTTCAAGGAGTTTGCCCCGGTGGTGGAGCGCTATTCCATGGATGAGTATTTTATGGAAATCGATTTTCTGAAGGACCGCACGCGCAGGGAGATCGATGATTTTGCGTTGAGGCTGCAGAAGCGGATCTACGAAGCCACACGTTTGGTGGGAGCCGTGGGGATAGCCCGATCAAAGACCTATGCCAAGCTCTCAAGCAGCCTGAATAAACCCAAGGGCCGAACGTTGATCCTGACGGATGAGGATGAGCGGAATGAGATATGGCCGCTGCCGCTGAAGAAAGTGTGGGGGGTGGGCCGCCGCCGGCATGAGCATATCCTGGCTGAAGGCTACAAGACCATCGGTGATGTGGCCGAGCGTGGCAATAAGCAGACCTTTATTCGGCTGTTCGGGGCGAACTTTGGGAAGATGCTGTACGAAACTATTACAGGGCAGGATCAGGGCCGGGTGATGGAGGAGATCTCTGAAGACTATAAGCCCAAACAGGGGGTGAGTTATGGCCACACGTTTTCTGAAGGTTCAACGGATGTGGACCGCATCAAAGGGGAGTTTGCCATAGCCGTACAGAAGGTCTGTTACCGGATGCGGGCGTATGGTATCCGGGCCAGCAGTTATTCGGGGATGTTCGGCTTCAATGAGCAGGGTAAATCGGGTATGGGTTTCCGGTTCGTGACGCCGGCTCACACCAATATTGATGATTATGTGTACAAGGCGTGTATGGATGCGATCCTGCCCTCTATAGAACAGGCGTGCCGGAACGGACAGGAGATCCGCAATATCGTGTTGGGCACGCACGATATTGATAAGACGAGCCAGCTGAATGTGTTCTTTCAGGATGATGAAGAGAAGGCTGCGAGGATCAAGGCCATGGACCAGATCAAGAACCGGTTCGGACAGCAGTATATCACCCGCGGGAACACCCTGCACCGGGTGACCGGGAATACGCATTTTTTAAGCCGGAATGCCTGACAGCACAATAAAACAAAGGGTTATAATGTTATAACAGGGTTAAGAGATGGCCGTAAAATTTCGTATATTTAAGGCAGTAAAAATTAGTTCATTGACGTATTGGGGGTGTTCTGGATTCGACGGGTTGAGTATCACCGTTGGTTGCGTGTCGAGATTGTCCAATGATTCTCGTAATAACAATCATTATGGATCAAAAGTAATTGACAATAATTACTCATACCGCTTAGCAGCTTAAACTGTTGAGCCGTCCCGCTGGTTAAGTGCCTATCATTGCCAGCCCGGACGTCATACAAGATAGGATAGCGTAGATGTGCTTTCTGTCGCATTTACGTAAAACTTTAACAGAATAGTTTGAAGTCGCTTAGGTACTGGGCTCGGCTTCAGGCGAATGTCAATCAGTACCTACACATGTAGATGCTAACAGGTCTACCTTCCCGGACCGGGGTTCGACTCCCCGCACCTCCACTATACATTTAAAATCTAAGCCGAAGTGCCCTTTAAGCGCTTCGGCTTTTTTATTAGCTACATTTTGAGTGGATGTCAGTGAACTATTCGGTGACCATTACACCACGAAGCAGAGTTCCGGAACGAGGACAAGCTGTCACATATCGCACCTACGGCGCGAGGGTAGAATGGGGGCACATAGTGGTTACAAACGTGCTGCTCCGATGGAGCAGGGTTAGTCTGCCTCAAGTGGAGGTGTTAACTTCGCAGGTTCTGTTAAACATACATGATATAAGAAAGACCGAGTAACCGGTAGGCCGATTTGCGATTTTTAACTTGGAAATACTTTGAAATTCAGGGTGAATACGGATACCATTAGGCTCACTTTAAAACAGCCTGAAAATGAAGATCACCAAAGAGATAAAAGCCAGTGAAGAAGAGATCGAAAGTCTTGAGATGCACTCGGTGGTTAATATCATTTCGGTTATAAGCAGTCAGTTACAGCTGCTTCAGATGGAAAGTGACTATCCTGAATTATTGGATGCAGCCATTAACCGGGCCATGGCGTTTGCGGATGCGAGCCATTCTAAAGACAAGTCTGTGTTTAACCTGGAATCGCTAAATGAGTTTGAGGATCTGGTTAACCGTTCGTTAGCTGAACTCAGTAAAAAACAACCGGAGCTAAAGGATGACAGTAAGGTATCTGAGTATTCAAATATAATGAAAAGCGTATTTGAGGTATTTGAAGTTCGGTTAAAGGAGATCGTACAGCGCTGGGAATACCCCGATGCCTGGATCCCTTTTTCTGTAGATAGTTTTGTAGATGATTTCAAAGAATTCTTTTATGCGATGGAGAAGAATAGTCAGGGCAGGTATAAGATCATCTATAACATTGCTGAGCAGGATGAGAAAGATTATCTGGTAAATTTTGCGATCAACAGTGAGGGAGAAGAGATTATTCACATGCCGCTGATCCTGAAGGATGTGATCCGTGATCTGATCGCAAATGCCCGAAAATATACCCCGCCGGGAGGGGATATCACCATCGGTATTTCACAAAAAGATGAGGTTTTTAAATTTGTGGTGGAAGATACGGGCTACGGTATTCCCGAAGATGAGATCGGGAAAGTGGTCGATTATGGATACCGTGCCAGTAATGTAAAGGATACGGTTCGAACCATGGGTGGTGGTTTTGGTCTGACCAAAGCTTATCATGTCATAGATCAGCTGGGTGGAGAGATGTGGATCGATTCTGAAGTGGGTTCAGGAACAAAGATCACCGTGCAAATTCCGATCCCGGAGCATGTGGGTGGCGGGTGACCCATTTCAGGGATCACCCCGAAGTATTTTATAATTTTAAACGATAACAAAGCTTCAGTTCTGTTATCATCCATCAGATTAAAACGACAATCACTTTTGGAAGCCATGACTCTGATGATGCCCAATCGCCTGCCATGTATATTTTCACTGTTTGCTATGCTGTTGTTTGTTTCCTGCAACCATTCCGCAAATCATCCTGCAGATAACCTCACCACTGCCAATCAGCAGCTGGCGCAGGAAAGAACCAAAACTTTGCAGGCTCTGGAGCAGGAGGTGACAGCGGATGCGGTTCAAAAGCTGGTGGAATTAGGCCTCTGGGAAGATGCAGAGAGATATTTGAATGAAATGGGAGACTCTGATGAGGTAAATCTGGTCAGGGCCGGACTCAACTTTAAGAAACACAGATATGAAAATGCAGAAGCATTAGTGAATGAGGTTTTGGAAGGCAATCCTTCAAACAGAGAAGCTCGTTTATTGAAGGCTGAGCTTGAGATACAGGCCTGGCGACTGGATGAAGCTGAAGCTATTGCAGAGGCTATTTTACGGGAACATGAATCAGATGCCAAAGCAGGGGTAGTTAAGGGACGGGTAGCCCTGTTAAAGCGAAATTACGAAGACGCATTACAATGGGCGAAAGATGTTCAGGAATGGGATCCGGCACTGGCTGAGGGATATTTGCTCGAAGGGGAAGTGTTGTTCTGGGATCAGGATCCTGCCGCTGCTGAACCCGCTCTGCAAAAAGCTCTGGAAGTTAATCCATTCAATGCGGATGCCCGATTCAGTTATGGATATGCCGTTTGGCGAAGGGTGGATGCCACTCAGCTCGATAATATGGCCGGTCAGTGGAATCTGGCGTTTGAAGTGAACCCACTGCATTATCTGGCACACTGGCATTTTGGAAATGGTCATACCAATCTAACCTATGCGGATTATGCCCATGAAACCGATGAGGAAGTTCGGGAAAAACTGAAGGAAGCAGATGCGTTACTGGCTGCAGATCGTGTGGATGAAGCGATAGTTTTAACGAGGGAAATTGGTGAGGAATATCCGGAATCGGTACTGCCGGATATGATGAGAGGCTCGTTCTATTATATGTACTACAGCATGGATAGGACAGAGCGACTCGACTCAGCAGAGGTACATTTCCGTCAGATCCTCGAACAAAAACAGAATTATGGTCCGGCACACAATGCTCTGGCTGCGGTTATCAAACAGCGGCAGTTTCAGTATCTGGAGGAGTATGACGAGCTTGAACAGATCATAGAGAATACTGAGATACCTGAAGAAGGCTCGGTGTTCTATGAGGTCTTTAAGGATGCGGAATACTATCCGGGTGACAGGGTGAAAAAGATGATTGCCCAGCAGATCGGACCGAGTAAGGCCTATCTGGAGATGATCCAAAAATTTGATTCGGATTTTGCGATCCCCCCTTTGCACATTGACCTGGCTATCGCCATGGATCGAAACTATTTTCGCTTTGGTACCACTTTCGATAATCGCCAATGGATGGATATTCGAGGTGTGGGAAGCGGAGCCACCGGGATCGAGTATCTGGAAAGGGGAGCTCATCTTGAAAGGAATGTACTGGCTCATGAGTATGCCCACTTGTATCACGGAAGGATCCTGACCGATGAAGAAGATCGAAAGATACGGGCCTTGTATCATGAGGCAATGGCTAATAATAAAACCCTGGATTATTATGCTTCCAACAACGAAAGTGAATTCTTTGCACAGGGCTATGCCGGATTCCTGGCAGAAAAAAAGGTTCACCCCCTGAATCATAAATCCATGAATACCAAAGAGTATATACAGGAAAAGGATCCGGATTATTATGCGTTTCTGGATGAACTGCTAAAAAAACAGGAAGAGTATCTGGCCGGGAATAAAGATGTTCTGGCAGACAACTGGGCACAAACCTACGTTTCGCTGGCGGGCCGGTCATGGAGTGATCTGACTTTGGCAGCCGCCTATCTTGATACCGCTTTGACCTATAGTCCTGATTATGTGCCAGCGATCCTGGAGTATTCACAGATCAAAGCACGTCAGGGGGAGTTTGAGGAAGCCCGGTCTTACATCCGTCAGGCTAAGGAGCTGGAAAGTAATTATGCTCCAACCTATGTGGATGAGGCTAATATTCTTCATTACGAAGCCCTCAACGGAGAATTGGGATTTGAGGCTGCTCTGAACCGGCAGGAACCGATACTGGCCAAAGCTAAAGAACTTGAAGAGGACCTTTCTGAAGCAGCTCAGCTGAACCGCCTGATGAGGGAGCGGTATCTCGATTATGGGGAAGTAGTTTCGATCCATAGCTATAGGCATTGGAGGTTTTACAGGAAGGACAGCGCATTCTGGAATCAGCCGGCAATTCTGTGGCGGGTTATGTTCTCAGGGTCGCCTGGATCCATGCCACTAATGGGGACTTAGAAGAAGCCAATTCTTTATTGAATGAAATTGATCAAAGCCGCCTGAGTGATATGGATGATCTGTTGCTTGCAGAAGTTTATATTTTGAACTCAGATCTGGAAAAAGCCGGTACGTTACTGGCAGAAGTGGAAACAGACATTCAGCTTCCATACCCTAAAGCCGAGTTGTTAGCCGTGAAAGGTAAATTATCGCAAGCTGAAAATGATCTGGAAACCGCTCGAAAGCAGTTTGAAGAAGCCCTTGATCTAAATCCCTATCATTTGCAAGCCCGTGTAGATCTGATCCGCTTATTAAGATCGATAGATGAGCAGGCTGAGGCAACAAAACTAATAGAAGAAGCTGAAAGGCTGGAAATTCCCTTAGGACCGGATTTCAGTCAGGCACTCAATTAACAGGAGTTAGGATGAAACGCATCAATATCAGTTCCGGAGCGGTGTGGGAAGACAAGGTCGGTTACAGCCGGGCTGTAAGAGTAGGGAATCAGATCTTTGTATCCGGCACCACCGCTGTGGATGAGCAAGGGAATGTGGTCGGTAAAGGTGATCTGTATGCCCAAACGGTTCAGTGTATCAAAAATATTGAGAAAGCACTGACCAAAGCGGGAAGCTCACTGAAGGATGTAGTGCGAACCCGAACCTTTATAACCAATATTGATGAATGGGAAGCTTTCGGAAGAGCTCATGAAGAATACTTCGGAGACATAAAACCGGCGGCTACGTTGGTGGAGGTCAGTAAGCTAATCTCTCCCGATCTGATCATTGAAATGGAAGTGGATGCGGTTTTAGCAGAACAGGATCAAAACCAGATCTGAGCACTGAAGGAAGGCTGAAACCCAAGATCATACACATCAACAGGACGGGAGGTTAGTCTTCGCTGATTTTGAGGGACCGAGGTATCGATCACCAGGTTCAGCTCGCGATACCAGGTATTATTTCGGTCAAGAAGGTTAAAAATGGAAGCCTTGAGTTCAAATTCAGTGCCCCCAACGGAACCGGAGTACTCCAGTCCGGCATCCAGCCGCTGATAATCGGAGAGTCGTTCTTGTTCTTCAACCTGAAGAAAATTGAGCCGGTTTGGAGAGCCGGAAGCATAATTGAAGCTCAGGAATGACGTCAGACCGGAAATGAGACTGATCTCAGCTGAACTTGTAAAGGAATGAGTCTGATCCCATTGTGCATAAAATTCCTCTCCATTCAGGATCTCGGGATTGCTGAATGTGGCTTCCGAAAGCGTGTATGAATTAGTCAGGGTAAGTGGCCCCAGTCGGTTTCTCAGCATAAACTCAACCCCCTTGGAGGTACCGTCATTATCGTACAGCCATGGCAGAGCATCAAAACTGTTGGTGAGGGTTTGTGAGTTGATCTCAAACAAACGGGCGTTATCCAGAGATTTGTAATAGCCTTCAATCTGAAATAATGCGTTCGATCCAAACCGAAGGTACATGCCGGCGGTGTAATAGTCGGAGGAGGTAGGGGGTTGCTGATCCGTACTGATCACCCAGATATCGGGACTACTCACATTATAAAACGAAAGTCGGTGCATGAACTGATAATTCCGGCTGTATCCCAGACCAAAAGACAGAGTTCGGTCGTTCAGAAATTTCACTTTGATGCGGGGCGAAAAGTACACTTTAGATACATCCGTATAGTAATGAAAGCGGCTCCCCAGATACAGATCCACCGGATCCCAGGAGGTGTGATCCAGCTGAGCATAGATATCGATCAGGCTCGACTGAAATTCATTCAACAAACCGGGGCGATCAAAGGATTCCTCAAAATACTCTCCGATGAAATATTGATAGGAAGCTCCAAAGGTCCAGAATCCTGATGGCAGGCTCAGGTCAAAGCTTTGGTCAAATTTGATCTCGTTGAAGACACTTTTGTTCTCAAGCGGAAAGGTAAATACCTGAACACCGGTTCCGCCCGAATCTACCCGGTTATATACGAAATCATCCTTTTTGAATTCGGTATTGTAAATACTGACCGCAGCTAAAGTCTGACTGTAGAACCTTGATGTGATCGGCGATATCTTGTCCCTGAACGGCTGTTGGGGTGAGCCGAATGGTGAT
>OBLN01000773.1_pt1 | contig 11350 bp, 2 predicted proteins | sample 1519301 | NCBI WGS metagenome assembly OBLN01 (sample SAMEA2452533, study PRJEB22499) | sediment metagenome | reverse complement strand
TTCGAATATTGAAGATCTGGTAGCTGCTTCTGAGTATATGAAAGAAGAATGGGAGTCGCCCCGAATGCTGATGGGGCACTCTTTGGGAGGGGCTGCTGTATTGCAGGCGTCTCACCTGATCGAAACCGTTGAAGCTGTCACCACGGTAGCGGCACCTTGTAACCCCGATCATGTGACCAATCTGCTTTTGGATAAAAAAGAAGAGATCGAAAGGAAAGGAGAGGCTACCGTTCAGCTTGCCGGCCGGCCTTTTACGATCAAGAAACAATTCCTGGATGATCTGGAAGCACAGAATATGGATGGGATCATCAAGAATTTAGACAAACCACTGCTCATCTTTCATTCACCCATCGACCAAACGGTGGGCATAGACAATGCGGCTCACATCTATAAAATGGCCAAACACCCCAAAAGCTTTATATCCCTGGATGATGCCGATCATTTGTTATCCAACGAAGAAGATGCGCGTTATGTGGGGTCTGTAACAGCTGCCTGGGTACATCGGTATTTTCAATAAGGATAAAAATACTTTTTTAAAACTTTCTACACCTTGTTACAGTTTAACGGTGAGGAAACCCTGTGCTTTTCTATTACTGGGGGATAGTCCTAAACAAAATCATGCTTTCCAAAAAACCTCAGCTGGTTCTTTTTAGGTTTTTGTAAGGAACTGAATGGATTTGGTAAGACTCCTAAAAGTCATCACATCAATGCAGTGTACTATTGAAATACTAAGAGTAAAACCACTATTAATTAAAAGACAAAATCATGAACTTTACTATTTACAATATTGAAAATGCGCCTGAACAGGCAAAACCATTACTCAAAGCTGCCAATGATAATTTTGGGTTTGTTCCTAACCTGCTCGGAGAATTTGCAGAAGCCCCGGCTGTATTGGAAGGTTATCTCAAATTAAATGAGATCATCGGTAAAACCAGTTTTACACCACAGGAACAGCAGGCCGCTATTTTGACCGTAAGCATTGAGAACGAGTGCCATTACTGCTCAGCTATTCACTCAACGATCCTTAAAAATCAGCTGAACACAGATGCCGGGATTGTAAATGCCATTCGGGATCAACAAGTGGTTCCTGATGAAAAACTGAACGCGCTGGTATCATATACGCGAAAAACCGTTCAGAGTAGAGGTCATGTTTCGGATGCTGACATTCAGGCATTTATGGATGCCGGTTACACGAAACAACATGTGCTTGAGGTGAATCTGATCATTGCACTGAAAACCATCAGTAATTATACCAACCACATTGCAGATACTCCGTTAGATGAGGCCTTTCAAGCTGAAAGTATCGAATTTGCACCCGCTTAAATAAGTTCTTTTAGCTGAAAGTGTCTTAAAGCCTGATTCATCCGAATCAGGCTTTTTTAATTTTTGATCGGGTACGATAAATGAAAAAAACTAGTCTCAATTTTTCATACATGACAAAATTATTTAAAAAATTTTGAGCTGATTTAAAATCGTTTCTCGTAAGTAAGAGGGAGTGCAACTATCAACTTTACAGAAACGAGTCACATTGCAGGGGAAATACATTGTTTTTACAGGGGTATTGATCTTTTTCTTAGGGATGGCCACATCAGTGATGGCCCAAACCGACCCTATTATCGAAGGTTCTGATATCCGTCCCTTTACACCTTCAGGAAGTATTGGGATCAAAGCTAATGGCTACACCGCCAGTGGAATTGATAACCGAAGGGCTCCCGCTTCACTTCAGACCAATGCCAATCTTAATTTTTCGTTGTTTGGATTGAGTTCCGGTTTAAGCCTGCTTTACTCTACTGATCAAACGGGACTCAGGCAGAACATGAACAACCTAAGTTTTAATGCCTCTTGGGAGTGGATCACGGTTCAGGCCGGAAGTGTGAGTCCAAGTTTTTCTGATTATGGTCTGAATGGCACCACCATTCGGGGTGGCTATATAACGGCAACTCCGGGTAATTGGCTGGTAGAGGTTTCAGGAGGACAAGCCCGAAGAAAAGTAGAGTTTCAGGTTGATGACGGCTTCAGAGATCCGGCTTATGAACGGTGGACCGCCGCTGCAAAACTGGGATACGGCGGAGAAAATAATTCACATTTCTACCTGAGTTCACATTATTCCATAGATAAGGTGAGTGACCTTAATAGTGGAACAAATACTCTTGAAGTTACACCGGAAGAAAACCTGACTCTGACACCGGATGCTCAGTTAGCCTTATTTGATGGAGTGTTCACTGTATCCAGTCAGGTAACGGTTTCAGCCTACACCCGCGATCTGAACAGTGCGGCCCTGCCGATCGGCTCAGCGGGAATTCCTTCTTTTGTGGATAATATTTTCAGGCCCAGGACCAGTTCCCGTATCAATTATGCGGGTCAGGCGGGAGCTAATTTAAATCTGGAAAATTTTGGGTTACAAGTAGGCTACGAGAGAATTCAACCCGGATTCCGGTCTCTTGGAATAGGGAGGATGCGAGACGACCAACAGGAGATTTTGATCGCACCGTCTGCCCGGCTTCTTGATAACCGGCTGTCGCTTCAGGGTTCCCTTACTCTTGGTCGCGATAACCTACTGGGAACCCGTCTTCAAACCCGAAAGAATACCTCTGTTGGGACCAATGCTCAGTATCAGTTTACCGACATGATCATGCTGAGTGCTAATTATAACCTGATGGTCAATGACTTTTCTTCCAGTGCGGCCGCAGATTCCCTTCAACAAGCAGGGCTTGGTCAAATGCAGGTCTCACATACCTTTATGTTGCAGCCAAACTTTACGGTACGTCAGGGAGACCTGATGCATAATTTTGGGGTATCCGGTTCCTATTTTAAAATGGATAATGAATTCAAAGGATCCGCGAATCCAAGTCAGAATAATTTCTCATCAGATACCTATTCCGGTTCACTTAATTATAGCCTGACGTTCCCGTCAGGTTTTTCGGTAAATGCCATGGGGAATTATCTGGTGTATAACTCTGCCCGCACGGACAATAAAACACTTGGGGCCAATGCCGGGGCTTCCTATTCATTTTTTGAGAATAAACTTTCCATGAATTTGAATCTGGGTTTTAATCAGAATACCAATGAACTGGATAGAAGTGATCAAAATCTGGGGAATACCGTTTTTAAGACCCAACAGCTTATGGTCAACCTGTCATCCAACTACCGGGTCTATGAAAAAGGGAGCCTTTCACTCAGCCTGAGAAGCAGAACCAACAATGCTTTGGAAGGAGCCGGAACCAAATATACAGAGCTGGAAGGAACCATCAACTTTCAGCACAGATTTTAATTCGAGGATCTTATAAATCGAGCTTATGTCAATGATGTCATCAAATTTCAAAGGTTTATTGAATAAAGCAGCAGGTTTTCTGTTGCTGTTTTGTGTTTTATCATCGGGGGGACAAGCCGTTATGGCTCAGGGAGTAGCCAGTATTAACGTGACGGGTATTCCGAGCGTGATCAACGATCCCTTTACGGATCAGTTTGAGGAGAATTTTAGAAATGGAAGGTATCAGGTTATTTTTACCTATAACAACACCAACACCCAGCCGGTTGATTTTCGGTTTGAATTCAGTTTATCAAAGGATGGAAAGGAAGTACTTGAGATAACCTCTGAACCCGAAAGCTTTGTTCCGGGTGCCTATGTCTTTACCTCTGTGTTTGATGAATTGCCCTTCAAAGAAACCTTTGATGACCTGATCGATCAACTTTCCAAAGAACAGCAGCAACAGATCATTCAGGGGGGATCCATACCGGAAGGAAATTATGTATTGAACATCAGGCCTATTGCTGAGAATAGCGGGGCCATGATCTCTTCCATGCCATCAGTAAACCCATTTTCTGTGATCTATCCGCAGGCTCCAATACTTATAAACCCATCCGATAGAGCCAACCTGGCGCTTGAAACCCCGGTATTCAACTGGACACCCGTACCGGTTGGCGGTTACTCTATCGATTATCATTTTCTTTTGGTGGAAGTGCTTGGCAGCCAAACACCTTTGCAGGCGATTAACAGTAACCGCGCTCATGCTGAAGCTACGGTTACCGGACAAAATACCCTTGTTTATACCCCGGAATATCTGCCTCTCGAAAAAGGACAGGAATATGCCTGGAGGGTGACAGCAAGATCCGTGAATGGAGACCTGCCTATCAGAAACGAAGGCGAAAGTAACATTCGAACATTTACCTATAAATCGGGAATCGGTTCAGAAACGATAGCTGACCTGAGAGAACTGAAAGATTTGCCACTGGTACCGGGTTTCGCCAGCCTGACTGACTTAGACAGAATGGAGGTAAGTGAAGAACGTAATTATTACGAATTCAATGGGCGAGCCACTCTGCATATGAATTTTGTGAGCACGGGACAGAAAAAAGTAACCGTGATGGTCAATAACTTGCGCCTTCAAAAGGGATCTATTCAGGCTCCGATCCTAATGGGAGGTTCTCTTAAAGGAAGTGGAAAAGAACTGACAGATGTTTTGAATACACGGTCTGAGCTGGTTACCCTGAACGATGTAACCTGGCGTTTTGGAGAAGGTATCACCACAGGTGTGGTACTCAGCAGTCCTGACGGGCAAAGTTTTGACGCAAAGGGTCGCCTGATCCTGGAGCCACAGGGAGCCCGTGGTTCGGTCAGTGCGTCCGGTTCCCCACTATTCTATTATGGGGATGATCTGGTTGAAGCAGAAGTGACTTCCATAAATGCCTCCTTTCCTGAAGGGACAGTTTATGGAGAAGGTTCTGTAAAAGTATTGGGAAGAGAATCGGGCTGTGATGTAACCCGCTTTGCATTCATTGAAGGTGATCTGGTCACCACTTTTCGTTGTACCTCACCCATTGCCATTCCGCTGGTTAAAGAAAGTAACCGATTGAATATGCTGGTTGAGCGGATGATGGGAGATCTTAGCATAGATCCGAATACCGGTGACATGGACTATGACCTGAACCTGATGGCATCGATAGGGCTTGAAACCGATCAAGGTCAGGCTTGTGGAGCAAATGCAGGACTTTCAATAAGCTCAGAAAATGGTCTTGAGATCAGTGACTTTTCACAGGATCAAAGCTGTAAATTTGAGAAGCCTAAAATCGATCTTGGTTTCTTCACACTGGAATTACATCAAAGTGAGCTTCAGGAATTAGCTTATGACGCACAATCCGGTGACTGGGATTTTGAAGTCCTGTTAGGGGCCAAGTTCGAGATACCATCATTTGGGGAATGGGGCTCTTATAATGTTCGGGATATTTTAATTGATGAGGAAGGAGCTCATTTCAATTCGATAGATTTTTCAGAAGAACTGGCAGGACTTCCTGATTTTGATATAAATAATTTTACCGTACAACTGGAAACCCTGGAGCTGGCTGAGTTTCTTTTTCCGATCTTTGAGTGGGATCAAACCGGTCCGGGACCGTGGGACCTTAGTTTCTCAGGGAATGTGGGAGTTCCAAACAATCCGGGTTACCCTGAATGTATAAGAGGACAACAATTAGCATTGAGAGCCGGAAATGTAAGTGGCGATGAGGTCTCAGCTTCCATCGTACCGCGAAATTTTGAAGGATGCAGTTTTGAGTTTGGGGCCGGATATGCTTTCAATATTGATGATATGGCCGGTAAATTTGGAGTCCGGTTTACCGAGAGCGAAGAAGAACCCATTGGTCGCCTTGATTTTGGTGGAAGCCTGACGCTTGGTCAGCCTTTTGCCTGTGAAGCAAATTCCGATCTGGACATAGGCAGTACCCAGCTTTCTATTACCACCGGGCTTGTTGGCGAGGTCGAAAATATCATCCCAAGTTGTGATGTATTGGTTGGTCCTTTTACGGCAAATGTAACCTCCTCACAACTAAGATTTGATCATACACCGGAAACCGGACAGGAGGCATCGTTGATAGCCTCAGCTGATCTGGACCTGAGTGAAGGGCAGACCGCATCCGGTAGTTTTGACCTTAATTTGATCACCGGTCGTTTTAACTCACTGGATTTCCTGATCGATGATCCTTTCGATTGGAATATTCCGGCTAAAGATCCGGTATTGAGTTTCCGACTGAATGAAGCCCGGTTAACGGAAGAAGGCTTCAGCGTGGATGGCCGGCAGCAGTTTAACCTTGGTTCAGATCAGGTCATGGGAACGACTTTTGACAGTTTGCTGATCAATATTGAAACCCTTCAGATACAACGTGGCCGCATATTGTTTGATAGTGAGTTTGGCTTTGCCGCTGGTATTGATCCCAGCGACCAAAGTCTGAGTTATCAAGCCGTGCCGTTAGATTCCGAGCTCCTGCAAGACCCCGGTATGTATTTGGGGATGTCGGGGCAGATCCAGATCGATTCCCAAGGTATTCAAACAGAAGGTCAAGCCGATGCAACTCTAAGGTTCAATGGTGAAGAGTATGACCTGGCTCAGGTGGCCTATTCCGATGGTTTCCGGTTCAGATTGTTCCCTTTTGAGGTTGGCAGTGGTCAGGCTGATATCATGTACGGAGACAGTCGCATAGCCTGGCTGGATGAGGATGGTTTCCATCCTTCGCCGGGATTCTTTGCGGACCTGTTGATCCCTGAACACCTTCCATTACCTAAGATGGATATTGCCTACCTGACCCTTAAGGAAGAGGGTGAATTACTGGTGGAGATCACAGAAAATGAGGACGGTAATTATGCGATGTCAACCTTGCCCGGCAAAACACTGACCATTACAGCTCCCTATTTTGATCCGCAAGGTAGTCCATCACTCACCAATGTAACCCTGAATAACGTGGTGATATCAGGAAATCCGTCTAATCCGGAGATCCTTGAGGGGAGCATCGAAGTGACCATACCTCAGGACGATCCAATGTGGCAGTTAAAAGATCGTCAGGTTCCGATCACACTTAAAAAACTTCAATTCGGATCCAGGCCGGTTAATGGAAACCCATTGACGGCATTGCATTTATTGGGTGACCTTCATTTGTTTGAAAAGGACCTGCCGGATGCCCAACAGGAGTTTGGCTTCTTTATTCAAAGTAATGGGGTGTTAAGAGCCGATCTGAATATCACAGGTATGGATGCTCAGGTGCCTCTTTTACCAGAAGATAAAGCGTTATTGAAAGTGGACGGAATCAGCGGAACGTTCACATTACTTGAAGGGGCTAATTCACCCGGTTACGATCTCACCATAGACAGTGGTTTTGAACTGAATACTGAAACCGGGATCTCAACCGGAGCGGAATTTGACCTGAGGTTGACACCCGGAAATATGAGTCTTGAAAATCTGGTAACTGAAGACCTCGAGGGGTTACCTGAATTTGATTTTGGCGTATTTGGCCTGAAACTGAATACGATCGAAAGTATTCCCCAGTTTGATTACACCCCGGGAGAAGGGTTTGATTTTGCCTTTGCCCTGGATGCCGATATTCGTATTCAACCTGAAGGAGCTGAGGAGATCATATTCCCACTGCAGGGATTTGAGATCAGGGATACAGGGATTCAGATCCCAATACAGGACATCAGTTCGGCCAGTATTCCGGGTTTGAGTTTGCCGGAGTTTGATATTGCCGGTTTCAATTTTAAACCATTATCGCTTGAAACAACTTCTCCATTTACATTCAATTGGGGAGAGGGGCTTGATTTCAACCCGGATGTGAACATGAGTTTTGAAGTGGATCTGCCTGAGTTTGAAGGTACAGGTCTGAATCCACCGGATGGTCTCACATTCAATGATGTAGGACTGGTTGACGGATTCTTAACCGGTTCCATTGAGCCGTTTCAGCCGTTGGGGGGAGCAGAAATAGACCTGGTTCCGGGCATGCCGGATTCACCGACTCTAATGATCAGTGAATTATTTGGATCACTGGATGCGGGACAGGATGAAAACGGGGATCTCTTTCAAGCGGTAAATATCGACCTGACCGGTGAGTTAGGCAACCTGCCGGCTTTTAACATTGACGACCCGAATGCTTGTGTGGAAAACGGATCCTTTACATTGAGTCTGGTTCAAAGTAAATATTTTGAAGGAACGGTAAGTGGTATTCAGCCTTGTGGATACCTGGAACTGGGTCCTGCCCAAATTGAAGTCACCAGTGCAGATCTTAAGTTCAGCGTATCAGCCGATCAGCAAATGGCAGAACTGGATGGAGGGGTGATGGTGACCTTGCCAGCAACAGATCAGGGTTCTGAAGTGACCGCCAACGGAAACCTGGTACTCGATCTGATCGAAGGTAAGATCAATGACGGTTCAGTAACGATCGATCAACAGTTTGGTTTGGAATTTCCTCATGGACCAAATGATCCACTGTTTACCTTTGGCATCAATCAGGCTATGCTGAGTAAAGATGGTTTATTAGTGAATGGGGGTGGAAATCTATCCGCAGACGGTATTCAATCAACCGTACAGTTCAACGATCTTTTAATAGGGTTTAACCCGTTCGGGGTACAATCCGGTAACGCCTCCATAGCAACTAACTTTGCTATGGAGGTTGGGGTACAACCTTTAGCTCTCAAGCTAAAAGACCCTGCTACCGCATTGCCGGCAGACAATGCTATCGAGTTAGGACTAAACGGCGACATCATTCTCGATAACAATGGACTGAATCTGACCGGAAGTTCTACTGCTACCATCAGATTTCAAGGAGAGGAATATGCTGCCCTCGAAGTTTCCTATGAAGACGGTTTTGCCCTGAATGCGGGTGGCTTTGCCGTAAATCAGGGACGAGCTTTATTCTATGAAATAGAAAATGGGGTTCGGTCTCAGGATCCATTGGCTGTGCTCAGTCAGAATGGGTTTGATCTTGGGGAATTGATTGCCTCTTTATTGCCATCCAGAATTCCGTTGCCATCAGAGGATATCGCTTATATCGACATAAAGGACTCCAATGACAGTCTGCTTGTGGATGTCACATCCAATGAACAAACCGGTGGCTACACTATCACCACTAATGAGTCTACTTTACCGATGGTGATCGCAGCACTTGAAGATCAAAATGGAAACCCCACGGAAGTCAATGTCGGATTCAGTTTGACCACGGACGGTTCCTATAGTATCACGGGAGGATCACTTTCACTGGAAAGCAGTTATTCATTGGAATCTCGGTTAGACATCCCGGTCAGTATCACGGAATTCAGCATTGGAAACGATGGAAATGGTATGGAACTCAAAGCCGGTCTGAAGGTCGATCTTCCGGGGCCACTTAAAGACCATGACGCCATTGCTAACGCTGTGATCGATCAGAATGGGTTATCTCAGGCTTCAGTTTCGGTTGGGACACACCTTACGGCCTATCAAGATGGTATTACTCCGCTTTTTGCCTATGAACACTCAGGCAACATAGATGGAAGTCAGGAGACGGATTTCTTTGAGGCCGAACTTTGGGGAATTGAAGCAGAGTTTGGTGGCACCAACAGTGTTGCCGTATCAGGAATATTGAATAGCAGTTTGATCCTTGAAGTAAGTGGAGGAACGGATCCGATCTTTTATACAGCTTCGTGGTCTGATACCGGCTGGGATTTTAGCATAGACCCCGGATCACTCGGAGACCTTTCCATGGGAGATGCGACACTTGCTCTCAATCAGCAAGATGGAATTGATGTGGTAAGCACTGACGAGGCATTTTATCTGGTATTGAATGGTCAGGTGTCCTTAGAAGATGTGATCGGTGAGCCGCTGGATGTTTCGGTACAGGACCTTGAAGTAGGGGTTGATGGGCTTGAATCAAGTCCTGCATTGCACTTTGCAATTGGAGGGGCTTCAGGATCGATAGCAGATCAAACTTTTAGTCTGTTTGAAGGGGCATTTGAAGGCCTTATTGAATGTCCAACTATTACTCTGAATGGACGGTCATTGGCCCTAAGTTCCGAGACCGGGACCCTGACTTTCCTTGAGAAGGATATCGAGTATAATGACCTGATGATAGATACACAGGGTGGTTTAACTTTTTCAAGCATTGAAGCCCAGAATATCGAATTGATCCCCGAGTATGTTTTAATGAATTCATTGACCTTATCCGGTGATGAAGGACTAAGGCTGGACAGTGAGTTAGCGATCACTTTACCGGCACCGGTTGATCAAACTTCATCCTCGATCATTAGTATTTACCGGGATGAGCAAAATGTGGTACAAATAGAAGCGACTGCACCTGCTTTTGATCTTGAACAACAATATGCTTTGGGTGACTTTGGATACTTCCAGCTGAACGAACTACAGGCCGATATTGACCCTTATGATTGGGCAAAATCAGGCATTTATGCTAACGGGGATCTCTACAAATCGGGAGATACATCTTCCATCATAAGTTTTGGGGAATCCGGACAGATCACGCAAAATCCGGGAATTGGATTGTCTGCTGAATCACCGTATGTGCAATTCAATGCTACCGGGAATGTCGGTTTCGATTATGATTTCAGTGTATTCAGTGTAGCCGTCAATTTTGATGAGATCTCAACCACACCAGATGGATTTGAATTGGAGTTGAGTGGAAGTTTAAGAATGAGTGATGACGTTGATGCGTTGACAGTACGGAGTTCTATCAACTACGAGAATTTTGTAATAGACCATACCGGGGTTAAGAATTACGGAAATATTGATGGGTCCGGAGAACTCGAAATGGATGGAATCGGTAAAATTGGGATCGGTCAGTTCATTTATGAAAAATATGAGAACGGCAGAGATATTGAGATCGCAGATGCTTCTGAAAAGAAACCGAATGAAATTGATGGTGACCAAACTGGAATACCTACCCGCACAGAGACAGGAGTGACCGAATTACTGTGTTTTGGACCTTGTCCGGTTAGCACCAGTCAAGGAAGTGTGTCTCAAAGTGCACTCACGGTATCTATTGGAGGAGGCACAGACAGTGAAAGCGGAGGTTTTACAGGAGGTGTTAAAACCATATTCTTCATGAAAAAATCCACAGGAGAATATGAACTACTGATAGATAGTTTAAATGTTTCACTGATAGATAATTTTACCATCACTGCCAATATGCATTATCTGAATACAAATGACGGATTTCTGTTAAGAGCGGCAGCTAGTGGAGATTTTACTTTTGGCAATCAAAATGTTTCAGCAGCAGTGGCCGGTAAATTTGCCAACATTGGTGGGGAAACGAGTTATGGCTTGTTTGTGGCTGCACAGACAAGTGTGGGTATTCCGATCGTTCCGGGTGTGATAGAATTGACCGGAGCCGGAGGTGGGTTTTTCTGGAAGCCAACTGAGGAAGATCTTGATCTTGTAGTAACAGCTGTTGAAGGAATGGGGCATACGATCATCAAAAAAGATAAATTCTCGCATAGCGATGATCTGCTATTTGCTGCTCAACTTTTTGGAAGTTTTGGTATAGCAGGTTCAGGAACTGATTATGTGATCGAGGGAAGCACCTTTATACAGCTCACTGATAAAGGCTT
>OBLN01000772.1_pt1 | contig 11370 bp, 7 predicted proteins | sample 1519301 | NCBI WGS metagenome assembly OBLN01 (sample SAMEA2452533, study PRJEB22499) | sediment metagenome | reverse complement strand
CGAAACGATGATAGACAAAAATATTTGCCTGGTCGGCCCAGGCTGTACCGCAAAACAAAACGAGTCCGATAAAAAAGGCGACTGTGCGTCGCCTCCATTTCCTTCCATCAATCATTTTTGCCATCTCCTTTAACCCTGCTGCGCAGGAAGCGACGGATTGCGTTGCGCGCCTTGGGTGTCACCGCCCAGTCAAGCCATTTTGGCAGGACCTCGGGCGCCGCACTGGCTTCAATGGCAACCTGGTCGCCATCGAGCAACCGGTAGCGCAGTAGGCGCGTTTGTCCATTGACGCGGGCGCGACGGGCATAGAGCCCCAATTCCTCGTGAATCTCGAAAGCGAAATCAAGGGCACTGCTTCCTTCAGGGAGTGTACGCATATCGCCGGCCGGCGTATAGACCTGGATGGAGGCCGAAGCCAAACGCAGGCTCTCGGTATCGAACGGCGATTCTCCCTCCAGAAGCGATCTCATCAAGCCGCGGAAATTGGTGGCTCTGAATTCGAAGCCGGGAGCAAGCACACCGGAATCATTGAATCGCGCCAGCTTTCGTGTGGTGATCTCAACCCGCATGCGGTATTCGTTCGCCTGAACGGTGGTTTTTATCGCCTGGTAACCAAACTGGGAGGTGAAATGCAGGTGATCGCGCAGCTTGCCGGGAATAGGCGGAAAAAGGCTGTGCAGGAGTCCCAGAGCAAGGTAGGCGTCCATGGTTCGGTCAACCTGAATCTCCAAGGTATAGAGAGTCGAAACGCCACGGCCGAGCACTTTGGCGGCAGGAATGGAAAAAGGGCGCCAGCGGTCGCGAATAAGTACATCGAGCTTCTGTTTTTCCGCGGCATTCTGGAATTTTGAACGGATGCGGCGCAGCTTCGGATCGACCCGCTCGCGCAGGTGTTCCATGGTGCTGCGATAACGGCGGTAGCGGCGGGGATAGAGAATGCGCAGGGAGAGCGCCTCCAACTCTGAGGAAACCCGCCCCATGCCGAGATGCCTGGCGAGGGGGACATAAATGGCCCGCGTCTCTTCAGCGATCAGCTTCTGTTTATTGGGCGCCAGTGCTCCAATGGTCTGAAGATTATCAATGCGGTCCCAGAATTTGAGGCATAGAACACGGACATCTTCGATGGCGAGAAGTACGGTCTTGCGATAAGTCTTGGCTTTCAGGGTTTCTCGACTGAGATTTTCATCAGACGCCTTGGTCAGGCCGTTGACCAGAACGGCCACTTCTTCGCCGAACTCCTCCTGAACCTCCTCGAGGGTGACGGGCGTATCTTCCACCACATCATGAAGCAGTGCGGCAAAGATGGAGTTGAAATCCATCCAGTGCCTGGCGGCCAGATGCGAAACCCGCAGGGGATGAAAGAAATAGGGCTCGCCGGATTTGCGGAACTGCCCCTCGTGGCTGGTACGGGCGAGATCGATGGCTTTCTGCAGGAGGGTGATGGACGAATCGAGTTGCTGCTCGGTCATGCCCCCACCGTAGTGAGTCACCAGCAGCTCCATGATTTCAGAAATCATGCGTTGTTGTGTTCGTTCATCAAACTCGGGCATATGCCTACCGTGCTGGATCAGTTGCAGGAATATTTCGGAAAGTGAGGTTTCTATGGTAATGGGTTTTGGATTCGCGGGCAAGATGATATCGCGCAAAGCCTTTTCGAGGATCTTCTTTGTCGCAGAACAGGACTTCCCCTTATGATCTGAACCCACACTTGCAGGTGGGGTTCAGCCTGGACTTTTCAACAACAATTAAACAGTGCGCCCGATCTGATCGAAAGTGACTTTCAGGGGATTTCCTTATCACTCACAAGCCCGCAAACTGTCGACACTTTTTTGTAAGCCATTGTTTTTGCTAAATTTTTTCCTTGCACATTTTTTGTGCATTTCGTTATTCAGCCCATGATCTCGCCCCTCGCGGTGAACTATTCAGGGTTTTCCTAGGACTTTTCCACAGCCTCTGTGGACAAGTCGTATCGTCTTTGTTCAAGGGAAAAATCAGAAGCTGAAATGTTCATGAACAGTTCTTGTTAAAAATCAAAAGGCCCCCACCTGGAGGCCTTCAGAAAACGATGAAAAATGCCTTATTTTACGCGCCGCAAAGAGGAAAAACTTCCTTCAGTCGACGCAGAGTTGTTTCCCGCCCGAGGACCTGGATGACTTCGAAAATGCTCGGGCTGGTCGTGCCTCCGGTCAGCGCAACGCGAACCGGTTGGGCCACTTTCCCCAGCTTGAGGTCATAATCCTTCATCACCTTGTTGAAAACTGCCTCGATGCAGTCATGGTTCCAGTCGGAGGCTTTCTCCAAACCTGCGATCAGGCTCTTGAAAACGGGAATCTTGTCCTCGGTGAGAAACTTGGCGACAGCCTTGCCGTCGAATTCAATTTCCCTCTTGTAATAGAAGGCGGCCCCATCGGCCATTTCGACCAATGTTTTAGCGCGGTCGCGCAGGGTGGTCACAACCTCGGGCAGAGCAGGGCCGTTCTCGGGACTAAGCCCCTTGGCTTCCAGAAACGGTCGCAGCAATTCTCCCAGACGCGCTGGATCGCCGGTTTTGATGTAATGTTCATTGAGCCACAACAGCTTGCCGGGGTTGAAGACCCCTGCCGCCTTGCCGACCTGCTCCAGGGAGAACTTTTCGATCAGTTCCTGCATGGAGAAAATTTCCTGATCGCCGTGGGACCATCCCAGGCGCACCAGATAGTTGACCAGGGCCTCCGGCAGATATCCCATCTCCTTGTAAGCCATCACCGACGTCGCGCCGTGCCGCTTGGACAGGCGGGTTTTGTCCTCGCCGAGAATCATCGGGACATGGGCAAAGGTCGGCACGTCGTAGCCCAGAGCCAGGTAAAGCAGAATCTGCCGCGGCGTATTGTTGATGTGATCGTCGCCGCGGATAATCAGGTTGATCCCCATGGTCGCATCGTCAACGACAACCACGAAATTATAGGTCGGAGTCCCGTCGGTGCGCTGAATAATGAGATCATCGAGTTCATCGTTGCGGAAGGTGATGGCCCCTTTGATGCGGTCCACGAACCTCACCTCACCTTCCCGGGGAGAGCGAAAGCGCACAACATACGGCTGATCCCCAGGCTGATCGTCCCGCTCGCGGCAGGTGCCGTCATACTTGGGCTTGCGCCCCTCTTCCTGGGCTTTTTTGCGCTTCTCCTCCAACTCTTCCGGAGTACAGTAGCAGCGGTAGGCCAGTCCCTTTTCGAGAAGCTCTTCGACTTTTTCACGGTAGAGGTCGAAACGTTCCGACTGGTAATACGGCCCCTCATCGTAGCCGAGCCCGAGCCATTCCATGGCTTTCAGGATGGCATCGGTGGATTCCTGGGTGGATCGCGCCACGTCGGTGTCCTCGATACGCAGGACAAAGGTACCTTTTTCCTTCCGTGCCAGCAGGTAGTTGAACAGTGCGGTTCGTGCGCCGCCGATATGAAGATACCCGGTCGGACTGGGCGCGAAACGGACTCGCAGGTCAGACATAAGTCACTCCTTGAAATACATTTTGTAACTGTCCAGCATGGGATCGCAACTCCCATGACAAGGGCCACTTTTCGCCATCCCTGGCCGTTCGATTGGCGCCCTCCCTGGCGCCAAACGCCCTTGTCATGGGAGCTGCGATCCCGCGAGGTGAATAGCTACTACGTTTTTACATAAAAAAGGGCCGCCTCGTAAGTAAGCGACCCCGTCTTATATACTGCAAAACCCTCAATATGCCAAGGATTTTATAATCTCACAGAATCACCGGGGACTTATTCAACCACAAGGCCGGCATATCCAACGACCTCACGCCGGTCGCCGGTGACATCTCCGCTGTTGCCGTACCGCACTAGAGTTGCCTTTTTGGCTCCCAGGCGGTTGCAGGCGCTCAGCATGACCACTGTCGGCACGACGCCGCACATGGTGATCCCCTGTTCGGCAACAACCCGGTAAAGCCCCACCGGGTCAAGAGCAAGGATCCGGTCGATGGCGGCCGTGTCTTTCCTCTGCGCATCCTGCGCGGATTCGTAATGGGTCATATCCGAGCTGGCCACCAGCAAAATCTCCCGGCCATCCTTTTCAAGAACATCAGCCATCTGCTCGCCCAGACGGACCAGGTCATCGGGCCGGGTATGGGACAGGCAGAGGGGAACGATTCGGAGGGAAGGATTGAGAAATTGAAGAAACGGGAGCTGGACCTCGAGAGAGTGCTCGAAGCGGTGTGCCGCTTCGTCCTCCTGCAGGAGATCGCAGGATTGAACCAAGTTCCGGCTCAACTCGGCATCGATTTCACTGCGCCCCAGAGGGGTTTCCCAGGCTCCCCCCGGGTAGACGGCCGCTCGCTGCCCGACACCGTGATGGTTAGGGCCCAGAATCACGACGGTCTCCGGGACATGAACACAGCTGAAAACGGCACCGGCAATCGCGCCGGAATAGACGTAGCCGGCATGAGGGGAAACAACGCCGAAAGCAGGCCTTGCCTCCGCTTCCGGGACAAGGGCCGCGACGGTTTCACGCAGGGATTGTTCCTCACCGGGGTAGAACTGTCCAGCGACGGCAGGTTTACGCACCATATCAGATCTCCTCAGGTCTTTAGAACCAGACGTTGTAAGCAATCCGCAAACCAATGAAAATCAGAAATACCGCGAAGATCTTCATCAGTCTATCATGCCGCGTATGTGAAGCAACCCGGGCCCCAATGCGTGCGAAAATCATTGTCAGAGGCGCCACCAGCACAGCCACCAGCAGGTTGACGTACCCCAGGGAAAATGGCGGCAGATGTGCCTCGCTCCGCCCCAGGAAGAGATAGCACAGCGTCCCCCACAGCGAGGAAACCACAACCAGTGCACTGGAATTGCCGATGGCCAGATGAATGGGAAGACGCAGCAGAATCACCATCAGGGGAACCGCCACAATCCCACCCCCGACGCCGAAAAAAGCCGAGAAAAAACCGCCGCAGCCACCGACCAAAAAAAACTTCCAGAACGCGACTCCCTTGCGCTCTTCCGGTGGCAGATGAGGGCGATATAGCAACATCTTCAACCCGACTCCCACCTGCATGACGCCGAACAATGCCTTGAGAACTTCTCCTGGCAGGTTAACCGCAGCCATTGCGCCCCCAAAAGCGCCGAACATGGCAGCAAGCGCAAGATAAAGGACCTGATGCCAGTCGACGTTGCCTCTTTTGCGGTGACCGAGAGTGCTGCTGAAAGCGGTCGGAACGATGATCGCCAGGCTGGTGCCGAAGGCCATATGGACAATCAGGTCGGAAGGAAATCCGGCGACCTTGAACACCCATAGAAAAAGAGGAACGAGGATAACCCCGCCGCCGATTCCGAAAAGACCGGCTATAAATCCGGCCAGAGCACCGAGAAGAAGAAACAGGCCGAGAATTTCAAAAGTGAGGAGAGGCATGGGGGTGAGTGTAACCGAAATTCATCCGGAACCAGAAATAAAAAAAGCCGGTAGAAAACCGGCTTTTTCTTGAAACTGGAGGCCCCGACCAGATTCGAACTGGTGATGGAGGTTTTGCAGACCTCTGCCTTACCACTTGGCGACGGGGCCGAACTTGTGAGGCGTATGAATATCAGAATCCTGCGGCAGGTGTCAAGGACTTTTACTTTCCCGATCCACCCGCACCTGAATCGTGCGCTGCCCGGTCTGCGGCCCGGTACTGAAACGTACGAAATCTCCGCCGATATCGCTCCCCCCGTAAAAATGACCGGCCAGGTCGACCCAGCTTCCAAGCGGCACAGGGACCCGCGTCATCGCCTCCTGAAACAGGATCGGCCGGGCCCCGGAGGATTCTGTTGAATCGCCTGAAAACTCACGTAAATAGGGTGTGACTTCAAGCAGAACCTGGTCGCCGTGCAACCTCGGCCTGACGAAAAAACCGGTTTCCACACTCTGAAAATCAATTCGCCTGGAAATGCCCCGTCCGCCATACTTCCCAACCCACGCAGCCATTTCAGCGGTATAGGGGATCTCCTGACCTACCGTAATCATGGCCTGTCCGCCATCAAGAACCCGTACAAACTGATTGATGCTCCCAGACGTCGTGCCGAGCCGTTTAAGCCCGCCATCGTTGCCGGCTCCTGTACCATTCTCCCCATAGTGCACCCCGCTGTCGATCGAGCGCGAATCCTGCCGCACGGCAACCCGCAACACCTCCCGTTCGACATCAAGCTCCTCAATGATTTCCGCCGCATCCGCCAGATCCGCAGCAGCGCCCCGCAGAATCACGGTATCCCCCGCCACAGCGATCCTGATCTCGTCTGAGAACAGCTGTTCCAGTACCGGCACCAGCTCGCGCGCCGGGGTATGTTCGAGGGCAAAGGAGCGAACTTCTGCATAGCCGGCCACCGGACTGAAAAACAGCATGGCCATGACAATCATCACCCACATCGACACATTGCACATTGATCTCTCCGATCTGCTCCATCCTGTTCAGAGCCCCAACTCTCCGTGGCAAATTTGATGCTTTCGCAAGAAAGTCAAATTGAGGTTGGAGAGAAAACAGGGGCGGACCGCTGCCGGTCCGCCCCTGTTTTTCAGATTCATGCACACCATGAATCACGCACCCACATCGCGGCCGAAGTTGCGGAATTCTTCCAGATTGCTGAACTCCGCCCATGCCAGATGTTCGTTGGGTGCATTGGCGAAATTGTGAACGTTCTCAACGATATTGAAATGCTTCTGCTCCTCCTTGATAATGCGCTCAAGCAGAGCCTTGACCTCAGGATCAGTTTCCTCGGCCAGGGCCTTTTCATAGACCCGTGCACCCTCGGCTTCCATCTTCATGGCATGGCGATAGGCTTCAAGATCGCCCTGCAGCTGATCTGCAGGCGGTTTCTGTTCGAGCATCCTGGAGAATGCGTTGCGGGCGTTCTCCAGGGCCTTGCTCTCTTCCATGGCCGTGTTTCCGGTTCGATCCTTCATCGCCTGAAACATCTCATGATGCTTTTTCTCATCGGCCGCCAGGTCAAGAAAGATCTTTTTGATCCCCTCGACCTGCGACTGCTCGGCCAGTTTCTTGTAGTAGGTTTCCGCGTCCGTTTCCATTTTTATGGCAAAATCAAAAACATTCATCTTTTACACCTCGCATCTGTTAGAATCGTGACTGTATCGTAAAACTTTATCGGCACTCTGCGGGCTGTCAAATCCGGCACAGTAATGTTTAACGGCCGAAAAGGCCTTTCACCGCATCTTCCAACTGCTTCCGCCCGGAATCCTGCTCTCCTTTCGCGCCATCCCCGGGAAGCAGTTTTTCGAAAACCTTCTTCTCGATTTCCTCGCGGGCTTTCTGCCCGACCTGTTCTTTGACGCCGGACGTGTCAAGGGCAAAACGGGGTGAAGTGAAAGTGCCGGCCACTTTCAAAGGCAACTGGACCCACCCTTCCTCATTGGACAGAAAGCTTGTGATCTGCCCTTTGCTGTCGAGCTTCTGCGCCAATGCCGGTGAGAGCAGTGCGTTCAGGCTGAGGTCGAGCCCTCCGTCAAGGCCGATGGAGCCCTGCGGGCTGGCTTTGACGCGATCCCCGGTGAAGGAGCTGTTGAGCTTCACCCTGCCCTGCTCGATGACGATATTCCCCGTGGCCTTGTTGACCTGGATCTCCTTCAACTCGTCCAGGGAGAGGAACTGCGACAATCCTTCGACAAGGCCGGAGCCAGTAATACGGCCGTCAAAAAGGGCGAATTCCCCTTTGCCGGAGATGTTCCTCTTGATTGTCTCGACCAGAGTTCCCTTGCCCTGCATCGCCAGATCCAGGGACAGGTCGCCGAAGACCGTGCCACGTGCCACAGGAAGAAAGGCCTGCATGAAGGAATCGGCTCCGAAACGCTCCACGTCGATATTGGTCTGATAGGCAAGACCTTTCTGCCTCAGATCGACCCGGGCGGTACTGTTGAAGGTTCCGCCAGCCATCTCGCCCGCCATTTTATCAATGGTGAAAACGTTGTCGACCAGGCGGTATGCCATATCGAAATTGTTGATGGAAAGCCCCTTGTAGAGCGCCTCGGCGATCTGCACCGTTCCTTCGGCCCGTACGGGAATGTCAAAAGGACCGATTTCCTCAGCCGGCGCCCTGCCCTCAGAGGTCTGCTCCGCCCGGCCTGCAGTTCCATCGGCAGGGGCTGCTGCCGCGGCAGGGCCGGCCAGCAGCGGATCGATCAGGAAGCGCTCGGAAGTTACACTGTTTTTCACCCGGATCGGCGTGCCGAACAGGTTTTCCGCCTGCAGAGCGATATCGGCCCGGTTGTCGCCAATCTTCATGAAAAGATCGCGCGAGTTGAGCCTGTCGCCCTCAATATCGATTTCACCTGCGATCACAGGGCGCTGCCCGCCGGCAGTCGCCTGCACATCCTCAAGGGTGATTTTTGCAGTGCGCAGAAGCTTTATGGGTTCTTCAAGTGTTCCCGCCAGGACGGCCTGCACCTTGACAACGCCGGCAGGATCAAAGGGCTTCACATCCTTTACCAGCTCGGCGGGGACGGCCTTGAGTGCCTGCCGCAGATCAAGTCCGGGAACAAGCAGGTTGAGATCGAGATTGGGTTGGGTAGTCACTGAAGCGATCGTCCCTGATGCCTCGGCTACGATGCCATTAAAATCGAGGCGACTGCTTGCCAGGTCCACCCGATCGGCGGCCAGGTCCGCCGCCATATCATAGTCAAGCCGGATGGTGGCATCGCGCAGCGGCGCATCCTTGAGATCATTGAGCACCAGGTCAAGTTCCCTGAGAGTCACGCTCCCCTTGGAGGCGATTTTCTCCATTCCTCCTTCGGCATAAAGGTCAAGATCGATTTTCAACCCTCCCAGCGTGCCGGGGAGCTGATCCCGGAAATAGGGAGAGAAGCCGCTGGCATCAAAATCCTTCAACTCAACACTGGCTTGCCCCCGCTGGCGGCCGATATCGGCCTGGCCATCCACCGCCAGCTGCGCCCCATTGAGGCGACAGGACACTTCGAAGGGGAAAGCGCGATCCAGGGAGAGATCACTTGCGGTCACGTCAAGTTCGTCGATCTGGTAGCGATAGGGGGCTTCCGCGTTGATCATGCGGTCGATGAACAGAAGCTCGCCGCCGTTGAGTCGTACTGTCGAAACGAGCAGGTTGATGGGAGCTCCGCCCCCGTCACCCGAATCCGCCGGCTGCGATTGTGCACTTTCGGCCTTTTCAGCGCCGGTTTTTTCGCCGGCGAGATCGTCGAAACTGAAGGAGCCGTCTTCCATGCGGACCACCCGGATCCTCGGTTTCTCCAGCCGTACTTCATCCACCATGACCTGCAGCAGAAACAGAGGCCAGAACTTGTAGCGCAGCACCACTTCGTCGGCACTGACAAAATTCTCACCCCCGTCTTTTTCCTTGACGGCCAGATCTTTCAAAGAGATTCCGGAAAAGATACTGACCTCGATATCGCCAAGCTGCACCTCGCGGCCCAACGCATCTTCGGCGATAGGCAGAACGGTAGAGCGTACCCGCTCAGGGGTAATCAGCACCTTGGCCAGAATCGCCACCGCCACAACAAGAACCAGTAGAACAGCAACGATAATCGCACCGATTTTTACAAACTTGTTCATAGAAACTCCCTGGGAAAGAAAACAGTTATCAATTCACCTCGTGGAACTGCAGCCCCCATACTGTATATCTGCTTTTTTTTGATATTCTTGACTTCGGTCAAAGTGAATTGAATCCGCATGGGGTATGTTCGCCTCACTGTCGGATCAATCACACGGGAAATTATAACCGATCAGACAAATTTCGCGAGTTTTCGCCACTACAATCCCCAGCCGCAAAGGAGAATCAGCATGAGCAAAATTTTTGAATTTCTCGGCCTGAAAAAACAGGAGCAGGATTCCACCGAAACTCCTCAATTTGATTCCAAGGATGTCAGCATGTTCTGCTACCAATGCGAGCAGGCCGCCCAAGGCACCGGCTGCACCAAAATCGGCGTCTGCGGGAAGCAACCCGATGTCGCGGCGCTGCAGGACCTGCTGGTCTACACTCTGAAAGGCGTCGCTTTCTGGGGCAACCTGGCCCGTGAAAAGGGTGCCAAGGATCCTGAGATCGACCGCTTTATGATTGAAGGCCTGTTCACCACCGTCACCAATGTCGACTTTGACGCCGAAACTGTTGCGAAATTCGTCCGCAAAGGCGTTGAAATGCGCGACAAGGCTCGCTCACTGGCGGAAAAAGCACAGGGCGGCCCTCACATTCCCGAAGCGGCCGGCAGCTGGAAGCTTGCTTCGACAACGACGGAAATGATTCGCCAGGGTCAGGAGCACGGCGTCAAGGAAGACAGCGTCGACCCCGACGTCAAATCGGTGATCGAACTGCTCATCTACGGTATCAAGGGCTATGCAGCCTATGCGGATCACGCCTGTATCCTGGGCCTGGAAGACGACCGCATTTACGCATTTACCCACAAGGCACTGGCCGCTACGCTCGACAAGAACCTCGGTCTGATGGACTTTGTCACGCTGGCTCTCGAATGCGGCGAAATCAACCTGATCACCATGGAGCTGCTTAACAAGGCCCACACCGACGCTTATGGCCACCCGGTCCCGACGCCCGTCCAGCTTGGCACCAAAAAGGGCAAAGCGATCCTGGTCTCCGGCCACGACCTGAAGATGCTCGAAGAGCTGCTCAAGCAGACCGAAGGCAAAGGAATCAATATCTACACCCATGGCGAGATGATCCCCGCCCACGGCTATCCCGGCCTGAAAAAATACGCTCACCTGGCCGGAAACTTCGGCGGCGCATGGCAGGATCAGGCCAAGGAATTCCAGAACTTCCCCGGCGCTATCATCTTCAACACCAACTGCATCCAGCGCCCGGCGGATAATTACAAGGATCGGCTGTTCACCTGGGGACTGGTGCAGTGGCCCGACGTCACCCACATCGACGGTTGGGATTTCTCCGAGGTCATCAACAAGGCTCAGGAGCTGCCCGGCTTCGAAGATAATCCCGGAAAAGAGATCCTGGTGGGCTTCGGCCATAATGCCGTTCTCGGCGTTGCCGACAAAGTGATCGAAGCGGTCAAAGGCGGCCAGATCCGTCACTTCTTCCTGATCGGCGGCTGCGACGGCGCCAAGAGCGGGCGCAACTACTACACCGAGTTTGCCGAAAAACTGCCTGAGGACACCGTCATCCTCACCCTGGCCTGCGGCAAGTACCGCTTCAACAAGCTCGACTTCGGCGACATCGGCGGCATTCCGCGCCTGCTCGACGTCGGCCAGTGCAACGACGCCTACTCGGCGGTCAAGATCGCCCTGGCGCTCTCCGAAGCCTTCGAGTGCGACGTCAACGACCTGCCTCTGTCAATGATCCTGAGCTGGTACGAGCAGAAAGCGATTGCTATCCTGCTGACCCTGCTGCACCTGGGCATCAAGAACAT
>OBLN01000771.1_pt1 | contig 11386 bp, 11 predicted proteins | sample 1519301 | NCBI WGS metagenome assembly OBLN01 (sample SAMEA2452533, study PRJEB22499) | sediment metagenome | reverse complement strand
TCGTAACATTTCAACATATCTGACCACCTCAACAGACCTCGTTGAAAAGACAGTTTTCTTTCAGGGCCGAATGGCATGGGACGCATACTATTCTTTTAATATGTTCCTGGTCAGGCTTGAGTTCAATAGGATAGTTTCCTTCCCAGACAGGGGTTTCTTCGCGGATAAGGTGCTCTTTGCAAACCCCTCTCCCACATACGATACAAATTCCCACGGCGTCCGTATCTTTGCCTTCTATGGCACATTCATAGCATTTCATAGCTTTCCCTCCAACCTGAAAATTCTGTTCTTAAGCAAACTCTGCCTTATTTAAATTTTATCGGAAAGTTTTCAGGGCTGGTCTTATATTACTTTTATATAGAGAATCCTGATTTTTTTATTATTCTTCTATAAGGGTCATTTCTTCTCCGCAGCAAACAAGTGTCCCGCCGCCTACTTTTGTTACGGTAACTTCGTTGCCACAGACCTCACAGAGATACTTTTCTCCTTTTTTGGATACACCCATAGCTGTTCACCTCCTTTTTTAGTTCCAATTCCTCAAAATTCTTATTTGGGCCTTCCCCTAGGCCTGAGACTCTCGGAAAAAGCTCCGAGTTTCATGACATCCATACATATTGCCATTCTTTCTATATAATTCTAAGGATTTTTAAAAAAGTAACATAACCTTTTCCTTTCTGTATTTATCAGTCTTACTTTTTTCATCCACATAATCAAGACTTTGAAACCTCTAATTTTTTTCTTTTAGCTATCATATACCTGTTATTTCTTATCTGATAACCTGGAGCCTTCCGCAAATTTCCGAGGCCATACATTTTTACAATATAAATCTTTTCCTTCATTCCTCTGAAAAATTTACTTCAATATAAGCCAGTTAAAAGAAAGTTAACTATTTTTTGTCCAATCTCTTATCAATCCCTTTTGAAAATACCATGAAAAATATTCTTTTCTGGATAAGGTTTATAAGGTTTGGTTATTTCTTTTGAATGAGTCAGACCCTAAGCAGGTGTCAACCGGAATGACTACCTAAGAAAATGTATTATCAATCCTTTTATATACATTTCATTTAATACAGTTAATTATATATAGATTCTTAAATACTGTTATGTGAATTCTAGTTAGAGACTGTAATTAACACCTATTGTAACGGATGTTAATTATAATTTAAGCTCTATATTTTTACATGGGATAAAAGGACCCATCTAGCCATTAAGCAGTAATAGAAAGGAGTAATCAAATATGAAGTTCGGAATCGAATTTGTACCCGCCGATCCTGCTTTAAAGATCGCATATTACGCAAAGCTCTCAGAACAGCAGGGATTTGACTACGTCTGGATCACTGACCACTACAACAACCGTGACGTATATTCCACTCTTACCGTTCTCGCCCTGAACACCAACAGCATCAAAATCGGCTCAGGTGTTACAAATTCCTATACCAGGAACCCTGCAATTACAGCATCAAGCATTGCCTCCATTGCTGAAATTTCAGGCGGCAGGGCAGTTCTCGGTCTCGGACCCGGGGACAAAGCAACTTTCGATGCCATGGGCATTGCATGGGAGAAACCTCTTGCAACCACAAAAGAAGCAATTCAGGCAATCAGAGGTTTTATCGAGGGTAAGAAAGTCTCCATGGATGGCGAAATGGTCAAGTTCGCAGGCGCAAAGCTCGCTTTCAATGCCGGAAAAGTTCCTATCTATATGGGCGCCCAGGGACCCAAGATGCTCGAACTTGCAGGTGAAATTGCAGATGGTGTCCTGATTAATGCTTCACACCCCAAGGACTTTGAGGTCGCTGTAGAACAGATCCGCAAAGGTGCCGAAAAAGCCGGCCGTGACCCAAGTGAAGTCGATGTCACTGCATATGCCTGTTTCTCCATTGACAAGGACCCTGCAAAGGCAGTCAATGCTGCAAAGGTAGTTGTTGCTTTCATCGTAGCCGGATCCCCTGACCTTGTTCTCGAGCGCCACGGTATTTCTGTCGATGCCAAGAAGCAGATCGGAGATGCAATTGCAAAAGGAGACTTCGGAGCCCTCATGGGCGGGCTTGTTACCCCTCAGATGATCGAAGCCTTCGCAATCTGCGGAACTCCTGAAGACTGCATGAAGAGGATTAAGGACCTTGAGGCAATCGGAGTAACCCAGATTGTCGCCGGATCCCCAATCGGTCCTGACAAAGAAAAAGCAATAAAGCTTATAGGCAAAGAGATCATTGCAAAGATGTAATTTTATTACATCCTGCAATAATTTTTTTTAATTTATCTCATTATATTTTTAAAAACATCTTGCCAGTAAGGCAAGCTTATCAAGGCATTGGAGGTAACTGATTGCCACCAAAGATTGCAGAAGTCATTCAACATGACGTATGCGCAGCCTGTGGGGCATGCGAAGCCGTATGTCCTATCGGGGCTGTTTCCGTAAAGAAGGCGGCAGAAATTCGAGATCCGAACGATCTGAGCCTGTATGAAAAAGGGGCTGCTTACCAGGTTTGCGAAGGCTGTTTAACCTGCAGCAGGATCTGTCCCGTAGTGGACGGTTTCATTGGAGACGAGCTTTCTAACGTTCGCAAATTTTTTGGCGCACGGTCTAAGGACAATGTCGGCAGCCAGGATGGAGGCGTAACGAGCGGAATTCTCAAAGCTCTCTTCAGAAAAGGTGAAATTGACTGTGCTGTAGGGATTACACGGAACGAAAACTGGGAGCCTGAAGTCGTTTTGCTGACAAGCGCAGAAGATGTGGAAAGGACAAGAGGGACAAAGTACACCTCTGACCCCGTAGTAGCAGCTCTCAGGGAAGCTTTCGAGAAGTACGACCGGATTGCAGTTGTAGGGGTTCCCTGTCAGGCACATGCTTCAAGGTTGATCCGGGAAAACGTAAACGAAAAGATAGTGCTTATTATCGGCCTTCTCTGTATGGAAAGTTTCCATCATGAGGTAATGCTTCACAACATTATCCCCGAGATCCTGAAGGTTAATGTCCAGGATATAGTGAAGATGGAGTTCACAAAAGGTAAGTTCTGGGTCTACACAAAGGACGGAGAAGTCCACTCTGTGCCGATCAAGGACGTTGCAAAGTATGCAAGAAACCCCTGCCATCACTGCTGTGACTATACATCTGTCTTTGCCGATATTTCTGTAGGTTCGGTCGGAGCTCCTGACGGATGGAACTCGGTTTTCATAAGGACTGAAATCGGGGAAAAGTATTTCGATAAAGTCCGTGATGAGATGGAGATTATGGAAGACCCGAAACCAGGCCTTGAACTTGTCGGGAAACTTATCGAAATGAAGCGCAAGAATAATGCGGAGCACTTCCTGGAAGTTTGCAAGGAATTCAGCTTTGAAACCGGAATCCGCAACGAAACGGTCTGAAGTCTGAACTCAATTTGAAATCAAAAGTTAATTTACAAGAGGAACCCGGTACAGATTCGAGGTTGGATCCGAATGACACGAGCTTTTTATATAGGACGTTTTCAGCCGTATCATTTCGGACACCATGCCGTAATTACGCGGATTGCAGAAGAGGTGGATGAACTGGTTATAGGTGTAGGAAGTGCCCAGAAGAGCCATGAAGCCACCGACCCGTTTACTGCAGGGGAAAGAGTTCTTATGCTCTATAATGCGCTTGAGCACCTCCCTATCCGTCATTACGTCCTCCCTATCGAAGATGTCAGGTATAACTCTATCTGGGTTCACCACGTCGCATCCAGAACTCCCCACTTTGACGTGGTGTACTCGAATAACCCTCTGGTAATTCAGCTTTTCCGGGAAGCCGGGTTTTGTGTTAAGGAATCTCCCCTTTACATAAGGGAAAGGTATTCCGGTACTGAAATCAGGAGACGGATGATTGCGGGAGAAAAGTGGGAACACCTGGTTCCAAAACCGGTTGTAGAAACGATTAAGGATGTTGATGGAGTAACCCGCCTCAGGAATGTTTCTGCCAGCGATAAAAATTGTTCTTTATAATATTTTCTTTAATTTTCCTTTAGTGATTTTTTTTCTTTTAATTTTTCTTTAATATCATTTTCTCAAATTTTTTTAGTGTTGTTTTTTCTCAAATTTCCTTAATTATTCTTTTTTAAATTTTCCTTTAATACTTCTTTTTTAACTTTATCTTTCCTTAACTAAAATGTTACTATTTTTTCTATTTTTCTGCTGCATTTTTCAAGTTTCATCTTTTAGTTGACGCATATTTTATTTTAATTTTCATTTATATTTATCTATTTATAACTGTGTTCTTTTGATATCTCAGGTTAAGCTCTATTTTTCTATAATCTGTTATTCTGAATTAAATGATCATGGAATTTCTCGTAGATTTATTATCTATTTGTTATAGTCTCACTATTCAATGGCTTTTTATGCGCTGTAAATACGACATCCACTACTTATGAATGCTAATAAATAATAAATTTTAAAATCTGTTTGTACCCTTAAAATATCATTTTTGGGGAAAATTTTTTATAAAAGAAACAACTATTTGTGTCTGATGTACTCTCTAACAATTTTAAATATATATTCAATTATTTCTTTGCCTTTTGAGGGGAATTTACTCTGAATTCTAGCCCATATTTTTACATATCAAATTTATTGGTGAAGGGGGAGAATTTCGAAAACGCATTAGGTATTAGTAATATATTGAAAAAAAACAGTCGTGTTACATAACTCTAAACTATATATTTATATTAGAACTGTTTGGTGACAAAAACAACTAAATTCTGCTTAATTGTAAGAAAATATATTACTCTGTTGAATCCGAGATTTCACTCTTTGAGAGTACATTTTATTTGGCAGTAAATACGGATTAATATGGATAAAACCAGGGTTTAAATATGCTTATAGTTGGGCGGATATGGAGTGTATAATAATGCTAAAGTCTACGTTTAACAGGTGGATGAAAGTACTCTGTATTTTCACATTAGTCTTTTTTGTCATGTCAATGACAGGGGCGGCCGCATGCAGTAAAACCAGCAGTACATGCAGTAAAACTAGCAGTACATACAGTAAATGTAAAACGGATGCAATAAACGATTCATTCAGCTTAAACCCCAGCCAGACATCAAAGGCATTTAACGTGCTGGCTAACGACAAGGGATGTGGCCTTAAAGTCACAACTACCGGCTATATCACTACGTCAAAAGGTGGTAAAGTACTGATGAAAAGTAATGGTACGTTTACCTATGTAAAGCCAGTTGCCTGTTCTAATAAGAGTGACAGCTTCACATATAAAGCCGTAAACAAGTACGGAGTTTACGACACTGCAAAGGCAACACTGAATTTCAAGTGCAGCACCAGCTGTACCAAGTGTTCCAGCTGTGCCAAGACTTCTAAATGTACCAAATGCTCTTGCAAATAATCAATTATAGGGAGCAGGAGTATATTTTTGGGGACCTGATCCCCATCTCCCTTCTTATTTCTTTATTTTCAGGGAATAAGGTCAATCCAGTCAATGGATCCGGGTTTATATTCATTCAATTCTTTTTCTTCTCCACTTAAAATGTAATCTATGATTTCTTCAATATCGTGTCCGACTTCTTCGATGTTTTTTCCGGTTGTATTTATTTCAAAGACTTTCTCGCACCACTCGGAAGCCTCAACAAGAATTACATCCAGAGCTTCGGCCTCGATATTCTCCTTTATTTTCTCTTCCGAATAGCCGCGAACTTCCAGTCTTTTTTTGAGTTCAGGAGGGTATGCTCTAAGGATAATAACGATATCTGCAATATAATGGGCAAGGTGACTTTCAAGAATTATCACTCCGTCTGTCGCCTCTTTTTCCATTTCTCCAGTAATCTCATTAAGACGGTTTCTGATAAGTTTCATGTCTGCTACTAATGCATCCCTTTTTTCATCAACTTCACTATAGAGATGTTCTTCTTTAATCATGTCGTTGAGGTGGATTACTTTCCAATGCCTCTTTTCTTCGAGAAGCCTGCTTACTGAAGTTTTTCCCGTGCCTGGTGTACCCGTGAGTCCTATGAGCATGGAGGAGAAGATATGGTTTATCGCAATTATAGTTAATCCCGATTTGTTTTATTCCTTTATTTTCCATAACTGTCAAAAATGTCCATATGCAAAGCTGTTCGGTGCTTTCATTTTGTTTAAAAATTAGAACCTGTAAAAAACAGGTTTTTTCAAATTATTTTTTAAGAGTTCCGACAACAGGATAGTCTTTAAATACTTCCGGCCCGTGAGGCGCTTCATCCATTTCTTGAGTAAGGTCCTGTCCTGAATCATGGAGTCCCTGATGAGTGCCGTCCTCCCACATATAGCTGTCTGATACATCGTACACCTGTCCGTCATATACGATGTATGTTTTGCCGTTCTTACCATTGTATTCTGAGAGTTCTTCAAGTGTGTATTCTTTCATCTTCCATATCCTCCGTTTATTTTGCAATAATTTTATGGTACTGATAATTTAAATTTTATAAAATTTAAGAGTTACCTTCCCGAATTTGCATCCAGCTTGAGCAAGAAGATCAAACATTAAGCAGTTTTAGCATTTCGCCCGTTTCAGTAACAGGAAGCTGGCATTGATAGTTCTGGCAAACATATGCAGTTGCTTTGCCCTCAACGGGTGTCTGTTCTTTTGTATACTTTGCCAGGTCCGTAATTTCGGGATCTTCTCCTTCGGGTCTGAAAACCAGCACCTTATTGGGCACGAAATAACTCCACAGCTCTTCCAGCATGCGGACCGTATCTGGAGCCCCGGGCTTTCCTGAGATTATTACTTCATATGAAGGTCCAAGCCTGAAATCAAGAGCAGATAGAAACTGGGCATATCCTGAAGGCGCTTTTCTGATTAGTTTTGAAAATGCACGCTCGAGCCTGTCGGCAACTTCTTCAAGTTCAGGATTTGCAGTTATCCTTGAGAGGCGCAGGAGGTTTAACATTTCAATTGAGTTCCCGGACGGTATTGCCGAATCCGTAAACTCCTTTTTTCTGAAAATAAGAGCCTCGCTATCATTGGCTGTAAAATAAAATCCGCCGTTAGCAGGGTCCCAGAAATGTTCCAGAAGCTCACTGTTCAGGGAAACTGCAGCTTTAAGGTGGCGCGGCTCGAATTCTGCTTCATAAAGTTCAAGAAGCCCATATATTAGAAACGCATAATCATCTGAAGTTCCGGTAATCCCTGCAACCCCTTCCCTGTAGCGGTGAAGCAGCCTGTTCTCAGGACTGTAAAGGGTACCTATTATAAAATCTGCAGCTTTCTCCGCAGCCTTCAGATATTTTTGCTCTCCGAACACCTGAAAGCCTTTTGCAAAGGCTGCAATCATAAGCCCGTTCCAATCTGTAAGGATTTTATCGTCCATTGAGGGCCTCTTGCGCTCATACCTGGCTTTCAGAAGTTTTTCTCTGGCACCTTTTATCCGCCTTTCGAGTTCTTCCACAGGAACTTTAAGTTCACCTGCAAGGGCTGCAGGGGAACGGACCATATAAAAGAGGTTTGTTCCGGTCCTTCTCCCTCTTATTTCTTCTTCAAAATTACCCCCATCTCTTAAATTAAACATTTTGATGATCAATTCGGAATCTTCGGGACCCAGAATGCTCCTTACTTCTTCAATTGTCCATAAATAGTACTTTCCCTCTTCCCCGTCAACGTCCGCATCTTCCCCGCAGTAAAATCCGCCTTCAGGTGATGTCAAATCTCTTAATACATAATCAAGGATTCCTTCTGCTGTTTCTTTGTACAGATCTTTTCCTGTGGTCTGGTAGGCTTCGATGTATGCAATTGCGGTAAGAGCCTGGTCGTATAACATTTTCTCAAAATGAGGCAGGAGCCACATGTTATCTGTAGAATAGCGGTGGAAACCTGACCCGAGGTGATCATAAATCCCTCCGCTGCGCATATTGTCTAGAGTATGTTCTACCATATGGAGTGCTTCAGGGTTTCCGCTCCGCTTCCAGTATCGGAGCAAAAAAGAAATTCTGTGCGGGGTAGGGAATTTCGGAGCTCCTTCAAAACCTCCGTATTCTGGATCAAAGGAATTAATCATTTCATCATAAGCTTCTTCGATTATCTCTTCTCCGAGCCCTTCTCCTGCAGACTCCGTAATCATGTTCTGGATAGTAGATGTAATCTTTTCAGCCGAGTCGAGTACATCTTCATGCTGCTGGTTCCAGATTTCTTTTATCCTGGGAACAAGTTCCAGCATGCCTGTCTGGTTGAAACGGGATTTTTTAGGGATATAGGTGCCTGCAAAAAAAGGTTTCTTACCCGGGGTCATTATGATATTGAGGGGCCATCCCCCTCTTCCGAGAATGATCTGACAGACAGTCATATAAATATTGTCAATATCGGGCCTTTCCTCCCTATCGACTTTTATAGAAACAAAAGCATCATTCATGAGCCTTGCGACATCTTCGTCCTCAAAAGACTCATGTGCCATCACATGACACCAGTGGCAGGTAGAGTATCCGATTGAGAGAAAAACAGGCTTGTTTTCTTTTCTGGCTTTTTCAAAAGCCTCTTCTCCCCATGGGTACCAGTCCACAGGATTATAAGCATGTTGCAGAAGATATGGACTTTTCTCATCAATCAGGCGGTTAGGTTTTCTTTGTTCTTTTCCCAGTATGATCCCTCCTTCAATTCAGGTTTGTAAATCCCGCCAGGCAAGCATGCCGCCTTTCAGGACTTTTACCTTCTTAAAACCCTTTCGGACAAGAAATTTAGCAGCCTTTGACGCACGTACGCCTGAGCGGCATACCACTATTATTTCCAGGTCTCTTTCTTTTTCAAGCTCCTTGAGCCTGTTTTCAAGGCTTCCGAGAGGAATATTCGTTGAGTTTTCAAGATGCCCGAGTTTCCCGAAGAGTTCGCTTTCCTCTCTTACATCGAGAATAAGCAAAGGAATTTTGGAGTCCATGCATTTCTTCAGTTCCTGAGCTGAGATGGTTTCTATATCCGAATTTTTTTCCTTTAGGAGAACAGTCTTTTTTATGCCTGAGCTTTCGGGCTCTGTATGCCCTCCGGAAGTTCGCGAAATCCGCGCCTCTGGACTCCTTAATTTAAAACACTCTTTTCCCGAGCCTGTAGATTCCGTCTCCAGTGCACATGCCAGTGCACCTATTGGTTCTGAATTTCCCTTTTTTCTGTAAGGTTTAGATTGAAAATTCACTTTTTTCTCTTCTTCCGGCTCTGAAAGGTTTTTTTCTTTTATTGCATATCTGCAGCCTTTGAGAATTTTAAGGGCAGAAATTCCTGAAATATCCTCCGAAAAGGTGTGCAAGTCAGCAGTTTTCATGAGTTTTAGCTTCCGCCTTTTCAGCAGCCTTAAATATCCCTGAAAATAGCCCGTTTTCATATCAGCAGGTGTAACATGGTGTGGGTCTTCAACCCTTTGAGTGCTTGTCCTGCCAGAATAAAGGTTAAACTCCCTGAAAGCATCCATAATAACTCCCTCTTCGAATAAGTAACCACAAAATATTTGATTCTTTACCGGATAAGTTTCCTTTTCAGGTATTCTTGCGGTCAGTCTGTGTCGCTACTGGCGTTTTTTACTTTATTGGGCAACAATAAGTTCTAGAAGTATGTGATTGCTTGCAGTTGAAAATTAGACGTAGCCAAACTTTCCCCATTTTACATAGTTTTCCACAGAATATCAATATATCGGTAATCTTAGGTAATTATCGGTAATTTTAGGTAATTCCGGATATTATTATTATGGCTAAATCTTTTCCGGCTGGCAGCGGATGAAAAATTAGCTTTTAAAAGATTCGATTTTGAAATATTTCTTTTTAAGTAATTGGTTTTAGAAATTGGTTTAAAAGATTAGTTTAAAAGATTAGCTTTAAAAGATTAGCTTTAAAAAGTTTAACCTTGAAAAGACGGGAAGAAAAAAACGGAAGAATAGAGCGTTTATACTAAGTAAAAAGTTATTTCATGAATGAATTTCGGGCAAGCCTGTGGGCTAACAGTAAGGTTTTAAACTGTGTATTATTTTTTTTAATTTCAGCTGTTTTTGTTTGTTTTTTCTGGCTTTTGATGCTTCAGGATACTCTCTGCTTTTTTACTGACAACAGCTGTCCAAGTTCTTCGCTCTTTTCTCCGTATTTTCCTACTCTCAGGAAATTTATGACTTTTGAAACACGGTATGAGTGTTCCTGCTTTTTCTCGTCTTTTCGAGCCTGGTATACTCTGATTGAACGAAGGAGATCAATTTTTCTGAATTCGGGCCAGAAAGGAGCGCAGAAATAAGTTGCACATTCGCTGCCGTTAGCCTGCCAAGGCAGGAAATTGGAAACTCTTTCATCCCCTCCGGTACGTATAATCAGGTCCACATTCGGGACGGACACTCCCGGAGCAGGGTAGAGGTGTTTTGAAATCAGACTTTCGTTAACGTCTTCAAGAGCAAGTTTCCCGCTGGATACACAGGCCGCAATGTCCCGGACTGCCTGGATTATATCCTGCCTGCCCCCATAAGCAATAGCTATGTTTAGATTAAACATTCTGTAATTTTCGGTAGCGCTTTCAATTTTTTCAATGGACTCGTTCAGAAAAGCCGGGAGCTTGGCCCTATCTCCGATAACCCTCACCTGCATTTCTTTTTCATGAGTTCTCTTATCAGTGTAAAGCTTCAGAAATTTCTCATTCATCAGATTGAAGAGACCATCAACTTCCTCTTCCGAACGCTGGAAATTTTCCGTGGAAAATGCATAGAGGGTGAGCTGTTTTACTCCGACCTCATAACACCACTCTATAACCTGCTCCGTAACCTCTGCCCCCATTGCATGTCCGAAGCTTCGGGCTCTTCCCAGCTGCCCCGCATACCTGCGGTTTCCGTCCATAATTACAGCTATATGTTCAGGAATTTCATAATTTGAAATTTCTTTCTCAAGCATCTGCTCATATTTATGGTAAAAAACACTAAAAGTCCGGTTTTTCATGAAACGAAGCCCTGCCCGGAAGGCTCCTTTATTCCATGATTCCATTTTAAGGTTAATTATCTGTTTTCCCCCTGGCAGTATAATACTTGATAGGCCTATTATAGGTAACAGGAATATTCATATACATTTTTTGCGGTATTAAATTAATATTTTTAGGTTCAAAGAGTTAAATTTTTCCTCTAAAGTCTTTGCTATCAGGATTCATTCATAAATTCTTATTCTTATATTGTTGTCATTAAAAATTTATTCTTATTGGGTAACACTGTTTTTATTTGATCAAGACAATAATGCCTTCTATTTTATGTTTCCATATTACGTAAATAGAAAAGCTGTATAATGTAATGATAGGAACTGCAATTAAGTATAACAATTAACTATATTAATATTTTTACCTCATATTGTTGACCTTCAAGTTACCAGTACGGCTAAGATCAGGATATCAGCTCCACAGAATAGTTAAAATTAATTTCACCGACTTTAATGAATATCCATTTTCAATATTTCCGTTT
>OBLN01000770.1_pt1 | contig 11387 bp, 13 predicted proteins | sample 1519301 | NCBI WGS metagenome assembly OBLN01 (sample SAMEA2452533, study PRJEB22499) | sediment metagenome | reverse complement strand
TGTTACCACCGAACATATGTTTGAATATTTGCATTGTTCGTGATAAAATCTAAGTTATCCCATCCGCAAGTTTACACAGATTATATCACGAACAATGCAAATATTCAAACATATGTTCGGTGGTAACATTTAACTAAAATACTCTTTAAAACCATCCTTTCTAGTAACAATGAAAAAACGTAACTCATTTTAATAAGTTACGCTTTATCTTGTATTAAATTTATAAAGTCTGTTCTGCGGAGTTAATCGTAATTTCAAGGACAGCCCGCAACCATTCAAATTTTCCCTTCATCATGTCAAAATCAGGACCATTTAATAGAAAATTAGCAGTACCGTTAATTAAGAATCCTGTACCAGCATACATTTTCCCTTGGACTTGTCGATTACCAATCGTAAGAAGAACCTTAGGATTTTTCTCTATATTTTCTTCTGTCTTTTTCATACCTGCCACGGGAAGTAATAATTTATCTTCTTTCGTGATATGGATATAGCTATTCCATGAATTGACTACATGAGGTTCTGAATCTCCTTGAGTTACAATGGCAATAATACCATCAGATGGATGCTTAATAACCTCAATTAATTTTTCACTGAGCATGTTCTTTCCTCCTATATATAGTTATTTACTAACTCGCTTAATAATAATCACTACATATTATACCCAAGATTATAGTCATTAGCCTTCGAGAGATATATTTCTCCATTTTAGTGTTTTATGTTTACTAATTAGGGAATACAATACAGTAACGCTATCATTAAATTAAGGAGACTTTATTATGAAAAAATTTTTTTGGTATCTAATTATATTTACATTAGTATTTTCTCTTGCCGCTTGCACAGGAAATACAAATTCAGATGCTGAGCTTCCAAACCAAGAAGAACAAAACAATCCAATCGAAGAACAACCTAACAATGAGGGAAAGAACGACGTAGATGACAAAGATGTACCGGTAGAGCCAGATCAACAAATCGAAGAAACTATCGAAATAGAGGGCATGAAAGAAAAAATAACCCTGAATCTATATAATCCTGGTATATTAAATTTTAGAACGTATATACCTTCTGATTTTATAGCTGAAGAGGCTAGTAGCGGTGAAGGTGATGGTTTTTGGTTTTATTCAAATTTCGAAGGTAAAAAACAAGAAAATGTCTACCTCCATTTTTACTTCTTCTCTGAAAACATAAAAGAAGAGCCAAACATTGACGATAAAGATAGTACTTTTGCTATAATGTTAGAAGGTTTAGAGCCCATATTCCCAGAAGATAAATACTATGATTGGTCAATTAAGGAATTTGCAAGCCCAAATAGTGCAAAGTATGCTGCACTAGGAGAACATAATGACCAATATTTTGTAGTAATTCAAGATTATCCTTACGAATACGCTGACGGCATGGGTCCAAGGATAAATAAAGTTATCGAACATTTTTACTGGACAGATACAGAAGAATATTTATCTAAGTAACATGAGTAAGAATTCAAATAGGATAAGTTAATTAGATAGAATTATCCCTCAGATATGAAATGCTGAGGGGTTTTTTTTATAAGTATCTTCCATAAAAATCTCCTATAGTCACATTAACCTAGTGATTTAAATGATACAGATTTCCTTAAACGCTATTTTTACTATTTAAGCAGGCTCTTACTATATATCTCTATGATATCTTCAAGGCCTACTTCCTCTGTGTGATTTTTCAATTTATTTTTATTAGAAATAAAACCCTTAGAATACTCATGGATTTCGTCTGCTGTTATATCTAATTTTACATCCATTAAGCTATTAAAAATAATCTCCAATTCCCTAAAATGACTAAGACCTAAAATGTTTAGCATCTTTTTAATTTTCATTTGATCTTTAAAAGATTTTAAATACTCTATCGTCAAAATGCCATTGGCGAGTCCATGAGGAAGTCCTTTAAAATAAGTCAGGGGATATCCCATTCCATGTGGAAGAGATGTTCCATTTTGTGCGATTTGTATACCACCTAAAGTAGACGCCATCATCACCTTCCATCTAAACTCTGTATTCAAATCTTTGCTGACTAATTGTTTAAAACAGTAATTAAATAACTCAAACCCTTTTTCTCCATAAATATCGGACATATATGTGCTATTTTTATTTAGGTAACCTTCAACTAAATGTGTAAAGGCATCGATAGCAGTATTGACGGTAATATCATAAGGGAGATTATACGTATACTTACTATCTAAAAAAGCAACCCTTGGAAATATACTTTGTCCTAAGTTTTTCTTTGTCTTTTCCTTATTGGAAGTCACTATGCTGTATTGGGTAACTTCTGAACCAGTCCCTGAAGTTGTTGCTACAGCTACCACTGGAATACTCTCTAACTTTCCACTATGAAATATATTCTCTATGTTAATTTCTGGTTTTTTTATAAATACAGCCATAGCTTTAGCAGCGTCCATAGGTGATCCCCCACCGATACCAATCACAAAGTCAACATTATTTTTCTTTCCTATGTTGCTTCCTCGTTCTATGGTTTCTAAGGATGGATTCTCCTCCACCTCATCATATAGAACATACTCTACTCCTGTTTTTGAAAGAGCCTCCTTAACATCATCGTAGGAACTATTCCCTTTAGCAGAGCGTCTTCCTGTAACAATTAAAGCTCTACTGCCAATTGTGCCAAATAATTCTTTGTTTTTTAAAACTACATCATTACCAAAGTATATTTCAGTAGGCATTGCATATTTAAATTCCATGAACCCTTCTCCTCCTTTTTTACAAGTTCAATCTTTATCTTTTATATTTAGAGCTTATTTTTTCTTTCCATGGGTAAAGTCTACTACTTCAAAGTCAGTAGACAACTCATTTATAAACTCTTGATACCAATTACACTTTGATCTTATACATGTTGAAAGATGTATAGTCTCTACCCCTTTATCCTTTAACTTATTGGCCTCTCGAACGACTCCTTCAGTAGCATCGTCACCACATCCATGGCATAGTACAAAATCTACTATTTCAGCATCCTTAAAGGCATACCTATCAAAAGAGCCCCTCTTACCATCAAAGGCATTAATACATCCACTACCAGAACATCTTTTTGATACTTCTAAACAGCTTATTATCCCTATTTTCTTCATGGATTCCTCCTTAATAATACATAAAATATAGCATAAAGCCCTCAAAAAAGCTGTAACTATTATCACAAAACCAAAAATCAACCGTAAAATAAATAAGAAATTACAATCTTCAGTAATAATTAGATGATTATTTTAATTGTTATAAACTGAATGTTTTATTGACAATTATAAGGCAAAAAGCATATAATGACCTTAGTCAATGATTGTAGTCAGTTTATGTTATAATGTATAAAACTAACTATAATTTTAAACAAATTGGGGGTGTAGTATGAAAAAATCCTTAAGTAAAATTATCAAATTCACTCTTCTGATACTTATTATTAGTTTAAGTTTTTCAGCTTGTAGTGGCCAAAAAATAACTGAGGACGGATTAAACATTTCAAATGATAGCGGGTTACTAGGTAACAGCCAAGCAGTTAATGGTACAAATGAAGACGGATTTTTATTGGGTGAAGGTACTAATGGTGAAGTAGAAAATGATAAGCTTGAATCAGCTGGGAAAACGGACCCTAATGACACTAGTTATAGTGGATATTTAGGCTATGGATATAATATAGTCACTGGTCCATATTATTGTAAAGATGGCATAAAACTTTCCTATCCAATAATTGACACGGATAAGCTTGACAATGAAAAGCTAATCGAGCGTGTAACAGAGAATAATAATAATGTTGATGGCGATACTATGGTAGCAGAATCGGCACAAAGTTATTCTAAACAACTTTCAGAAAAGGCAAAAATAGAAGCAGACATTGGCTTTACAGGAAGTCTAAAGACAAGTTTTAAAAGAGACTATAAAACTCAGACTAATACCAACCAAAGATTCATAACTACTCATGCTATTCTTGTAAAAGAGAATGAATATATTCTTGGTGTAGATGCGGATCTCCTTGCAGATTATACAACGAATGCTTTTAAGAAAAATGTATCAAAGATGACAGCTAATCAACTTATTAATACTTATGGAACCCATGTATTAACAGACATTTCATTAGGTGGTAGATTTGATATTAATTATTTTTATACAAGTTCTGAATCTAGTGTAACAACAAATATAAAAGCGTCTGCTGAAGCTTCATATAGAAACATTAAAGGATCAATGACAGGTAATGATAACGAAACAAGGGAAGAAGTAGACAGTAGAAGTGAATTTAAAGTATTAACCTATGGTGGCTCTCTTACTGTAGATCCATCTAGTCCTGAAAAGGCGATGAGTTCATACAAAGAATGGAGTAAAGCCGTTGAAGACGGGAATTTAGCATTTGTAAATGCTACAAACAACATACCTCTATGGGATGTGGTAGCTAATCTTAAAGATGTAGATAATGCTAGTCAAAAGAGTAAGGAAATAAAGAAAGCTTTCGATGATCTAGTTGAATCTACTAAAGGGGAGTTTGAGGATCCAGTTTACGCCCCAAGATATATTTCAGAAATACTTGTTGGATATGGTAAAAAACCGTACTCAGCAAAAAATATGCTTTTAAGTAAAGAGGTTTTAGAATCTGATATTATAGATCTTGACCTAAATAAAGGCGCAAGAGGCGAATATATTTATCTTGGATATAAAACGACTTATAACAAAGAAGAAGCAATTACGGATATTATAGCTGAGCATTATAATGACTCCCAATCTAAAGATTTAACTTATGACGGTAACAAGTATAAGATAGTTCCGGTAGATCTTAACAAAGGAGCAGGCGGGAAGTATATATATTTATATTATACTAAAGATAAAGATGATGTCGAGCCTATCACATCAATTCAATATAATCATAAGGGCACATGGCAGTATAAGAATGGAAATGGTTATAAACCAATCAAGCCTTACAATAAATCTGATGCACTGGATCTTAATAAGGGAGCTGGAGGGGACTATGTTTGGCTCTATTTTAAAAGAGCTTCAGAACCAAAATAATCTTAAGTTATACTGCTTAAATTTCGAAATAATATAGCAATAAAAAACATCCCATAAGTTAAAAAGCATATTCTAACTTATGGAATGTTCGTTTTTATGGAGCTATAATCCCTTTAAGTAGTATATTAAAGTGACTTATAGCTTGTTCTTTTAAATTAAAGTCTGGATAACGAATACACCACTCAAAAGTGAGACCCCTATAGGCTAAAACAAAGTGCTGCGCAATTTCATTAGTAGTTAAGCCTGGCTTAAACAAGTGTTGCTCCATTCCCCTAGCAATAAGATCTTTAAATAGGGTGTATAATTCTCTATTGTAATTAGTTAGTGTATCTGTATTAATAACTTGTGAAATATATACTTTATATAGGTTTTTCATGATTTCATGTCCTAGAACGTCAGTCATTACATCAGCAATCTTACCAACAAGGGATAGCAAGATTTCATTTATAGACATATCGTCGGGAAGGTCCTCAAGGTAGGCTTTATAATCAAGATCCACCTTTTTAACATAGTCTTTAATTAATAATGCAACTAATGCATCTTTAGATTCATAATGTACATAGAATGTACCTTTTGCCACTTGCGCATGTTTAACAATATCATCTACACTAACATCATCAAATCCCATATTAAGAAATAAGTGTTCAGCACTTTTATAGATTTTTTCTTTCGTTTCGATTGCCTTGATTTGCCGAGTAGTCAGTTTTTTTTCTTTCAACGATAACACTCCTAAAATATAAGTATAACAATAAACAGTGACTGTAGTCACCTTTTAAATATAAACACATTATACTACGGACTAGGTTTATTTACTACTCTATTTTATTCATTTCTTCTTTTGCTCTTATCAATTGGTATAACATGTCGTTTACAGGTGTTCCAACTCTGTGTTTCTTTCCTAAACGAGATACAACTCCTGCAAACATTTCGGCTTCCGTCTTTCTCTTTGCACGCATATCCTGTAACATAGAGGTCATGCCCTCTGGATTTAGAGCATCTAAGATAGGATACCAGCGAAGAAGATCTTCTTCTGTAAGGTTACCACCTTCGTATTTTGATAAAGCGATTACCTCGTTCATGGCTCCATCCATAAGATTTCTAATCCCTTCTATCTTTTGACATTTTCCATAAGGAGCATCTAAAATGGCAGAGACCTGATTAACTCCTACATTAATCATAAACTTCCACCAAATTTCCTTAAGGATATCATCGGCCACTTCATAGACGATTTGAGCAACATCAAAGAATTCAGACAGGGTTTTCACTTTTTCCTTATCCCCATTAAGGGAATTAAATACGATTTTTCCCTTATTAGCAGTAATTTCTCGACCTTTTTTTACTGCAGATATTTCAACGATAAAGGAGTGAAGAAGTTTTTCCGTACCATAGGCTTCTCCAATCAAATTTTCCGTATTTATGCCATTCATTAGTGAAATAATTATGGTCTGCTCACCAATAAAATTTTTCATGAGTGGAATTGCTTTTTCCAAGTGATGATATTTAACGGATAGGATGATAAAATCCATAGTTTGTGGATTTTCAGGGCTAAGTCCAGTAAATTCATAGTCCTTACCATTCACCTTAATCCACCCTTGTTCTTCGTATCTTTTTATTCTCTCCTGCTCACCTAAAATATATAAGCTCTGGGGATTGTATTCGCTAATTTGGGCTGCTAAGAGTCCTCCAATAGCCCCCATTCCCAATACTCCAACCTTTTTTATTTCCATACCTTTCCTCCCTTTTCTCTTAAAAATCTATATTATTATATCCCCCGTAGTACTACTCATTTAGTAAATTCCATATCTATCAAATTATTTAACTAATATGCCTGATTGAAACTCAGGACAATTCTGTAAATAAATATCGTCATTTATAATATCCATTATACACTTTATTCCATCAGTCAATATTTTCTCTTTATGATAAACAATATTGAAATGCCTATTCCAATCACCTGCTTCATTTTTTATGACATAGATCTTTGAGTTTCTTAATTCCTCTAATACTAGACCTATGGATATGACGGCTAAACAACCATTTTCTATCACCTCTTTTTTAATGGTTTCAGGGCTATTTCCTTCAAATACAGTTTTTATAGGTATTTTGTTTTTTAACAGGTACTCCTCAAACAATTCTCTTGTACCACTACCTTTTTCCCGCATTGCAAAATTTTGATCTGCCAGCTCACTTAACTGAATGATAGGTCTTTTGGCCAATGGATGATCCATACTGCAGATTAAAACAAGATAATCTTTGATTTTTGGAATACTGATTAAGTCTGGGCTTTTTATTTTACCTTCTACAATTCCTATATCGATATCATCATCTAATAGTCTTTTTTCTATGCTTTCTGTATTATTCGCATAGGAGTAAATCTCTACATTAGGCTTTTTCATCCTAAACTTATTAATGACGTTACTTAAAATACATTCTCCTACTGTAATAGTAGCGCCTATTTTTATCTTTTCAATTTTACTAAGACTCCACATCTTTTCTTCTAGTAAATCAAATTGTTCTACCACATCTTTGGCATAAAATAATAATCTATTGCCTTCATCAGTAATATACAATTTCTTTTTTAAACGTTGGAATAACAGCACGCCATAGTGCATTTCTAATTCTTTAATCGCTTGACTTACTGTTGGTTGAGAGATAAACATTTTTTCAGCGGCCGCTCTCATCTTGCCACACTCGGCTACCTCTATAAATATTCTCAAATGTCTAATCGTCATCATTATTCCCCTCATATTTTAGATTGATAGCTTTTACCTATCACTATCATAAGATAATATCATTTTATTATTTATTTAACAAGTGCTATATTAATAGTAAATACTCCTGGGAGTTTTCCAGAAATGTACAAAAGATAAATGAGCTACTTCCAAGTATTAGTATATACATATTACTTTAAACCACGAGTTCTTGAAGGTGATACAACATTAATAAAGTAACAATATAAAATAATAATGTTATTTATAGGAGGATTTAAATTATGGCATGCTTAACTATTAGCGCTGAAGACGAAAAGAGAGTAAAAGCCTTAGGATTTTTAAGTAACAAAGGTACTGACAACTTTTCAGCAAGAATTATTACGACAAATGGTAAAATAACCACTGCTCAAAATAAATGTATATCCGAAGCTGCTGAACTTTTTGGAAATGGTGTTGTTACTTTTACTACTAGACTTACTATAGAAGTTCAAGGAGTTCCATATGAGAAAATTAATGACTTTAGATCCTATATTGCTAAAGAAGGGCTCGTAACTGGCGGTACAGGTTCTAAGGTGCGACCAATTGTATCTTGTAAAGGTTCAACATGCCAATATGGATTAATTGATACTTTTGCCTTGTCCGAAGAAATTCATGAAAGATTTTATAATGGATATTCAGATGTAAAACTGCCTCATAAATTTAAAATCGCTGTGGGAGGATGTCCAAACAATTGTGTGAAACCTGAATTAAACGACCTAGGAATCGTAGGGCAGATGTTACCTAATTGGGATAGTAATAACTGTATAGGTTGTAAAAAATGTTCTGTAGAAAAAGCTTGCCCTATGGGAGCAGCCGAAGTTGTGGATAGCATTCTTAATATAAATCAAGATCGATGCAATAATTGTGGAAGATGTATTGAAACATGCCACTTTGGTGTAATAGCAGATGGTACAGTTGGATACAAAATATATGTTGGCGGAAGATGGGGAAAAAACATCGCTATAGGAACCCCCCTTAATAAAACTTTTATAAACAAAGAAGAAACTTTAGATATCATAGAAAAGACTATACTTCTGTACAAGGAACAAGGTAAAACTGGTGAACGTTTATCTCAAACCATTGAAAGGCTTGGCTTTGAAAATATACAAAATCAAATATTGTCAGACGGTCTATTCGAAAGAAAACAAAAAATTTTAGGTGATATCAAGATGGACTCCGAAATATAATAGTGAGCTTGATTACTCAAAAACTAATAAACAAAAAGCTTTGCAAAAGGGCCTTCTAATTAGGAGTGCCCTCTATAATAATCCATCTACTCAATACCGAATTACAGATATATCCTTTGGTATTAGTAACTCAATAACTACTACAATTATTTTGCTCGGACATGATCAATCCTTGTTCTCTAAATTCTCTTATGATTGAAACTTATTAAATATCCGTATTCTCAATAACCCTATGAGTAACAATACGATTGCCACTACAAAACCAAAAGCGGAATACCACGGTTTATCGCCGAACTCGCCATCGAGTAAGATCGCTGTAGTGATTAATGCAATAAAAGCGGAGAAAAATAAAAGTAAAATTGGTGCAAGTAGCCCCTTTTTTATGATGCCTGTATTATTGATACCGAGCATAATTAGAATAAAGCCTACAGACAATCCAATAGCACACATTCCTGGTGCATCATCGTACTCACCAATGACAAAGAGCAACCCGCCAATAATAATCCCCAGAATGATGGGCAGGATAACATTTAGTTTAAAAAATTTGTTCATTTTGAATTCCCACTTTCTTTATTATATCACCTGATTGTTTGCCAATTTTCGCTCAATTTCTTTCCTAATCCATTTTCATCAATATACTTAATCGCTTTTAGAATATCACCTTTTGAAATACTTTTTGGAGTTGCCATTTAAGGTTCTCCTGCATTACGTATTTATACTACATCACAGACTTTCCTTACTCTATTATATTCCAATTACTTTGCTTTAGGAAGACCCATAATTCCCTTAATTTGATAATTGTATGATTTCAGTTTAAATGAAGTGAATTCGGGTAAATGGAGATTATATCAAAGAATAGTATAGACATTAATTGAGTAAACCCACAATATGTTTTACTGAGAAAAAATTTTAATATGGAGGTCTAGGAATGACTAAGAGATTACAAGATAAGATATCTATTATATGCGGTGCCACTTCAGGTATTGGAGAAGCAATGACAAAGCTTTTTGCAAGTGAAGGTTCTACAGTTATTTTTACAGGTAGGCGTTTAGAATTAGGGAAAAAAATTGAAGAAGAAATATTACAATCAAATGGAAAGGTCAAATTTATTCAGGCTGATTCAACTATAATGCAGGATTTAAAGGCAGTAGTAGATTACGCCATCAAAGAATATGGCAGAATTGATGTGCTTTGTAATAATGCAGGGATATTATATGATGCTACACCTACACATGAAATAGATATTGAAACAAATTACCAAAATACCTTTGATATTAATATAAAATCCCAATTTATGATGAATTCACTAGTAATCCCACATATGCTCGAAGCTGGAAAAGGCAGTATCATTAACACCTCATCTATTGGAGCTGATTCTCCTATGCCTTATTTTGCAACTTATTCAGCTTCAAAAGCGGCTATTAAGCAGATGACCCGCTCTATGGCTAAAGAATACGCCTCTAGGGGTATCCGAATAAATTGTATTCAGCCTGGATTAACAACCTCTGAAATGGTTCCGGTAGAAGGTTCGTTTGAACAAAATGTCCTTCCAGCTGTGGCAATAGGTCGTCCAGCTGATCCAAAAGAAATTGCTTACGGTGCTTTGTTCCTTGCTTCAGACGAATCCTCATATTGCTGTGGAACTTGTCTACTTATAGATGGAGGGCTCCTATAAAATATAAATTTAAAGATTAAAAAACAGATGAACTATAAGGAGATAAAATTCATATTATGATGTTTAGAAATATCTTGAAATATGTTCTCACAATGTGTCTTATTTATTTTGTAGGTTATATAATATTATATAATGTGATATTATATGATAGATCATTAAGTCAGATATCTTGGAAAATACATTACCTTATATTATTTTTAATTTGCGGAATATTAGGAATCATATTGCGTTCCAGATATAAAAGATAATTTATAAACCACCTAGGTAAAAAAATGGAGTTTTATACAGTCTGTGCTGGGGTATCAGGGCTATTGAAATCCATAAGGGGGAGGCACTCCAAACATGTCTCCCTTACCCTTTAATGCTATTGATGTTTACCATATTTTAGTGGATAAAAGTCATAAAGCCAATTAAGGCTCCCAGATTATTTACCATACCTAAAGGCTGTTTAGCTTTATCTATGATAACTTCTTTATCTTTTCAATAGACTCTCTATCTTTTTGTAGTATTTCACCAGCTAAATCCCTAGACTTATTGTCTAATTCTCCTCTTAAAACCTTTTCAGCCATATTAACCCCTCTAGTTTCTCCTTCGATGGCCTTTTTTATAATTTCATCAAAATCTGCTTCAGCTCCAAACTCCATATTAAGCATTAGTTCCCCCATTTTGCCCTTCATTCCAAGATTTTCGTCTGGACGTCCTCCTGTATCTTGTATATAGCCAGCTAATTTCTCAATGTTGTCTCTATGCTGTT
>OBLN01000769.1_pt1 | contig 11395 bp, 12 predicted proteins | sample 1519301 | NCBI WGS metagenome assembly OBLN01 (sample SAMEA2452533, study PRJEB22499) | sediment metagenome | reverse complement strand
GACGGTGGCGGCGAAGGTTCTCATTGGATATCCAGGATGTGGTGATGAGCTGTGCAAGCAGTATGTACTCTTTTGACTCTAACGGATCGGCATGGATACCCACCAGGGAGAGCAAGGAGGTTGTGGTGCTTTTGAGATAGGAGGCAAAGGTATCGCTCTCTTCCATGATCTGTGCAGGCGGTACCTCGAGTGAACTCATCACATTGACGGGTATCCCTGCTGTGCTACCTGGGGTATAGATGGTCTTTTTGACCTCATGGAATTTTTGTACCCGCTGTGTCGTTTGATGCCAGCTCTCTAGGCCTTCTTTCCACATGGCAGCGATCTTCTCGGCATACGCAGCGCTGTCTTTCTCTTTGGACCGGGCTTCATCCTCTACCCATGGCTCGAATGCGCCGGGAGAAAAGCTGGGATCTGTCAGACACAGGTTTCCCATATCTCCTTTGGGGTCGATGACAATGGAAGGGATGTTGTCTATGGCCGCTTCTTCTATGATACCTACCCCAAGCCCTGTTTTCCCGGAACCTGTCATCCCTATGATAGCGGCATGGGTCGTGAAATTTTTGTTCTTGAGCAGTGTCAGTGCCTCTTTGGCCTCCATGCTTTGCCGGTCTATCTCTTTTCCCAGATAGAACAGCCCCAACTTTTCATAGATCTCCTGCATACCGCAACCCTTTCCGATAAAAATAAGTGCTATCTATTTTAGCGAAAGTTTGTTTAGTTTGTTTGGGTCTGAGGTGTTTCAGAATCGGGAGGGAGTGTTTTCGCTTCAGCTTTCTTTGGCAGCGGTTTGGCAACTCCCTGCACCATGAAACTGATGGGTTCTTTTCCTTTTTGCTGCATGAGGACCAAGACTTTGTCTTTTTCATGATAGATATCAAAAAGTTCCAGCTCTGGCATCACAGGGTCCAGTTCCACTTTTGCTTCGGTTCTTGCCGGCAGACGGTAACCGTTTCCTTCTATGCGGGCCAATGTATTCCCCTCTTTCAGCACAACCCAGCATACTTTTGCCGAAGGGAGGGCATAAAGCGAATTTTGGGTCTCTTCCATACACAGCCTGCTGAATTCATCTTTTTGGATCGTAATATTGCCGTCGGACCTTACTATATCCAGATACAGCACTTTGGTGGCATTGGTCACCTCTTTGGATCTTTCCAGGTATTTTGCGAGATGCTGGTTGGAGTTTTGCAGCATATCCACAGCGCTGAAAAGTGCCACAATGACGATACCCAGAAGCGCGATGGATATCAGTACTTCCAAAAGGGTGAATGCTTTACGGTCGGACATCTGCCTCAGCCGTCCATCAGTCCGACACGAATGGCTTCTTCGTAACTTGTCTCTCCTGCCAGAAGCATCTCTTTGAGCTTATCGGAGATCGTTTTCATACCACTCTTTTTCATGGCCTCTCTGACCTGATAATCATTGTACCCGTCCTTCATCATGGTTTTCACATCATCATCGATAATGAAAAGTTCACCGATGGCCTGTCTGCCATTGTAGCCTGTGAAGTCGCACGCTTTGCATCCTGCAGCCTTGAAATACCATTGATCTTCAGGCAGACCTATCTCCTGTGCTACCTCAGGGGCCAGCTTTGTCTCCTCCTTGCAGTGTATGCAGAGTTTGCGTGTAAGCCTTTGTGCAAGTACTCCCAGGAGGGTAGAAGAGATGAGAAAGTTTTCTATACCCATATCCATAAGCCGGCTCAGGGCAGAGGTGGCATCGTTGGTATGCAGTGTGGAGAGAAGCAGGTGTCCTGTCAGCGCTGAACGCAGTGCGATCTCTGCCGTTTCGTTGTCACGTATCTCCCCCACCATGATGATGTCGGGATCCTGCCTCAAAATTGAACGCAGCCCCGCTGCAAACGTAAGCCCCACTTTCGTATTGACCTGTATTTGAGAGATATTGTCCGCATTGTACTCTACCGGGTCCTCGACGGTAATGATATTCTTATCCGGGGTTGCTACATGCTGCAGGCAGGCATGCAGTGTGGTGGATTTCCCCGAACCGGTAGGTCCCGTGACCAGTATCATGCCATGGGCATGGTTCATCAGTTTGTAGAGGTCCCTGGTAACTTCCTCTGCAAACCCCAATGACTCCAGTGTGGGAATATGCTCCGTTTGCGCAAGTATACGCATGACGACCCTTTCGCCATGGTAGGTAGGCAGGATGGAAACCCTTACATCGATCGTTTTGCCGGAAATCGCCAACTGTGTACGTCCATCCTGAGGTACCCTTTTCTCTGAGATATCGAGGCTTGATATGACCTTGATACGGTTGATCACCAGTGTCACGATACTCTTTTCAAGATCAAGATGCTTTTTGAGCGCACCGTCTATACGCAAACGCACCTCACCTTTTCTCTCTCCGCTCTCTATGTGGATATCACTTGCCCCTTTCTGCAGCGCCTGGAAAAAGAGTGAGTTGACCAGTTTGATGATAGGCGCGGACTCTTCGCTTGAAAGCAGGTCCTGTGAATTTCGGATGAACTCCAGCAGATCCGACTCCGCCTCTATCAGCTCCTCGGAAGTGGTTGCCATGGCTTCAAAGTCACTTCCGGTCTGTATCTCTAGAAATTTGTTCTTCAGTCTCTGAAAACTCCCGGCATCCACGATCGTGACAGGATAGTCCAGTGAGAGTTTTGCAAAATAGTTCAGTGCATCTCCCAGGGTCGCTTCTTCGACGATGCATGTTTCGACCCCGTCGATCAGAGAGAAGAGCAGTGAGTGCTTCAGTGCGAGCTTATGGTTGACCTCCTCTTCCCAGAGCGGTTCAAGGTTGACATCCTGAAGACGAGGGAATTGCATTACACTTCCCCGTCCAGAATACGTAGGTTACTTTTGGGATCTCTCTGTATTCTTCTGCTCGCCGGTACCGTTGAGACCACCTCATCCTCTTCGTAGCCTGCTGCCTGATTCAGTCCCTTTCGAACATACGCATTATACTTGGTCTGTATGTTCTCAAGCTCATTCAGTGCCTCACGCAGACGCTGCAGGTCTCCGCTCTCTCTTACAATATAGGGGGTAAGATAGATCACTACATTGACCTTTGTATCCACCTCTGCTTTTGTCGTAAAAAGCTCTCCCAGGATAGGGATCTCACCCAGGATCGGCACTTTGGTTACATTTTTTCCTCCGGCACTTTTGATGAGCCCTCCCAGAATGATCGTTTCTCCATTGTTCACAATGGCATTGGTCGTTACTTTACGCTTGGTGGTGGTCGGCCGGTCCGCAGAAGCACTCGAACCAGGCAGGATATCTTCGATCTCCGCTTCTACTTCAAGTGTGACCTGGTTGTTGCTTGAGAGTCTCGGCTTGACCTTCAATGTGATCCCTATGTCCTCTCTTGAGTAGTTGTTGATGATGTTCCCCTGTCCCTGTGTAGACTGCTGTGCCTGTGTCAGGATGGACTGGGTCTGGCCTACCTGTACAGAGGCCTCTTTGTTGTTCGTACAGAGTACCGACGGTTCGCTCAGGATATGCGCTGCCCCGTTCTGTTTGAGGAGGTCGATCTTTGCCCCCAATGCGAAGACTTCAGAGATACCGGAATCAAATTGAAATGGTCTTTCAGTGCTTGTTACAACAGTTTCTCCCACCAGAGTGGTTGTCTGATTATTTAAAAACCCTAATAGTGTCGGGGAGACCATCAGTGAAGAGGCACCCATGTTGGCCGCGGCAGAGAAGAGCCCCTGGGAAGTGATGGCGCCCCCTTCAAACCCGTAGCTCAATCCTACCCGCTCCGCCAGATCGGTATTGATCTCCACAATACGTGCTTTGACATACACCTGCACTTTGGGAATATCGATCTTGCTCACGGTTTCTCTGATGTTCTTCATCTGTTCCGCTGTCGCAAGTACGATCAGTGCATTTCTCTCGATATCCGAGACCACCATGGCTTTGCTTGGCGGAGTTGCCCCTTTTGCAGGTGCCTTTACCGCAACGTCGTTCATCTGCGAAATAAGCTGGCTCATGATCTTCTCCATCTCTTCCACGTTAGAGTTTTGGAGCCTGATAACATGCATCTGCTGGGTGGTGCTCTCCCCTTTGATATCAAGTTGCCTGATGTACTGGATCATCTTGTTATTGTTATTGGGCTGTCCCACCAGGATAATGGAGTTGGTCGCATCATCTTTAAAGATATCGACCGTTTCGCTCTCGATCGTTTGAGGGAAGATCTTTTTTGCCATATTCTGCGCATTGGCGTAGACATCTTTCACGTTTGCGTTTTTCAGTTTGACGACCACAGATTTCTTTTCCCCTGTCACCTCAACCGCATTGATCACTTTAGAGATGGACTCCAATACCCTAGGGGTCGCAGTGACGGCCAGAACATTGTTCTCTTTGAAAGAGATCACCTGGGCACTTCTATTCAGAAGCGGCTTGATCTTTGCGCGAAGTACGGCTGCATTGGTGTTCTTCAAAGGGAACATCACCGTCTTCATCGTCTCACCCTTGACGGAGCTGCTTACGTCCAGCCCTTCTCCCGCCGCATCGGTCCCTTTGACCACCTTGTAATACTCGCCCTGATCGATAATGGTCAAGCCTTTGCTGCTCAGAATAGAGTTTGCCAAAGAGAAGAGCGCACTTTTTTTGATCGGCTTTGTGGATACAAAGTTGATCTGCCCTTTAAGGTCTGCTTCTATCAGAATGTTCTTTTGTGTAATTTTCGAAACCATCTCAATAAAATCTTTAACGCTCAGGTCACGAAAGTTCACATCTACCGTCTCCTCTTCCGCATGCAGCCCTACAGACAATACGATCAATACACCTAATACTATTTTAGTTAACTTCATATTCCAACTCCATTTCTTCTTTTCCCCTTTCGATCACCAGTGTCAGGTTGTCGATATTTTCAATATTTTTATAGATATCAAAAGCAACATTGTAATTGTCGATCTTTTGACCGTTGATGGCCTTAATGACATCACCTCTTTTCATCCCAAGCTTCTCAAAAGGGGAACCTTTACGAATAAAGGTGACACGGAATCCTTCCAGCACATTGCCTTTTTTCACTTCCGTGATACCGATATTTTTGTAGATATCATCCATATTTTTGGCATAATGCTGTACCAGTGACTTGTCAACGATCTTGTAATCCCCTGCATCGATCACATTGCCTTTTACCTCACTTGATGGTGTTCCTGCCGATGAAGGTGTGACACTTTTGACCCCTGCAGCGCCTTTGGTTTTGGTCATCAGGTCAACTTTATAGGTTTTCGCGTTTTTACTGAATGTCGCATAGTCATTTCCCGCCCCCTCAAGGACAAAACCATTGATCGCTTCTCCTTTGACAAGTACTTTTGTCTTACGTTTATGCTCTACTGTCACGACGGTGGTATCCGCAGCATTATAGATGGCCAAAAGGGTGATATCTTTAATGCTCCCTACAGTCTCCGATGGTTTTTGCTGCGCGGTAGGAGCGGGGGCTTCATTGGGGCTCAGTTTCACTCTATAGTAGAGTGCTTTGGGCCCTTTTGCCTCACTTTGCTGAACGCCCGCTGTAGGGAGCCAAAGGAGTTCAATGGCAAACCAGAGCATTTTAACCACAAGCAGTACGCCCAGCAGCATCCACATCCCTTTGAGTATCTGGGGGCTAAAAAGAGGTTTCATAGAACCATCCTTTCTCGTCTTGTTTCAATTGGGGTTTCAACATCTCTATCTTCTTGCTCTCATTGAAATCCAAGCGTACCTTTTTCTCCCTGAGGTCCGCGAAGCCTTCCATGCCGCCAAAAGAGCCGCTTGCCTCCAGGGAGACTCCCAGAGGAGAAAAGATAGAATAGACTGCCACTGCCTGCTCTGTCTCCTGCGGCATCATGTGTTTCAGGGAGTCATCCAGATGCAGCGATTCGAGTGCCATACGGTTATAAAAAAGCAAAGTAAAGAGCTTCACCTCTTTGATGCTTCCCACATTGATCCCTTTGGCGTATAGCGTGACATCTTTGAGCGTGATGGAGAACCATCCCGTGTCGATATCTGTCTCATTGAGCTTTATGTCATATGCTGCAAGCGTCTCTTCAAACTTGTAATAAAGTTCCTGCTTGGGCATCAGCACAAGTATGCTCAGCCACAGCACGAGCATGAGGAGAATACTCTTTTTTACCATTTGCATTTGAACTCCACATCATAGGATGAAGCTTTTTTGACAATGTCAAGCCTCTGTATCTCGACGGCTGTATTTAATATTTTTGTGATCAGCTGGTTCAACTCTCTTGCCGTAAGGTCCGTATAGGTCGCTGTCACCTTTTTACTTTTATTGCTCCATTTTACCTTGGTCTGGGGGGCAACCATATGAAGCTGTTCCACCTTTTTGCCGGTCTTTGTATCGGACCATATCTTCTGCAGGGCGACCACCTCTTTGATCTCTCCGGCAGAGCGCTTTGCTTCCGTCATCATATCGGCCTGGGCAGAAACCTGTGCAGATTTATACCCGTATCCCACCACCATCAGCAGGAATGCTGCCAATACGATCAGCTCATTCTGGTATTTTTTCCACATCATAGGGCGCCCTCGATCTTGACATCATTGCTGCCTGCCACATCTGCAGCATTCAGTTTGTGCTTTTTCGCCAATGTTTTTACACGTTTGGCTACCTGGGGATCTTTGCAGGCAAAATGTACACTGAAGCCTTTTTCATCCATCTCGAATGACGTCAGTATCACTCCCTTGAAGATCAACTCCGATACCATTTTGACGGTTTCGCGTTTCTTTCGTTCTGCTGTATCGATCGTTCTGTACTTTGCAAGGATACTGTCCCGTTTATAGGTGCTCTGCAAAGAAGGGTAGGCCTCAAGCAGTGCTTGCAGCTGCGCTTCTTCCGCTTTGATAGTATCGCCGTACCGCCACCCCTCCACAAAGAACATAAGGGAAAAAAGCGTAAAGACCGCCGCCAATATCGAAGCCTGTTTTCTGCTGACCATAGAACCATAGGCACCCGGCAGCACTACCCCTTTTTTAGGCGTGAAGCGGTTGTCGAATACCAAAGAAGGTTCTTCCTCTTCACTCAGTACCGCTCTTGGAACCACCACGACCATGTCGTCCAGTGATACCAGTGCTTCATCGTCTCCCAAAGCGAAAGGTCTGTCAAAAAGGGCAGCCGACTGCTCTGCGAAAAAGATCTTTGAGATATTTTCCGGAACAAATCCTTTGCTCTGCAAAAATGTCGTGATCTTTTCCATGTCATATGCAAGAAAGACCCATGCCTCTTCTTCTTTCCATACCATATAATCATACTCTCTGCCTTCTTCAAGCAACCCCTCGAAGAGCGAGGGTGCGATACGTTTGGCCTGATACGCATATTTGATAGGCAGTATTTCTTTTTTGAGCGTATAGAACTGTGGCGGCAGCATGACATTGACCGTCTCTGCCAGGTTTACTTGCTTCATGGCAGGATGCGCAAAGATCAACTCTTTAGTATTTCCCATAAAATTCAAAATGTTTTGCCTCTCCATCAATATATTCAAACCTAAAGCGATACTGCTCTCCCGCAAACGCATACGACACTGCGCATCCGGCTGCCTCCACAAATGTCTTTCCTGCCAGGATATTGCTTCTTTCAGTATACTCCCCGCCATTGTCACGGACAAAATCTTCCAGCGATCCCCTTTCCGGGAAAGAGGCCCACTCTTTGACCGTCTCCACATCGAGATCAAAAAGATAAGCGATCAGCTCCGGCGAACTGTATTTTGCATCTATCTTTTCTGCCTGGGGAGAAAAACTAAAATATTTTTCCCAAGGGACCGTTCCTATCTCAGTGTCATCTGTTTCAAACTGATATCTCTCCAGTATCGCTGCAAATTGATGATAAGATATAATACCGTTTTTTTTGGTCAAGTCTTCTTTGCTCTTTTTCCACCAGTTTGTTTTTGCTTCCTATCTCTTCGATCAGCATCTCCCGCAGCCTTCCTGCATCCTCAATATTATATTCCATCACGAGGGTATCAAAAAGCTCCTGGGCTACGGTGTATTGTCCCGTTTTTTGACTGCTGTTTTCCTGTCCCAGCCAATTGATGTTAACGCCTTTATACAAGGGGTCGCACTGCAGCACCAGTGAAAATCTTTCATCTTCCGTACGCAGAGGCAATGCCGTACTGTATAGTACAGAAAAAAGTGTTTCTTTATTTTTAAAACCCTGAAATATATTTGTTATATTTGTATGGTATATATCTGCCTGTATAAGTGCTTTGGTATCGCTTGAGTCCTGCTGGACCTCATCAAAATAACTCAAAAGAACCGTCGCCAATGCAATGACGACCGATAAGACAGACAAGGTGACCAAAAGGGCAAAACCCTCTCTGCTCTTCATGATGATCGGGGTACTGCGGGTTTTATCCATCTAAAAGCTCTATTAAAGTAAAATTTGTACAACTAACACTAAAAATTATACCCAAGCAAACTAAAGGATGCACATGAAACAACCCACACCGATGAGAGCCGGTTTCTCTCTGATAGAACTACTGATCGTTATCGTTATCCTTGGAGGGCTGGTTGCAGTGGTGGCCCCCGGGCTGATGGATGCCGCAGATGAAGCAAAAAGAGATACCGTCTGTTTAAAGATGAACGACGTGGGCAAAAGGCTGGACATGTTCAAATTGGATAACGGAACCTACCCGGACACCGAAGAGGGGATCGAGGCACTTTTGAGCAACCCGGATCCGGACAAATACCCTAACTACCGTGCTACACCTTATATGAAGGCATTGCCTAAAGACTCATGGAAAACACCTTTTGTCTATATCAAAAAAGGTTCCGAGTTTGAACTGATCTCTTTTGCCGCTGACAGAAAAGAGGGCGGGGAGGACAGCAACAGGGATATACTTTTTAGCGAATGTAACAAATAAGCCGTCTCTATGCCCTATCTCAAGAGCCACACGATGCACAGGGGGTTCTCTCTGATCGAGCTCCTTATCGTGATACTCATACTCTCCATCGTCTATTTTCTTGGATTCGAAGCGGTAGAGATAGGCAAACCAAAACCCAAAGCACTGACCCCTCTCACACTCAAATCGACGATCACCTCATCAGAACTTTTTGAGGGAGAGGCGACGCTGCTCTGCATCAACAAATGCCGCTCCTGTTACCTCAGAAAAGATGTTGCTTCTGCTTTTGAAGAGTATACCGGTCCCATAGACCTTGGAGATATTGAAGCGTATACCCTTGACCGTTTCGATACACTCACCCAGATAGAGTATGGCAGATACGAGGACCAGAAGATCTGTCTGGTCATGAATTTCTATAGCAATGGAAGTTCCACGCAGATGATCCTTGCAAACGATGAGGGGGCCTATTTCCTGCCTGCCTTTTTTGGGGAACCCCAAAGGTTCTCTTCTGTGGAAGAGGCAGAAGAGCATTGGCTGAGAAACAGCAGAAGCGTTTCCGACAGCGGAGCATACTATTGAAGAAATCAGACATCAAAATCCTACGTCCTGCCTTCACCATTATTGAGATCCTTATCTCTGTGATCATCATTTCCCTTGCGATCATTCCTGTACTGAAACTGCATACAAGCAGCCATGAACAGATCGTCTATATCTCAGAGAGGAACAAACGCGCTTTACAGGATTCACTCTATCTGGACCCTACGGTTTTTAGCTACCATCAAGATACCAAAACGGCCTATGATATTTTGGGTGGGCTCTTCAAAGTGCAAGAGCAGGAGAGCCGCGAGATCCTAAAGAAAATCCAAAGAGACATCTTTATCCCCGAGCCCGTAGAGCTTATTCCTTCCGAAGAGCAGGGCGCACCTACTGCCACTGCGAATGCTGTGATGCTGAAGGGAAAACACTCCTCTGTCTACTACTATCTGAAACTAGAGGGATTTTAATTTCTTGGATGTCTTGATAAATGCGATAAACAGCCCCAGGCCCACGCCCATCAACAGGGCATTGCCCAAAAGGTCATGGGACCAGTAGAAGTTCCCCTGACCCTCCTCCTGTTTTACAAAATAGACCACCAGCAGAATACGCACTATATTCACCAGTGAAAAGAGTACATATCCCAGGCCCATCCACAGGAGCTTGTGCCGCAAAGAAGAGGGGTATGCCAGAATCGCGGCAAATAAAAAAAGTATAGGTATCATACCGTTGCATGCCTGGTCAATAATGATCTTATAGTGCGGGTTGATCCATATGTCTATCCCCTGCAGCTGTGCAGGCTCCAAAAATAGATCCAGAAAAAAAAGCGTCAGTGCCGTCTGTGCCTGATTGATAGAGGTCGCAACGATATTGGTATCCGCATAGAGCAGTGCAAACAGCAGGAGAAGAAGCAAAAAATAGAGTGCTGCAAATCGTTTCATCCTGTACTATAGCAAGATACAGCTAAAAAAGTTATAATACTTCTAATCAACAGCAAGGACACAGCGCGGATGCTTTTTAAGTATAAAGGTTTTGACAAAGCAGGGAAAAAAGTCAAAGGTACTGTTACAGCCAGTTCTATGGAAGAAGCGGCTCAGAAGCTCCGCACGCAGCATATCTACCATGAAGGGCTTACCCCCACCAAAGAGTTTTCGCTTGAAGCCTTTTCCAAGCGACAAATGCCCGGAGAACTGCTGAGCACCTTTTCCAAGGAGCTCTCCTCCTACCTTCACTCGGGCATGACCATCCTTACGGCCATCAAACTGCTCGAGAACCAGCATGAGGGAGAGAAGAGATATGTCTCTTTTCTGAACTCTCTTAAAACGATGATCGATGAGGGGAAGTCCCTATACCATGCACTCAATGCACAAAAAGTCTATACCCTCCCGGAATTTTTTCTCCAGAGCCTTAATGTGGCCGGACAAAGCGGAAAGATGGTCGAGGTGCTGACCAACATGGGAAACTTTTTTTCGGCACAGAACAAGGTGAAAAAACAGGTCAAAGGCGCCATGACCTACCCTGCCATCATTTTTACCGTTGCCATCGGGATGACCTCTTTTCTTATCGCTTTCGTGGTCCCCAAGATTACAGAGATCTTTGAGGATACCGGTCAGGAACTCCCTCCGATCACTCAGTTTGTACTGGGACTCAGTGACTTTTTGACCGCTCACTATGTGGCTATCATTGTCACCATTCTTTTTGTGATCATTGCGTTCAAACTCTCGTATGCCAGACTGGATGCTTTTCACCGTATCGTTGATTCACTGCTGCTGAAGATGCCTGTATTGGGTACCCTGATCCAAAACCATGAACTAGGCAGGTTCTCCTACATCCTCTCTCTGATGCTGAGCTCGGGTGTCGCCTATGCACAGGCAGTACAACTGGCCAAGGCCACGTTTGGCAATTACGGGCTCAGGGACCTGTTCGAAAAAGCCTCTGTGAAAGTACTGGAGGGAAATAAACTCTCGAACTCGCTTCAGCTCTCCAAAGGGGTGAAGCTCAAGCGGAACTTCATGCAGTCTCTGGCCCTGGGGGAAGAGTCAAGTGAAG
>OBLN01000768.1_pt1 | contig 11398 bp, 8 predicted proteins | sample 1519301 | NCBI WGS metagenome assembly OBLN01 (sample SAMEA2452533, study PRJEB22499) | sediment metagenome | reverse complement strand
TTATTTTATATTCCTTTAAGCCCTAAAAGCAATAATATTTCCTTAAATAAAACTAGGAGATTCATTGTATCTTAAAATGCTGTTTTAATATCTATTAATCCTTTAATAGATTTCTTCAGTTTACCCTTCGAGTATATAAATACTCTCTAACCCTCCGATAAACTTGATATACTGAAAGCACATACATTTTTTTCTGGAAGATATCAAATCATGACCCAGAATACTACCGATTCAAATCCCAGGCGCAAACGCGCTAAAGGTAACGTACAGACGAAAACCCTCGGGCCTGTTGAAGATCTTGAAACTCATGTCCGGTCCGATTGGTGGCAGACTCTTTTTAATTCCCTTTATCTCAAGACCGATGCCGATCTTCTGGATGATATTGAAGTCACAAGAAAGGAGGCAGATCTTGTTGTCTCTATTCTTGGGCTTGACCCGGAAGACTCGGTTCTTGACCTTTGCTGCGGGCAAGGCAGACATGTCCTGGAACTGGCGAGAAGGGGATTTTCAAACGTTGAAGGGTATGATAGGTCCCAGTACCTTATCCGGAAAGCTCGAACAAGAGCTCAGAAGGAAAACCTGCAGGTCAGGTTCAGAGAAGGAGACGCAAGAAAACTGCCTTACCCATCTGATACTTTCTCTGTAGTTATCATTCTCGGAAATAGCTTCGGATACTTTGATTCCACCTTGCAGGATCGAAAAGTGCTTGAGGAGGTTTTCAGAGTCCTTAAACCCGGAGGGAGAGTCTTTATTGACGCCGTGGATGGAGACCACATGAAAAAGAATTTCCAGCCAAGATCATGGGAATGGCTGGACAGGAAGTATTTTGTATGCAGGGAAAGAGCCCTTTCTTCTGATAGCGAACGTCTGATCTGCAGGGAGGTTATAAGCCGCATTGACAGAGGGATAATTGCAGACCAGTTTTATGCCGAGAGGCTATATAACCGAGAAAGCCTTTTTGAACTGCTTACAGCATCGGGTTTTAGCAGCCCGACTTTTCATACAACCTTTAGCCCTGTATCAACAGGCACCCAGGACGCAGGAATGATGGAACAGAGAATTCTGCTTTCAGCTACTGTTGAGAAAGCCTGGCCATCTCTGGCTTCTTCTCCCAATGTTGAAAGTAAAAAACCCCTTAATGTTGTTGTAGTGCTTGGAGACCCAAGGAAGGAAGACCAGGTCAAACCTGCCTGTGTATTTGATGATGATGACTTCGAAACAGTTAATAGAATGAAGAAGGCGCTTTCGGAAATCCCTTGCATGAAATTTACTTTCCTTGACAGGCATGAAACCCTTCTCGAAGACCTCAAAAAAAGGGCAGGAAAGACTGACCTTGTACTTAACCTCTGCGACGAAGGTTTTTACAACGACCCTACAAAGGAGCTCCATATTCCTGCCATGCTTGAACAGCTTAACCTCCCTTACACGGGGGCAGGTCCTCAATGCCTTGCCTACTGCTATGATAAGTCTCTTGTGAGAGGAGTCGCCCGTGAGATGCGGATTCCTGTGGCAAAAGGAATTCTTGTTACCGGAGATTCTGACATTTCGAAGCTTACCCTCTCTTTTCCTCTGCTTGTTAAACCCAATTCAGGAGATTCAAGCTATGGAATCACGCAGAAAAGTATAGTCCGTAGTAGGGAAGATATTTTTGAAATAATGAAAGAAACTCGGGAAAAAATAGGGTCAGATAAGCCTTTCCTGCTGGAAGAATTCCTTCCGGGAAAAGACATAAGTATCGGCATTATCGGAAACCCGCCTTTCTGTACTGTGCTGCCTATTACGGAGGAGGATTATTCTGCAGTTCCGGAAGAGCTTCCCAGAATCTGCGGATATGAAGCTAAATGGCTCCAGGATTCTCCTTATTGGAACATCAAGTCCGTGCCTGCAGGCCTTCCTGAAAAGACTGAAAAAGAGATTGTAAGGTGCTGCCTTGCCCTCTTTACAAGACTTGGTTGCCGCGATTATGCTCGCTTTGACTGGAGACTTGATGCTGAAGGAAAGCCAAAGCTGCTCGAGGTAAACCCGAATCCTGGATGGTGCTGGGATGGGCACCTTGCAAAAATGGCAGCCTATGCGAATATATCTTATTCCGGTATGCTTGCAGCAATTATCGGGGCTGCAAAGAAAAGATATGGTATCGGAACAGGCGGAAAGGTTGTACTCCAGATAAAAGTTCCTGAAAGGTCTCCGCGGAAAAGCCCGGCTGAATGCGCTGCAGAATTCGAGGAAGAAGTCGAAAGTAAAAACTCTATAGAATCCGAGAATAACAGAAAAAGAAATGTTTTCTCCAACAATTCTGAATCCCTTCAGGCGCTTTAAATACCAATAAAGGTCAAAATAACGTCTAATTCAGTAAAATATCGGTTAAAAAGGTTTGATTTGAAAAAAGTTGGATTAAGATATTGGGTTTGGAAAATATTGGATCTAAGTAAGTCTGATCTTTTACGGATCAGACCCGAAAATATAATGAAAACTTAAAGTTCAGTAATAAATGCGAAAGACGGAATTCTTTCTTTTCTTTCGCTTTCTTTTCTCTTTTATTTTTTACAATTTTGCTCTGATTGTTTTACTTTTGATAGTTTTTATTCCGATAATTTACTTTTGATAGTTTACTTCCTATAATTTTAGTCCTGTTAATTTAGTAATTTACTTCTGGATAATTATTGTAAGGATATCTTCGTCTTCCATGACGTGCTCAAGCCCTACTCTCTGCCCGGGGTGTTTTGCGGACGGGCCCCAGACATGGGCATAGCGGAATTTCCTGCGGAAATCACGGTGTAAACGGTCACATATCTGTCCTATGTTCGTGCCGCCCATAACTATAAGCGGCTCTTCCATATCTGCTGGCTGTCCCTGGGGTTTGAGGTAGACTCGAATAAAGCCCAGGCAGTCGTAAATAGAGTCTTTGAGAGTCTCGATATTAATACCTTCATGGGCTGAGATAAAAATCGAGTCTGGATAAAGTTGCCGGCATTCTTCTATTAACTGAGGATACGCAAGGTCCACTTTGTTGACCACAATCAAAGAACGGACATAACTCCGGTTGCCCAGGACTACATCGATAAGCTGGTCTACAGTGATATTCTCTCTTATCAGGACATGGGCATTGTGGATTTTGTATTCATCCAGAACTGCTTTAATTGTCTCTTCATCAAGGTCGAGGTCAACGGTTGAATTTATTTCAATTCCGCCCCTGTCCTTTCTCTTGATAGTAACGTCAGGTGGGACTTCGTCTACGCGGATCCCTGCCTGGTAAAGTTCGTCCATAAGCACTTCATAGTGCTTTGGCTGAAAAACGTCAAGCAAGAAAATGACCATATCAGAGTTGCGGATAACAGATATGACCTCTTTTCCGCGTCCTCTTCCTGAAGATGCGCCTTTTACGAGCCCTGGTACGTCAAGGAACTGAATTGTTGCGCCCTTATGCTCAAGTACTCCGGGTACAACTGTAAGTGTGGTAAACTCGTACGCTCCTACTTCTGATTTTGCGCCTGTAACTTTGTTCAGAAGCGTGGATTTTCCCACAGATGGGAAACCCACTAGAGTAACAGTACCGTCTCCTGATTTCTTGACCGAGTAACCTTCTCCTCCACCCTTCGAGGAGGCTTTCTTCTCAATTTCATCCCTCATGCGGGCTATTTTAGCTTTCAGCCTGCCTATGTGGTGAGAAGTTGCCTTGTTGTACTGGGTCTTTCGGATTTCTTCTTCTACTTCCTGTATTTGCTCCTGTATGCTGCTCATCTGGAACCTGCCGATTTCGGGACTGAAGAAATGATTTTCATAGTTCTCTAAAAAAGAAACCGCACCCAAACGGTCTCTATAAACCTTTTTTGATCCAAAACAGATCCTTTATATGGATATTTTATCCTGAATAGTTGGATGCAATATATATACCTATGGAATAGATTTATTTCCCTAAATGGTTTTTACTGGTTGAGTTAATTTTCACTATAATCTCTTTGCATGAAATAATTTTATTTCTTGATCCTTTATTGCTTGATCTGAGAATTCTAAATTATTGAGCTGTCTCAGGGTTTAATTTACTGTTTGATCAAGATTCTGGAATAGACCTAATATAAATTTGAAATATATCTGATCTCATTCTGGAGTAAATCTGATATATATTTCTAATTTATATCACTTAATAAGTATAATAATATTTAAACCTTATTGATATAAGTTGTCTACCAATTATTAATAGCAGGCGCCGTTAAAATGTAATTATCTCTCCGGTCCTTTCATACACCTTCAGTCCTGCAGGAAGTTTTGAAGCGAATTCTGCGGAGCCAAGTGCCTGAAGAAATTTTTTGACTTCAGAAGTATCGAGGACTTCTTTTCTAATAAGAAAATCATATTCCTCTTCTGCGAATTTTATGAATTTCAGGCCGCTGTTTTTTTCCGCACAATTCTTTAAACCGATTCCGGCGTCAGCCTTTCCTGAAAGAACAGCCTCGTAGACTGCAACTTCCGATTTTGCCCCGGATGCATATCCGGGAACCGAATCGGTAAATTCCTTTTTGCTAATTCCTTTTTCAGCCGCAATCTCTGCAATTTTCAGCTCAAGGAGGGCCCTTGTGCCTGAACCGATATTCCGATTAATCAGGCGTCTTCCGGGCAGATTTTCAAGTCCGGAAATTTCGCTGTCCTGCCTGACAATGAGCCCGACTTCTCGCCTGTATCCTTTGACAAGCACAGTGCCTGAAAGCTCCATGCTCTTTATTGTCGGGATATTGTACTGAATTTGATTTGGCAGGGTACCATGTTGCCTTTCTGGCTTTGAGGGTATATTCACACCTGCAATATCAGCCGTACCTGCAGCAATTGCACTGAAGCCGCCGCTTGAGCCGGTATAAAGCGTCCTGAACCGAAGCCCGCTGAGGTCCTCCAGAATATCAAGTCCGGGACAGAAGCCGCCTGCTATAAGAAGGTCCGGCTTTTCAACTTCTCCGAAAAGGGTCACTTCCACCTGAGTTCCTGATTCTATAAATTCAGTTTCCGGCGGAATTTCTATAAAACCGTCTGCTCCTGAAAGGGAGGTTATGGCTCCCGAACCCCGGTCTGCAGGATAAGCTTTGCCTCTTACCATTCCTACAGGAAGGAGCTGCTGTCTTCCTTCGGAGCGCAGGTCCGTACCCATAATTCCTTTTTCTATTTTTCTAACTCCTGACTCTGTCCCAATAGATTTTCTCAGGAGCGGAGCTACAAATTCATTGAAAATCATCAGAGCAGATGTAGGGTTTCCGGGCAGCCCTATGACGGGTGTGCCTCTTATGATGCCGATAACAACAGGTTTTCCGGGTTTTATGTTAATCCCGTGGGCAAGAGTCTCTCCTGCCTCGTCTATTAGCCTGTACATTACATCCCCTGCCCCGGAGGATGTGCTGCCTGAAGTCAGGATAAGGGCACATTCAGAAACTGCAGTTTCAAGTGCTTTTCTCATCACCCTCTCATCATCTTTCACAATTCCGTAAAGTAGAGGGAGAGCCCCGCATTCCTGAACCCCTGCATACAGCGTATAGGAATTTGCGTCATATACTTTTCCATGAATCAATTTTTCTCCGGGACTGACAAGCTCGTCCCCAGTAGAAATTATCCCTACGGGCAGCCTGAGTACGGAAACTTCTTTTTTCCCTATGGAAGCCAGAACTCCTATTTCTCTTGTACCGATTTTTCTTCCCCTGCGCAGTACTCTTTCCCCTTTTAAAATATCGGAGCCTGCTTTCATTATATTTTCACCCACTGTTACAGGTCTGAAAACAGATGCAATTCCCTTCTCTTCAGAGGTATATTCGACCATAACCACTGCGTCAGCACCTTCGGGAATTGGGGCCCCTGTTGCGATCTCCACAGCTTCACCTGTCGAAACCGTAAATTTTGAATCTGAGCCGGCAGGGATATTCCCAAGGAGCTTTAATTTCACAGGTTCTGTTTCAGTGCTGTTATATGTATTTTCTGCCCTGACAGCATAGCCGTCCATAACAGCTCTGGGAAAAGGCGGGACATTAATTTCAGTAATTATGTCTTCTGCAAAGATTTTTCCGTATGCATTTTCAAGAGCTAGGCTTTCCTTTTCCGGAAGAACATGAAGGCTGTTTATTATTCTTCGTGCTTCCCCTACAGAGACAAGTTCCCGAAATTCTTTACGTTTCATCAGCATCAAACCCTCAGTCTTATCGGTTTTCAGATGGATTTTTTACCTTAATAGCGTTTCCCAATATATATCAATCCGTTCTTGCATCTGCAACTTCTCTTGAAACCAGAATATGCCGGAACCTGCAGGAAAAAGATATACGGCTTTGATTGGAAAAAATGGCTCAGGGCATCGGTAAAGTATGGAGTTCAGTAAAAATATCTCTCAAATCAAAAAACTCCGAAAAATACCAGCAACTAAAACGGGTATTAGCTAAAATGGTTAGTTAAGAAAGATTCGGATCGAAAAAAGGTTTGTGGCGGGAAAATCCCGCATTTTTTGTTTTTTATTTTCCTGGCCAGGCCTCTTTTATCAAGCCAGTTTTTTATTTATAAATGGGGGTGCCAGTGCTCCGGGTGATTCTGTCGAAAGCTTCGACCATCTTCATTGTCAGGGGCCCGGGTTTGCCTGTACCTATGACTCTTCCGTCAAGCCTGGTAACGGGGGCGGATTCGGCTGCTGTTCCGGTAACGAAGATTTCGTCTGCAGTGTAAAGATCAAAGAGGCCAAGGTTTGATTCGATAACTTTGTAACCCATCTCGTCCAGAAGCTCAATGGCTGTTGCTCTTGTGATCCCTTTCAGGTTGCTTATTGTGTAGGGTGTAAAGACCTTATCATTTTTGACAATGAATATATTGTCTCCGGAGCCTTCGCACACAAAGCCGTTCTGGTCAAGGAAGATAGCTTCGTCTCCTCCTTTCTCATTTGCTTCTATTTTTGCGAGGATATTGTTCAGGTAATTCAGGGACTTGATATTTGGGGACAGGGCATCGGGGGCATTCCTGCGGACACAGACGCTGACTCCTGTTAGCCCGACTTCATAGAGATCACCGTACATAGCTCCCCAGCCCTGGGCAATAACAATGATGCTTGGCTTTTCACACTTGCGGGGGTCAAGTCCGAGGTCGCCGATTCCTCTTGAGACAATAGGGCGGATGTAAGCATCTTTGAGGTTGTTTTTCCTGAGAGTCTCAAGGATTATTTCGGCCATTTCTTCCTTTGTAATGGGTATGTCCATTGCAATTGCTTTTGCCGAGTCATAAAGCCTGTCAACATGCTCTTTTAACTTAAAAACATGTCCGTTATATGCCCTTATACCTTCGAACACACCATCTCCATATAGGAAGCCGTGGTCGTAAACCGAAACTTTGGCCTCGGTCTTGGGGACAAATTTCCCATCTAAATAAATCAGTAACTCACTCATTTGCAAATCATCCTTTTCAGTTTTTATTGCCTATAGGGTACTTAACCGGAGCTTTCAATCCTGTCCAGTCCTTTATCTACAAGCCAATAGCCCATTTAACTTTTTCACTCTTTTAGCAGTAAGTACGTCCCATACGAAGATCTTAAAGGAACTCAGAACTCGGGAAGAGTTGTCATTCTGAGGTCCTTAAGAAACACTCCAAGTAAAGTGGGTAGATACTGAATATATATTACAATTCCGCTTCCACATAAATATTTTAAGATTTTGTACTGCCCAAATTGCGATGTTCATGCAAAAAGCTTTTATCTTAAAAGGGGCATTTCGTATTCCGCAGTAAAATAAGCAATCAGGGCTCGTGGCTTAGCCAGGATATAGCGCTGGGCTTCTAACCCAGACGTCGGGGGTTCAAATCCCTTCGAGCCCGCTTTATTCACATTCTTACTTTTGATTAATTTCGGAAATTGAATCTCAACTTTCTGTGACCGAATCCCAATTTTCTTTTTGATATTTTTACAGCTTTTTGATGTTTTTACAGCTTTTGTTGAAATTCTCATTTATCTTTAATTCTATTTTTTATATTCCTATATCCCGGCGTCTAAATCCTATTATACCAATCCAGGTAAACACTGCCGACAAAAATATCAGTATCAGTAGTGAAGAAATTGACAGCTCATTGATCGGAATACTGTAATGTGCATAGGCAAATGGAGTAGCTTGCAGCACAGACCATTTGACAAGCCCAACCTCCCAGAATATCTCTATAACAATAAACGAACCCAGTATAGTCCAGCTTAAAAGAGATGATATGCGGGGCAACCACCCATAAAACATTGTGGAGATTCCAATAATTGTCCAGGCAGGAGGGATTTTGGAAAGACTCATTATCATGGTACGGGGCAACAGGGCCATATCGCCTGAGGCTAGACTCCATCCCAGTCCCGCAGCCATTCCAAGCGCAAAAAGTATAACAATACTTCCCGCAAATGCCATAATTAAGTAGCTGCTCATCCATCGGGTCCGGCTGATAGGTCTGGCCAATATTGTTTCAGCAAAATGTTCTGTTTCTTCCTTTTTTAGTTTCATTACAGTCATGATGCCGTAAACGGACGTACCTGCCATGAGTCCCAGAAGATAAATTGAAACTGCAATGAAACCTTCCCTGTTTCCCAGCCTTGCCATGGTTGCTGCCCAGGCACTCATTTCTACCAGCATGGAACTTATTGTCTCGGCTATGTTTGGGGTTATTATTCCCAGAGAACCGCCAATGAAAATCATGCCTAGAGCCCAGCTCATTAACGTACTTTTATGCTGCCTCCAGGCCAACCCCAGTGGGCTGCTCAAACCGGATGACGCTTCAGCTGGGCCTGGTCTGGCATATAATAGTCCTGCTCCCAGGTCCCGGCGAGACAATATAACGTACGACAAACCAGCCGGTATTGTGGAAAATACCGAAAAAATAATTAACGGTAAAAAGTTATTCTCTCCAAAAGGAACTGTAAGGCGGAACCATGATTGCGGCACAAACCATGCCCATGAGGTATTTCCACCTTCTACATTATTTAATACCATGGGAATAAAACTGGCAAAAATTAAAGCAAATACAGTTTTTCGAGCGCTTTCTGCGTCTTCATAGATTTGTGCCGTCAATAAGCCGATTCCCGCAAAAAGAAAACCTGCAGCTGCAATGGTCAGTCCAGCCACCCAGGAGCCGGCTGCAGTGAAATCGCTATTTATTAATAAAACGGAGACGAGCAGTCCGGCAATAAGGCTCCCTGCACAGGATAAGACTAGCGCGGCAGTCAGAGGTGCATGCCTCCCTACCGAACGCCCAAGGACCAGTTCGCTTCTTCCGGCCTGTTCTTCGGTGCGTGTATGACGAATAGCAGTCAATGAACTGCCGAGCATAACTGCAATGGCGCTCTGTAACATCCCACGCCATAATATTGCTCCTTCTTTACTTAACGGGACAATAGGGCCAAGCCAGGCCGAAGCCAGGGGACTGCCGGAAAGTTCCGCAATAAATTCCTGCCAATCCGGCATTGCTCCTATAAAAGAAATCTGACCGGCAAAAATCAGTAGAGGAAGCAGGATCCAGATAGGCAGTAAAAACCTATCACGTCGGAGTAATATACGGAGAATTGTTCCTGTTCCGGTGAAGTTGTATTCTTTCATTTTGCATTCTCTCACCTTTCTCCCGTTCACCTTAATGCGCCTCCTTTAATTCATCGCCGTAATGACGCATGAACAATTCTTCGAGGGTTGCGGGTTCCGCTTTCAATGATTTCAATCCGAGGGGAGCCAGTATGCGCATAACCTCATCCATAGCGCTGGCATCTATCGAAAATCGCCATTTTTCTCCCTCCTGACGGATATCGTATACGCCGGAAATCTCATGTAAATCGATATTTAAAGTGGCAAATTCTGCAGTAATTGTAGTTCGGGTTAAATGCCGCAAATCTTTTAATGTTCCTGACTCTACGATCTTGCCCTCTCGGATAATACCTATTTTATCGCAAACAGCTTCAACCTCAGCTAAAATATGGCTTGACAAAAATACGGTTTTTCCGGCTTTCTTTGCTTTAAGAATGTATTCCTGAAAAATAAGTTCCATAAGAGGGTCCAGGCCGGAAGTTGGTTCGTCCAGGATTAACAATTCAGCGTTCGAAGCTAATGCCGCTATCAAAGCTACTTTCTGGCGGTTGCCTTTTGAATAAGCTTTAGATTTTTTTCTGAGGTCCAGTCGGAATCTTTCTACCAATTCTCTACGGAAGGACGGGTCAAAACCCCCGTTTAAACGCCCTAAAAAGTCTATCACTTCGCCGCCTGTCAGGTCTGGCCACAGCTTGACATCACCGGGCACATAGGCAACGCGGCGGTGTAATTCTACTGCATCGCGCCAGGGATCGCCCCCCAGCAGTGTAACCTTTCCTGAATCTTTGCGAAGCATGCCTAAAAGTATACGGATCGTGGTAGATTTGCCTGCGCCATTTGGTCCGATAAATCCATACACTTCTCCCTGTCTTACATCCAGGTCTACACCTCTTAAGGCTTCCTGTTTACCAAATGTCTTTTTCAGGCCCATGACCTCGATAATATTCATTTCGGCAGCTCCATTTTCATTTATAAAAACTCTTTCTAAGTTCGTCAAGATAACTATCAAATTCTATCCTTATTTTTTCAAAATCCAGCTCAATAATTTCCAGGTTTTGGATTTTCTCTAGCTGACAATTTGAATAGCCCAGAATTGCCCAGAAAATAAGTTTTTTACATTTTTCAACGTTCAGTCCGTCTCTAAATTTAGACTCATCAACGCCTTCAAACATTAGATCGTAGCCTGATGATTGCCCTCTTTTTTTTCTATCTTCCAGCTCCTTCTTTACTTCATCAGACTCCGTTAATACGGCTACCCTGATAAATTCAAAAATCCGGGGATATTTACGGATCACATCAACCTTCAGAAGATATGTCTGGCGAAATTTTTCAAGTATATCTCTTTCTTTGAAGTTGATCAGGTCAAAATATTCTTCTTTTAAAAACTGGTTGCAGTAATCGAACAGAAATAGAAAAAGATCCTTTTTGGTATTGATATAATGGAATAACAAACCCTTTGAAATTCCTGACTCTTTTGCAATTACATTGGTTGATGCATCATCAAAACCCCTGGATGCAAATTCCTTTAATGCCGCATTTATTATTGCGTCTCTTCGTTTAGGTTCTAGATTTGATAGTTTCGTAAACAGTCTCTCATCTTCTTAAAGGTTCTTCAAATTACAATACTATTTACCTATTAAGTCAATCTAGATATAATTTTATTTACCTATAAGGTAAATAGTTGTTGATTAAATTATAATCCAGTATAAATGATCTTTTAATTTACAGACTTTTAATTTACAGAATTTTACTTGCCATATATAGTCGAACTATACCTGTGTAAACTTAACTTCCCTCGAAACAAAGGTGCAGTATAGTAGAATATTGTATAGACGACATTAAGAACGCCATAT
>OBLN01000767.1_pt1 | contig 11401 bp, 8 predicted proteins | sample 1519301 | NCBI WGS metagenome assembly OBLN01 (sample SAMEA2452533, study PRJEB22499) | sediment metagenome | reverse complement strand
TATTCATTTCAACACAGTGACAGAGAATTTAATTATGGCAAGAGTCGCACTCTGTATTGAGTACGATGGACACAGATACCACGGCTGGCAACGCCAGTCACATGCGGCATCTGTACAACAGACGCTTGAGCAGGTGTTATCGAAAATTGCTGATCAGCCTATTGAGGTGTTTTGTGCGGGCCGTACCGATACTGGAGTGCATGCTACCGGGCAGGTCATTCATTTTGAACTGGATAACGAACGTCCACTTAAAGCATGGACGATGGGTGCCAACACCCAACTGCCGGATGATATTGGCGTTCGCTGGGCTCATCCAGTGTCTGATGACTTTCATGCCAGATTCAGTGCTACCGCACGTCGCTATCGTTATATCATTGCCAACACCGCAACAAGGCCAGCCATTGCTCGCTCAGGGCTGACATGGTGTAGAGCATCCCTGAACATTGAGGCTATGAATGAGGCTTGCCAGTTTTTCCCAGGCGAACAGGATTTTTCTGCTTTTCAGGCGGCCAGTTGTCAATCGAGAACCTCCTTCAGGAATATTCATCATCTTTTCGTTGAGCGTATTGGCCAGTATGTGGTCATAGATATTAAGGCAAATGCCTTTTTGCATCATATGGTCAGAAATATTGCTGGGAGCCTTATAGAGATAGGGCGCCTTAATCAGTCACCAGATTGGGCAAAAAATCTGATAGATGGTAAAGACCGAACACAGGCGGCGCCCACAGCCAGTCCTAATGGGCTGTATCTGGTTGATGTTGATTACCCAGAGAGTTTTGGTTTACCACAAGCTTCGTTGGGGCCTCTTTTCCTGCCTGAGCAGGTTGAAGGGTAAATTTTTAGAGTTGAGAATTTAGTCTGCAAAAGCTTGAAGTGGTTAAACCAGACCATTATTCCGTTTGCCCGGAAACCTGTTACAATGCGGGCAATTTATTAAGCCACTAATGAAAATTGAAAATATGAGTTGGTTAGAGCGATTATTACCGAAGCGTAACCCAGAGGGTTCGCAAAAAAAGAAATCCATTCCTGAAGGGGTTTGGAGCAAATGTACCGCTTGCGAGAGCGTTCTTTACTATGCTGAGTTAGAGCGCAGCCAGCAGGTTTGTCCAAAATGTGACAATCATATGCGCATTAAAGCGCGTACTCGATTGGAGCTGTTTATGGATGAGGCAAATCGAAAAGAAATCGGTGCCAATATGAAGCCGGTGGATATGCTTAAATTCCGCGACTCCAAGAAATATAAAGATCGCATTTCTGGTGCGCAAAAGAAAACCCATGAGAATGATGCATTAATTGCGTTCAAGGGAACCGTCAATGATGTACCTGTTGTAGCCTGTGCCTTCAATTTTGAATTTATGGGCGGTTCAATGGGCTCGGTAGTGGGTGAGAAGTTTGTTCGTGCCGTTAATGCTGCCATTGAAACGCGCTCAGCACTGGTCTGTTTTTCTGCCAGTGGCGGTGCTCGTATGCAGGAAGCACTTGTTTCCCTTATGCAGATGGCTAAAACCAGTGCTGCATTGGCTAAGCTTTCCGAAGCAAAACTGCCCTTTGTTTCGGTACTCACTGACCCTACCATGGGTGGTGTTACTGCAAGTCTTGCCATGCTGGGCGACATTCAAATTGCTGAGCCAAAGGCATTAATTGGCTTTGCTGGTCAGCGTGTTATTGAGCAGACCATTCGCGAAAAACTACCAGAAGGTTTCCGCTTGAGCGAATTCTGGTTAGAACATGGTGCGATTGACATGATCGTAGACCGTCGTGAGATGCGAGATACCGTTTCACGTCTAGCTGCAAAACTTTTAAACCTTTCTAAACCTGCTGCCTGATCTATTCAGGATTGTGCAGTGAATGCCTCCCCAGATTTTGAAACTTTAGATGAATGGATAGCCTGGCTTGAACAGGCTCATCCAGTTCATCAGATAGAGCTTGGGCTGGGCCGTATCCAACAAGTTGCTCATAAGTTGGGCCTGGATACGCTGAATGCTCCAGTAATCACAGTTGCTGGTACAAACGGAAAAGGGACTGTGGTTGCCACACTTGAGTCCTTAGCAATCGAACATGGCTTATCCGTTGCCAGTTATACATCCCCACATTTAATAAAGTTCAACGAGCGAATTAAATTTGATGGTCTTTCGGCTTCAGATGCGGAGCTGATCGATGCATTCCAATATATCGCCAAGCATCAGGGTGATACTCCATTAACCTATTTTGAATTTACCACATTGGTAGCATTCTGGTTGTTTAAGCAACGCACGCTTGATTTGATAGTGCTTGAGGTCGGCTTGGGCGGCCGTATGGATGCCGTTAATATCATTGATGCTGATGTTGCCGTCCTTACTTCAATTGGCTTGGATCATGTTGCCTGGTTGGGCGATACCCTGGAAAAGGTGGCTCATGAAAAAGCGGGAATTATGCGTGCCGGAATACCTGCCGTAATCGCTGATCCGAACACCGCAGACCTTTTGTTGCCTGAATCTGAAGCAAAAAATGCTAATAGCTATTTAGCCCAGCGAGACTATCGTTTTAAAGAACTTGAACAGTCCTGGTACTTTGAGACAGAAGTTGATGGAGACGGTATTTCTATAAGCGGGTTGGCTAATAACGACCTGTTGGTTACCAATCTGGCTGCTGCCTTAGAGGCTTTTGTTCTTATTTATTCAGCGCAGTTATCCGAAAATGGCGTTAAAAGTGCCTTTCAAAAGTTACAATTCCCTGGAAGATTTCAATATCTGTCGAAAGATCCTGTCATTATTGTTGATGTCGCCCATAACCCTGATTCTGCCCGGGTGCTAAATGACAAAATTAAACAGCTGAAGAGCCGTGGTATCAAGAGAGTTAGCGCAATTTGCGGGATGTTAAAAGATAAGGATATCGCCAGCTGTCTGTCTGTGTGTACCGCTGTTGATCGCTGGTATTGTGTCGATCTGCCGGGGCCACGAGGAGCAAAAGGGGAAGAACTGCTGGTAAAATTGGCTGAATTTGCACGAACGGACGCAAAATCTTACCATTTGCTAGTTGATGCCTTTGACGATTATTGGCAACATCAACGACAGAATGAAGCATTGGTTGTGTTTGGCTCTTTTGTGACCGTCAGTCTGATGCTTGAATCTTGGCATACATTAGAAAACAAGCTGGCAACCAGCAAGCAACATGAGGCTTAAGCTGTGGATGAAAAATTAAAATATCGTTTGGTTGGTGCATCGGTCATTCTTGCGTTGGCGGTTTTCTTTTTACCTATGATTCTTGATAGCGAGAAATATCGCTCTCAAATTCAGTCGCAGATTCCTGCAGTGCCAAGTGAGCATAAGTCTCAACATGCGGATATTGAAAGCTCCAACGCTAATCAGCCCATTGAGACACAATTGGATGGTCCTGTAGAAAAAGGGCCGTTGGTGATTAATCTTGATGATACTGATGAAAATAAGCAGTCATCATCCTCTAATACATCCGGCGACCAGTCTTCTCAAAAGCCAGTGGCACAAAAACAGGAGCCACTAGAGCAGGAGCAGGTCGTTAGCTCGGATAACAGCACCGATTCCAAATCATCAGCAGACAAGAGCAATGTGACAAAGGCAGAGCCGCTACCTAAGCAAGAGGTAGTCGCTAAAACCGAACCAGAAAACAAGCCTAAGACAGAGAGCAAGACCGAAACCAAGCCATTAACTACTGATGATTCCAATAAGCAAGCAGAGCAGAGTGGGGACGTTGAAACAACAAGCAAAACCGCAGCCACAGCCATTAAAGATGAAGATGCGGAACAAACGTCTGAGAGTGAGCTGGCATTCTCTGATACTGCCTGGTTGATTCAAATCGGTTCCTTCTCAAACAAAGACAATGCCACTCGTCTAGTGGGGCAGTTGAGAAATGAAGGCTACAGAGCCTACCAAAGGGTTGGAGATTCATTTGCTCGTGTTTACGTTGGCCCTTATCCGGTTAAAGGCGAAGCCGAAAGTCGTATTTCAGCTCTGGAGAAGCTAGTAGGTGCAAAAGTCAAGGTTATAGAGTTTGATCCAAAGCAACATTAATCATTTCACCTGACTGTCAGCTCTGTTAAAATAGCCGCCAACACAACACATTAGCCTCCTTAATGATTTGGGTCGATTGGGTTATCCTTGCCATTATTGGCATTTCAGCTTTAATCAGCTTGCTTCGTGGTTTCGTTCGTGAGGCCATGTCTCTTGCGGGTTGGATTGCAGCATTCTTTGTCGCCAAAGGCTTTTATGAGCCGCTTGCCGAACTTCTAGTCAATCATATTGATACTAACAGCATCCGTCTCGGAGTAGCCTGGGTTTCGCTTTTTGTGGTAACCCTGGTAATCGCGGGCATTATCAATTATATGGTTGGCAGAATGGTTGATGCAGCTGGTTTGAGCGGAACCGATCGATTATTGGGTATGATTTTTGGCGCCCTACGAGGAGTATTGATAGTAGCATTGATTGTATTGGGGTTGAAACAATTTACTCCGGTACCAGAGGACGAATGGTGGGGGCAATCCAGTTTGCTACCTCATATGGAAATGGTCGCCGAATGGTTTTATGAGCAACTTGGTGAAGTTGTCCCTCAGTTAAAAGAGGGCGCTGAACCACCAACCGAAATAGACGAGCAGAAGTAATATGTGTGGTATTGTTGGAATCGTAGGTAAAAGTCCTGTTAACCAAAGCATCTATGATGCATTAACTGTTTTGCAACATCGTGGCCAGGATGCTGCTGGTATTGTGACCACCGATAATGGTCGACTTTACCTACGTAAGGATAACGGTTTAGTTCGCGACGTGTTCCATACACGTCACATGCGTCGCTTGACTGGTAGCACAGGGATTGGTCATGTACGCTATCCAACCGCTGGTAGCTCTACCAGTGCAGAAGCTCAGCCTCTTTATGTGAACTCACCTTATGGTATTACCCTTGCTCATAACGGAAACCTGACTAACTCAGATCAGTTGAAAGAAGAGTTATTTTCTACCGACCGTCGTCACCTCAATACCAATTCAGATTCAGAAGTGCTGTTGAATGTATTGGCGCATGAGTTGCAATTAAAAGACAAAAACCAATTGAGTCCTGATGACATCTTTGATGCTGTTGGTAATGTTTTTAAGCGTTGCAAAGGGGCATACGCCGCAGTTGCTTTGATTAATGGTCATGGTCTCCTGTGCTTCCGTGACCCACACGGTATTCGACCTGCCGTTTACGGCAAGCGCGAAACTGAGAATGGCATAGAGTATATGGTTGCTTCTGAGTCTGTGGCTTTGGATGCGCTTGGTTATGATTTGATTGATGACATTGGTGCTGGCCATGCGGTCTTTATCTCTGAAGATGGAACTCTGCATGAAAAGCAATGCTTTGAGAACAGTGAGTTGACTCCCTGTATTTTTGAGCATGTCTATTTAGCCCGTCCTGACTCAATGATTGATAATGTTTCAGTTTACAAAGCACGCCTACGTATGGGTGAAAAGCTGGCTGAAAAAATTCTGCGTGAATGGCCAGATCATGATATTGATGTGGTTATCCCCATCCCCGACACTTCTTTGACTTCAGCTGTTCAATTAGCGCATGAGTTAAACGTTAAAATGCGCCACGGTTTTATTAAGAACCGTTATATTGGCCGTACGTTTATTATGCCGGGCCAGCAATTACGCAAGAAAAGTGTTCGTCAGAAACTTAATGCCATCGAGCTTGAGTTCCGCGATAAAAATGTGTTGCTGGTTGATGATTCCATTGTTCGTGGTACTACTTCTGAACAAATCATCGAAATGGCTCGCGAAGCTGGTGCTAAAAAGGTTTATTTTGCGTCTGCTGCACCTCCAGTTCGTTACCCTAATGTCTATGGTATCGATATGCCTGCTGCGAGTGAATTAGTTGCACATGGTCGTACAGAAGAAGAAGTGGGCCAGGTTATCGGTGCAGACAAGATGATCTATCTGGATATTGAAGGTATGGTTGAGGCCGTTCGAGAAGGTAATCCTTCAATTAAACATTTTGACCTGTCTGTTTTTACCGGTGAATACATCACTGGTGATATTGATTCAAATTATCTAGATAGGTTACAACAGTTACGCAACGATTCTGCCAAAAAGAGTAAGGATATTGAAGAAGTAGAGGATGCTGCGATGGTTATGGATCTTCATAATCAATAGAGAGGCATTATGCGCTTTATAATGAAAGGTCTGCTTCGGTTATTGGGCTGGAAACTTGTCGGCCAGTTGCCCGATGATAAAAAGTATGTGGTGATTTTCGCGCCACATACCTCAAACTGGGATTTCGTTTTGATGCTGATGGTACGTTTTTGCTTCAAAATGAAAGTGGCCTTTCTAGGCAAGCACACGTTATTTAAGCCACCGTTTGGTTGGTTCTTTAGAATGTTTGGCGGGATTCCAGTAGAGCGCTCTTCAGCTAATAAAGTGGTTGATCAGGTTGCCGAGATAATTAGACAAAGAGATGAAATTCAATTTGCTCTTGCTCCCGAAGGTACAAGAAGTTATAAACCTTATTGGAAGAGTGGCTTTTATCATATTGCACTAAAAGCAGAAGTTCCGATTGTCATGACCTTTCTGAACTCAAAGACCAAAGAAATCGGTATAGGGGATCTGCTCAGACCAAGCGGTAATCAAGAGCAGGATCTGGATGTGATAAGAGCATTTTATAAAGATAAAGCAGGGATAAAACCAGAGTTAGCGAGTGATATACGATTCGAGGAAAAACGATAATTTCATCACCGGCCTGACGGCTCGGCGACAACTCTTTGCCAGCGTATCTGGTTTCGTCATCATTTTTCTTTTTTTATTTGCAGAGCTGGCTTATGCGAAGACCAATCTGCAAAGAATTCGATTTCATACCTATAATATTGAAGATGGCTTAAGCCAAAGTACCGTTCTAAGTCTGGCTCAGGATAGCCTAGGTTATACCTGGATCGGGACGCAAGATGGTTTGAATCGTTTTGACGGTTTTGAAAATACCGTTTTTCGTCATTCCCCAACTAATTCAGAAACCATTAACTCCCCAACAATCAGCAGTTTGCTATTCGATGGCAAGAGGACACTGTGGGTATTGACTCCGCAGGGTTTAGATAGCATTGATATTCACTCTCTTAAAGTAACTCACTGGACCGATTCGCTGCAAAACCTGATGGTTGAAAATGCTGATTCTCCAAGCATTCCTAAAGAGGTTTGGTCCATATCTCTTAATCCAGACCAAACACTATCGGTGTTAGGCTCGGATTATTTTGCAACTATTGATATAGAGAATAAAACGGTTAATCAGAACCAGCGCTTGACCGATTTTATCGAAGGTAAGCAATTGCAGAAAATGACCGTTATAGAACAGCGGATCTATTTTATTAAGGATAACTGCATATTACAGGTTGATTTTGGCGGATCTCAGCGTAAACAGTTTTGTGCTGACAATGTCGAAAGTTTCGAGAACTTCTTCACTTTTCCCGAGTTTCCAGAGCATATCTTTTTTTCGCGAACGGATGGTTTTTCACGTTTCAATATGAGCAACGAAGAGTTCGAGCATTTTGATATTTTTGACTCGAAGACGGACTCGCTGGTAGAAATTGAGTCTCTATTACCTGATGGCAATGGATTCTGGCTCGCTACCATAACTGGGTTAAAGTATTGGGATAACGGCGAAAAAAAGACTATTCGTCAATATCACGCTGATTTCAGCGATAAACACTCAATTGCCAGTGATTACACCATGTCACTTATGAGGGGATTTGATGGTCTTATCTGGCTAGGTACGGGGTTGGGTGTTAATTACTGGGATTCACGCGAGCAATTTGTGCATCTATTGCAGAAGTCAGAAGTTTCTCAGTTTAGTCGTGACAATATTACAACCTCAATTCTAAAAGACTATCGTGGTCGGTTATGGGTCGGCACCGAGTCATCCGGCGTTTATCGGTATGATGAAACTTATACCGAATTGAGTCATTATTCTTCGCTACCTACCAAGGAGGGGCCTGTAACAACTGGTTATGTTGCAGATATGCTTGAAGATAACGAGAGAAACCTATGGATGTTAACAGGTACCAGTCTGTTTATTCGTCCGTATGGAAGCGACAACTTTTTGTCCCTAAAAAGTTTGGCAGATACCAACGGCCAACCTGTAAAGTTGACTGATTTGGCTACCATTATTGAGGGGCGTAATGGCCATATCTGGCTGGGTGGTCAACAGGGCTTTTTTAAGGTGAGTTTAAACAGAGCTGTTGGTGAAGAGCTTACCCTTGAAGATATTGTCATAGAAAACATGACTGATAAGTTACCCACTAGTTTTGTACAGTCTAAATATGGTGTTTACACCATGTATGAGGATTTACAGGGGTATATCTGGTTAGGAGGATCAAGAGGACTAATCCGCTTTAGCCCACTGACTTTTGATCTTCAATATTACATCAGCAATCCCAACGATCCTGAAACTCTTTCCAGTTCTGACATCAACGTGATTTATGAGGATATGCTAGGGGTTCTGTGGATTGGAACCGTAACCGGGCTAAACCGTGTTCGTTATAATGTTAATGGTGAGGTGTATTTCCAGAGAATTACCGTCAGTGATGGTTTCATCAATGACTTTATTTGCTCTATTTTATCAGATGAATTTGGCAACCTGTGGGTTTCTACCGCAAATGGACTGGTTAAGTTTCATCCTGACAAAGGCCGTCCAATAAACTATACCTATTCTGACGGACTGCAATACAGTGAGTTTTTTGCTAACGCACAATACGCTGATAACCAAGGCCATTTGTACTTTGGCGGTTTGAACGGTATTAGTTATTTTAAACCTGAAGATATAGTAATCGACAAGGAACATCAGCCGATTAAAATCACTGAGGTAATTCAAAATAATGAGCGACAGCCTTTAACCAATACTCAAAATACCAACCTGTATAAATCCAGCATTCAGTACGGCGAAATAACTGATATCAGGTTCACGGTATTCAATTATATCAATGCTAAAAATTTAGAGTTTCGATATAAGATTGAGGGCTTAGCTAATGACTGGATCAACCTAGGCAATTCAAGATTAATCCGATTGCACTCAGTTGAGCAGGAAAGTTTCAATATTCGAATTCAAGTGCGCTATGAAGATGGAGACTGGAGCAGCAAAGAATCGCAGCTTAGAATTGACGTAATTAAGGGGTTCTGGCGTAGTTCGAAAGGATTTGCCTTATATTTTATTGCCTTATCCTTATTCGTCTTTATCGTCTTCTTTTATATTTACCGCAGCATTAAAAAAGCTTTGCGCCTAAAAGAGCGTCTTCTAAAAGAGTCAGAATCCAAAAGCCAGATGTTGCTCAAAGACAAAAAATCGTTACTCTATCGTGTTGAAGATCTGCAATACTCCTTGTCTGAGCAACGTTATCAGGTTGAACTTTTATCCTCGAAACTAGAACAGTCTGCAGTAGATGATCAACTGACAGGCTTTAGAACACGAAGTTATCTGAAAGCCAGTATCCAGCAGGAACTGGACTCTATCTTATCTACCTGGAGAGACAAGACTGAACTGCAGGGTGTTTATCTGGGGATCTTTGCCGTTGATGTTGATAACCTGGCAACCATCAATCAGCAATACGGCCAGCTCTGCGGAAACGAAGTCATTAAACAGCTTGCTGACTGTTTGAGAACCATTTGTTACGGCACTGATACTCTGGTTCGTTGGCAGGGTGCTACCCTAGTCATCTTAAGTCGCGGTATCGAAAAGCGAGAGCAGATGTTGCTGGCTGAGAAAATACGAAATATTGTTGCTTCACGAAAGTTTGACTTAGGTAATGGCAGTACCATTGATGTGACTTGCAGTATCGGTTTTACACGATTCCCATTTACAGACAATATCGAAAAGCCATTGACCTGGGAGCAGATTATTTATGTAGTCGAGAAGGCTCTGGCAGTGGCCAAGAAGAATAGTCGTAATGCCTGGATTGGCATTTTTGCTAATCAGTTTACCCGAAGTTCTGAGCTTGAGGCCAAACTGGCATCTGATTTGCCGGCCTTAATCGTCAGCGGTCAGTTAGATTATGTCTCATCTATTCCAAAGTCGAAGAAACTGCTCTGGTTATAATCTATAACTAGCCTGATACGACTGAGTTCAGTTTAATGCTGATGGATTTGATGCAGAATAAATAACAACGCTGTTGCAAAGATCACGCCCAATGCAAAGTAACTTTTATATTTAATGATAAAGCCATGTGAGTGCGGGGCTTCTGATTCTGTTTCTTGGTGATGCTCTACTGGAACACCTTCATGAATAACTGAAACTGGTACTGAATGGTCATGATGGTGGATATGGCCATGATCATCAACATGCGGTCTATGAATAATGACATGCAGTAAGGTGCCGGAAATAAAAGCCTGGAAATAGTCTATAACATTGTTGTGAAGCCCTGTGAGCTGTTGCTCGCCAGCATAATAGCCAATCACAGTCGTTATAAACATGAAGCCAAAAACCAGCCATGTTCTAAAGTTTCCCCATTGCGGTTGCACGATCCACCAGATACTCAGGCCGACCACAATTCGATGCAGTATCACAGCATAGGCCAGCATTGGATTGGTATCATTTGTTACGATTGCAGCGCCATCAAGCATGGCGTGAATCATCAGCCCGGTTATGCCCAGAAAAATGGCTAAACTATGCGCCTTATCAGCAGCGCGTCTAAAAGTAATTTCAATAAGCCCCGGCCCAAAAAAGCCCAGTAGTACCATAGGAATCAGAGCGTAACCAATGTGCTCCCAAATGGCCGGCAACACATCAATTAGCAGCAGGCCACCAACCGACACCAGTACGAAAGCAAATAGAAAGTTGTCCAGTCTGCGGTTGTATGGAAACAATCCAACCAGAAAAGGTCCGACTAACAGTGCAACAAGGCTAAGTGCTAATAACATTAATCAATAACCTTGCCTGGATTCATGATACCGTTAGGATCAAAGGCATGTTTGATAGCTTTCAGGTAGCCAATTTCCAGTTCGCTGCGTGTGTAGTTCAAATAAGGTTTTTTCAAAAGACCCACGCCGTGTTCGGCTGAGATACTTCCGCCCATTGCTTGCAGCAGACCAAAAATTTTGGGGTTCACTTGCTCACAGGCCTGTGTAAACTCTTCATACGGCATATCTTCAGGGGCGAGGATATTCAGATGTAGATTACCGTCACCTATATGTCCAAACCAGATCACTTCAAAGTCAGGGTAGTCTTGAGCAACGATATCATTGACGCCTGTTAAGAAGTCAGTAATTTTTTCAGGAGTCACAGAAATATCATTTTTGTAAGGTTTGCGGCCTGAAATCGTTTCAGAGATAAACTCCCGATATTTCCATAGTTCTTCAACCTGTTGCTGGCTCTGACTCATGGCTCCGTCAAGAATTAACTCTTCGGCCAGACCATTTTCAAACTCAGCTAATGCATCATTCATGAT
>OBLN01000766.1_pt1 | contig 11411 bp, 7 predicted proteins | sample 1519301 | NCBI WGS metagenome assembly OBLN01 (sample SAMEA2452533, study PRJEB22499) | sediment metagenome | reverse complement strand
AGCGTCTATAGCGCCGAAAAGTCCGTCTTTGGCCTCGTCCAGCTCTTCCAGATTCACCACTTCCACCTGACTGATGCCCACTGATTTTCCATATTCCACAAAGACCTTGAAGTCTGTGCTCATAACGTCTTTGGGGTCTCTGGCCTTGAGGCTGTCTGTGGATGAGAACATCTCCACACCGTACTGGCTCGGGTTGAGTCCGGCTATTTCAGCGAGGGCTGTAATGGCTTCCTCATCCTGTTTTGTGGTGGTGGGGGATTTCATGATAACTGTGTCTGAGAGTATGCCGGACAGAAGCACAGATGCTGTAAGTTTGTCCGGTTCAACTCCGTGTATCCTGTAAAGCTGATAGACCAGAGTGCAGGTACTGCCCACCGGTTTGGCGTAAAAATCTATAGGTGTCTTTGTTTTTACAGTGCCGAGCCTGTGGTGGTCCACTATTTCGACTATCTGGGCTGTCTCAGCTCCGTCGACTGCCTGTGAAAGCTCGTTGTGGTCCATGAGTATAAGCTCTTTCTGAGGCTTTTTGATAAGGTCTGACCTTGTGAGGATACCTATCAGCCTGCCGTCTGCTGTTACGGGGAGACCTTTATGGTCGATGTTCATCAGTATCTCGCCTGCGGCGTCCAGATAGTCGTCCTCGCTGAGCTGTGGGACTGTGGTGTTCATGAAGGCTTTCGCGGGGACGCTGAGCTGCAGGTTTCTGAGTGTTTCCGCTGTGTCCAGCTCGGATATGAAAACCCAGCCCTTGTATCCTTTGAAATCGAAATCTATGTCTTTTTCGCCTCTGATGCCTGTGAGAACGATCGCTGGGAGTCCGTTTTTGACTGCGTAGTCGATGATGTCCCTGCGTTTTCCTACGATGAGAAGCGTCTGTTCCTTGTCTATGGTCTCCATGCGCTCGGCGAAACGCTCATATGGCATAGCGCCGACCATGATACCGGCGGTGAACTCGTCTTTTTCTCCGCGCATGTATGTGAAGCCTTTGACCGATCTTTCGAAGTTCGAGCCTCGGAAAGAATAGAGCGGTCTTTTAGACGGGTCTTCCGGTGTGAAAAAGTGGGCGATCTCCATGATGCTGATAACGCCTTTGAGCATGTTTCCGTCGGATGTAACGGGGGTTATGCGTATCTTGAGTTCCTCGATGTTTTTGAGAACTCCTTTGATAGGGTCGTTTTCGTCAATGGCGATAACCTTGTGGGTCATGACGTCTTTTACCTTGGGGTATACGTCGCCGATGAATCTGGGAACATCCGCACCGAATCTGTCAAAGATATAGCGTGTCTGTTTGTTCAGGTTGCCGCATCTGGCGGCGATGTATTGAGAGCCGTTGTTCAGGCTGTTCTTGAGTCTGGCGTATGCGAACGCGGAACAGACTGAGTCGCTGTCAGGGTTTTTGTGACCTACGATGATAACTTCTGACATAGTCACCTCCGAAATTTACTTATATTCGATTTTTCGTGAAAATAAAACGAAAAAAGTCTGAAAATCACAATATTATTGTGACTTTCGTTCATAAGACATTTGAGAGGTGTCAGATGTTCAGACTGATATAAGATGTTTTTCCGGAGGACTGTTTAGCCTCTTTTTTCATTTTTGCCAGTATGTTGCTCAGCTCGTCGGGGCTGTATGCCCGCTTGCCTTCCGGCAGTCTTATTATGGCGGCGCTCACGCTCAGGAGGGCGAATTCGCGTATCTCGCCGTTTCTGTCCTTAGCGTAATATCTTTTGTCGCTCACTTCGGACTGGTCGTAGAAGGAGGAGGCAGTGTCGGTGAAATCCTTAATTATGGTTCTGATGAGTCCCACCACGTTGGTGCAGTTGTTCTGGTCCATGCCGGAACAGGCCACGCCGCAGAAGAAATCGTCGCCGCCTATGTGGCCGATGAAAGAGCCTGCTTCCGTTATTCTCTCTCTGAGTATGTCGGCGAACATGTTTATGGCTCTGTCACCTATGCGGAAGCCGAAGCGGTCGTTGAACGGCTTGAAGTTGTCGAAGTCGAAATATACGAAGACGTAGGCTGTCTCCTCGTCTCTGAAAGCTTTGTTCAGATAGTCGTTTATAAGGTTGTTGCCCGCCAGCTTTGTGAGGGGGTTCATGTCTCTGGCGAAAGCGAGGTTCTTTTCGTTCAGTGTGTTCAGAAGTGACTGGGCTGTCAGAAAGCCTTTATACTGCAGATCCTGAGTGATGATGACGCCCTCAGCTCCGGGTGAGGCGACGAATATCTCGAGTATCTGTTCCAGCGGAATTGTTATCTCGGTGGTGGGGCATTTTTTCATGAATTTCTTTATGGACGGGGTATAGCTCTTGTTGAAGAGCAGCTCTTTTCCGTAAGGCTTATAGAGATAATGTTTAAGATGAGCCTCGCTGATGATGCCCAGCGGTATTCTGTTGGCATCTATCACGGGGACAAGGTTGGTCTCCGGCGCGTTGCTGATGCGGCCGAGGAGTTCCTCCATTGTGCCGTGGACAGAGATAGGCTCAATACTCACCATCTGTTCTGAGATGAGGTGCGAGTCGTGGAGCTGTCTTCTTCTGTTCTTGGAGAAGAGGTCTTCGGCGTGTTTGTACACAGGCAGTACGGCGCTTACGTCCAGCTGTGGCTTGCAGATGAAATATCCCTGAATAAGGTCGACGCCCATGTCGCGGCAGACCAGAAACTCTTTTTCGGTCTCCACCCCTTCGGCGATAATGCTGATGCCGAAGAAGTGCGCCAGATTGATGATATGGGTGCAGAACTTACGTTTGCGCACGTCTTTATCTATGTCGGAAATGAGGAATCTGTCCAGTTTGATGAAATCCGGCTCGCTGAAATAGAAAAGCTCGAAGTTGGCGAAACCTGAGCCGAAATCGTCAATGGCTATCTTGCATCCGGATGTTTTGGCGCTGTTTAAGAGGCAGTTCATCCCTGTGTCGTTCATTTTGTGGCGTTCGCTTATCTCGAAACAGAAGACACCCGGGTCGAGGCTGAAATCCTGCATTATCCTGCCTGTGCGGCCTGGCATGTAGTTGCACATCTCGGTTATTCGGACGTCGAAGTTATAGAAGAGTTTTATCTTTTCGTAGCCGTATATCGTGATGAATTTTTCGACGGCTTTTTTGCGCAGTTCGAGGTCGACCTGAAAAAGGATGTCGTCCTTGTACGCCTCGTCGAAGAAGTCGAATATCGACGAGAACCCTATCCGGTCAGTCCCGCGCAAGAGCGCTTCGACGGCGAACAGCCGCCCGCTGAGGGGATTGATTATCGGCTGGAACGCGTGTTCCACATTTTTTATTCTTTCCTGCCATTTTCCGGGCAAAGCTATTGTGTCAATCATGATTGACCAATACATCAATCATGTCATGGAACGATAAAATTTTTGTGATTTATATTTAAAACGGAAACATTTTTTCCAGCACGACGTATCTGTGGCTGAATATAGCCTCCACCTTACGCCTGACCATTTTTCCGGCTAAGGGTTGCGAAACTATTGAAAATGGTAGGATATAGCTCACTATGTCGGTCATATGCACGCCTTTTTCCGTCTGTTTGAAATGGTGTTCGTGGTGCCACATGGCGTAAGGACCTTTCCTTTGTTCATCCACAAAAAAATACGGCTCTTTCACGTGGGTTATCTCGGTGACCCACCAGAGTGGTATGTGCATCAAGGGGTGGACGTTGTACTGGATTATAAGTCCCTCATACATTTTGTCCGGCACGTCGGACATTACTCTGAAGTCCAGCCAGTCAGGCGTTATAGCCGCCAGATTCATAGGCGATGAGAAAAAATCCCACGCTTTTTCCATGGAAATATTCAGAAGCTGTTCTCTTTTTATTATCTGCGCTTTCATTTTTTGCCTTTAATCATATGTTAATGGTGTTATTATCCTGAACCTTTCATTGCTAAATGCGTTCATCATAGTAAAATATATTATGCGTTTATTATTACAACAAGGAGTGTTCCTATGAACAGAGACAATTTCAGAAGCCATTTTGAGTTCGGCGGAAAAACGTACGCCTATTACGACCTTAAAAAAGCGCAGGAGGCCGGAATTGCCGACGTGCGAAGACTCCCTTATTCTATCAGGGTACTTCTGGAAAACCTTGTAAGAAACTTCGACGGAAAGATAGTCAGAGAGGACGCCTTAAAAGAGCTGGGCGGCTGGAAAAAGACATACGAGTCACCATATGAGATACCCTATCACCCTGCAAGGGTCATTATGCAGGACTACACAGGTGTTCCCGGCGTGGTCGACCTTGCGGCCATGAGAGACGCCATAGTTGAAAAAGGCAAAGACGCGTCCATGATCAACCCCCTTGTCCCTGTGGACCTCATAGTGGACCACTCCGTACAGATAGATTATTACGGCACAGACGACGCCATAGATAAGAACGTAAAGCTGGAATACGAACGCAACGGCGAACGCTACGCCTTTTTGAAATGGGCGCAGGCCAGCTTCAATAACCTCCGCATAGTCCCCCCGAGATCAGGTATCTGTCATCAGGTCAACCTTGAATACCTCGGTCAGGGAGCGATACGCCGCGAGTTCAACGGCGAGATGACAGCTTTCTGCGATACGCTCGTCGGAACTGACTCTCACACCACCATGATCAACTCTATCGGTGTTCTCGGCTGGGGCGTGGGCGGTATAGAGGCGGAAGCGGTGATGCTCGGCCAGCCTTACTACATGCCTATCCCCGAGGTCATCGGACTCAAGCTGACCGGAAAGATAGCTGAAGGCATCACAGGCACAGACGTTGTGCTCGCCATTACAGAGCTTCTGCGCAAGACTAAGGTTGTTGAAAAATTCGTGGAGGTCTTCGGCGAAGGCGTTAAATCGCTCACTCTGCCCGACCGTGCCACCATATCCAACATGTCTCCCGAGTTCGGCTCAACCATGGCCTTTTTCCCCGTTGACGACGAAACTCTGAGGTATCTGCGTATGTCAAACAGAGAAGAGACAGCTCAGTTCCTCGAAAACTATACAAAACGCAACCTGCTGTTCTATGAGGACGGACACGAGCCGGAATACACAAAAGTTGTGGAACTCGACCTCTCCACAGTGAAAAAATGTATCGCCGGACCTAAAAAACCTCAGCAGCATATCGACCTCGATAAAGTCAAAGAGACAGTCAGAACCGAAGTCCCCGAACCCAGAAGCGTGACAGTGGACTCAGAGGGCGAAAAGATAACAATAAAAGAGGGCGACGTGATGATCGCCGCCATAACATCCTGCACTAACACATCTAACCCCTACGTTATGATAGGCGCAGGTCTCGTGGCCAAAAAGGCCTCCGAGCTTGGCATGAAGGTAAAACCGCACATCAAGACAAGCCTCGCTCCCGGTTCAAAGGTCGTCACAGACTACCTGCAGGAAGCTGGCGTGGATAAATATCTCAACGACCTCGGCTTCACTCTGGCCGCCTATGGATGTACCACCTGTATCGGAAACGCAGGACCGCTCAGACCCGAGTTCGAGAAGGTCATTAAAGACAATAAGCTCAGCGTGGCCGCCGTTCTGTCAGGCAACAGAAACTTTGAGGCGAGGATTCACCCCCTCATCCGTCAGAACTATCTGGCCTCACCTATGCTTGTCGTCATCTTCGCTCTGGCAGGCACAGTGGACATAGATCTGTATAAAGACGCTATCGGCAAGGACAAGAACGGCAAAGACGTTTATCTGAAAGACCTGTGGCCGTCTAACGACGAGGTCTGGGCGCTGGTCAAAACAGCGGTCAAGACAGAGCAGTATAAAAACAGATATTCCGAGATTCTGGAAGGCGATGAAAACTGGCGTTCACTGCCCAGCGTAAAAGGAAGCATTTACGACTGGGAGGCCGACTCCACATACATCAGAAGACCTCCGTTCTTCGAGGATTTCTCACTCAGCATCGAGCCTAAGAAGGATATAACAGGCGCAAGGGCGCTCTGTCTGCTCGGCGACACCATAACCACAGACCATATCTCCCCAGCAGGCTCTATACCTGTGGATTATCCCGCCGGACAGTATCTTACATCTCACGGCGTGGTTCAGAAGGACTTTAACTCCTACGGCTCAAGACGAGGCAACCACGAGGTCATGATGCGCGGAACACTCGCCAACGTCCGCATTAAAAACAAACTGGCGGACCCGAAAGAGGGTGGCTTCACCAAACATATGCCCGACGGCGAAGATATGTATATCTATGACGCGGCCATGAAATATATCGCTGACGGAGTGCCTACAGTAATCCTCGGCGGCAAGGAATACGGCTCCGGCTCATCAAGGGACTGGGCGGCCAAAGGAACAGTTCTGCTGGGCGTAAAAGCCGTTATCGTCGAGAGCTTTGAACGCATTCACAGAAGCAACCTCGCCGGAATGGGCGTTCTTCCTCTGCAGTTCACAGGAAACGACAGCTGGGTCTCTCTGGGGCTGGACGGCACAGAAACCTACGACATCAAAGGTGTTGACAAGGTTCACCCAAGGTCTATCCTTAATGTTACAGCCACCAGAAAAGACGGCAAAACAGTCAGCTTCGACGCTCTTTGCCGACTTGATACAGACGTTGAAATAGAATATTTCAAACATGGCGGCATACTCGCCTATGTGCTTAGAAGAATGGCAAAATAACTAAAATTTAAACCGGGCGTGGAAAACAGCCACGTCCGGTTATAACTCAATGGTAATTAACACGTTCCCTATATATACATGTTTTATTTTGTATTTTTTTATATATAATTATTTATCTGTCTGCGTTGGGGGACACGATGCGCCGTTACGCTGCTTATGTGATCATTCTTATTGCTGTTGAGGTTTTCATCGCTCTGGTCATTGCTGACGTGCGCAAGGACCGCATAAACCGCTACGTCGAGTCTCAGACGGAACTTGACCGACAAAATCTCCATTCCACTATCAACGCCCTCAGAAGCTCAGTTACAGAAGTATACGACAGACAGGTGGACACGCCCAAGGTAAGGGAGCTTGTGCTCACTGCCTATAAGGACAAGTCCGGAAGGGACGCATACAGAGACGAGCTTTATAAGGAGATGCTTCCAGTTTTCAGAGTGCTGAGATCCGTCAACGTGACAGAGGTCCAGTTCCACTTTCCGGATACTTCCAGTTTTCTCAGGATGAGCCGTCCGAAAGCCTTCGGCGACCTGCTTACAAAGCGCAACATGGTGTGGAGTTCAAACGAAAAGAACATAGAGGCAGAAGGGTTTGAGGCCGGAAGATTTATCATAGGCTACAGATACATTTTCACTCTGAACACCGATACTGCCCACGCCGGCACTGTTGAGTTTGTCATCAGCTCCGAGAGTCTTGTGGACGCCATGAACAAACTTTACGGAAGCAACTTCAAATATATCGTGCCGAAAAGCATTTATAAACGCCCGTTCAGCGTGAGCATGGGCATGATAAGCGATAAATATATCATAGATTCATGTGACGCCTGTTCCCTTTCCGAACAGAACATGAGCCTCTCATATTACATCAATCAGGTGATCAAAAGAGACTTTGACAAGGAGGTCGGCCACAGGCTCGAGACCAACTCCGTATCGTCTTACATCACTTCTTATAATCACAAAAACTATATAATCACGTTTCTTCCAGTGCGGGACAGGTTCGGCGGAAATCTGGGAGCTATCGTCAGCTTTCATCCGGCGGAAATGTACGACCGCATAGTCGGTTTTTTCGGACTGCTGTTTGTACTCGTTGCTTTTCTGGCCGCAGTGGTGATTCTGAGCATCTTCGTTCTGGACATGGCCAGACGCAGGGCCAGAGACGCCAGCGTCAGGCTTGAAAAAATGGTTGAGGACAAGGTCGATGAGCTTAGGGACAAAGAACAGTTCTTTGCCCAGCAGGCAAAAATGGTGACAATGGGCGAAATGCTCACGGCTATTCTGCACCAGTGGAAACAGCCTATCAGCTCAATATCTCTCATTGCGGATATGCTGAAATTCGAGTGTGAAACCTCCGAGTGTTCTCCGGAGATAAAGAGATACATCGACAATATCAAGGAGCAGACGGCGTTCATGACCCAGACAGGGCGTGATTTCAGCAGTTTTCTGAAACCAAGCGCCACTCCTGTTGTCTTTAACGTATGCGACGCTGTTCAGGACGTTATCAGGCTGTTCGATTTCAGCTTTGCCAAATACAATACGTCATTCAGCGTTTTCTGGACGGACAGAGACAGAGCGCTCGCCTTTATCCGGGGTTATCCCAACGAGTTCAAACACGTTCTTCTGAACCTGTTCAACAATGCCCGTGACGCCATAGCGAGCCACAGAGACAGGATGATAGACAACGGGCAGGACGTTTCAGGATTTAAGGGCCTGATAAATATATCTGTGGAAACAGGTGACCGCAGTGTGATAATAAAGGTATCCGATACAGGCGGCGGTATAGCCGACGAGGCCATTGGACATATTTTCAGACAGTATTTCAGCACCAAGCAGGAAAAAGGTTCGGGAATAGGTCTGTATATGACCAAAAACCTTGTGGAATCCAATATGAACGGAAGCATCAGCGTCAGAAATGTCAAAGACGGCGCTGAGTTTACTATAATATGTCCGATGCAGGACAGGGAAGACTGATATGTTTCTTATGATCAAAACAGGAAGTTCTATGAAGGAGCTTTCATGCAATTACGGCGATTTTGAGGACTGGATGATACGTTTTATGGGTGTGATGAGGCAGGGCGTTAAGATTGTCGACGTCCAGAAGAACAGCCTGCCTGACCATACCGGTTTCGACGGAGTGCTTATCACCGGCGCTCACGAAATGGTCACCGACAGAGAACAATGGAGCGAGGATACGGCCATGTGGCTCAAAGACGCTGTAAAGGCGCAAGTGCCTATATTTGGCGTATGCTACGGTCATCAGCTTCTGGCTCACGCTCTGGGCGGGGTAGTGGGCAACCACCCGAAAGGACCGGAGATCGGGACTGTGGAGGTATCGCTTACTGACGAGGCCAAACACGACCCTATATTCAAAAAGATGCCTAAGAAATTTATGGCGCACGTTACTCATACCCAGTCCGTGCTCACTCTGCCAGAGGGAGCGATAGTGCTGGCGCATAACAGCTATGAGCCTGTTGAGGCTTTCAGAGTCGGCAAATGCGCATGGGGCGTGCAGTTTCACCCTGAGTACGACACTATCATCAGCAGGGAATACGCCATATTTCAGAAAGCAAAGATAAAGGATTACGAAGGTGTTCTGGGTGGCATAGACGACACGCCTGACGCCAACACCATGCTTGAAAAATTCGTGGACTACTGCGTCGACTAAGACAGTGCTACGATTCACGTCATCGCGAGTAGCAGAGCGACGTGGCGATCTCAATATTTAACGAGATTGCGACGCTTCGCTCGCAATGACTCCAAAATGCTAATGACGGATGAATTTCCGTAATATAAATGTAGGGCGTGGTTTTTACCCCCTCCTTTGGTAAAGGAGGGTTGGGGTGGATTTGATTTATATTCAAAGAAATCCCCCTAAATCCCCCTTTTAAGTAAAAGGGGGAAATGGAGGGATAATATTTTGCTTAAAGTACCTGACTTAAAAAGAGTTTCAGCCTGTCGCTCTTGGGATTGTTGAACAGTTCCGCCGGAGTTCCTTCCTCAACTATCTGTCCGTCGTCCATAAATATCACTCTGTCGGCCATTTCACGTGCGAAGCCCATTTCGTGGGTAACAACGACCATTGTCATTCCTTCTTTTGCCAGAGTCTTCATAACGTCCAGAACCTCGCCGATCATCTCTGGGTCGAGGGCGGAAGTCGGTTCGTCGAACAGCATGACTTTGGGTTTCATGGCGAGCGCTCTGGCTATGGCCACCCTCTGTTGCTGTCCGCCGGAGAGCTGTCCGGGGAAGGAATCGCGTTTTTCGGAAAGTCCTACTTTTTTAAGCAGTTCTTCCGCAACCTGCTCGGCTTCCTGTTTTTTCATCTTTTTGACCTTCATGGGGGCCAGAGTGATGTTGTTCAGAACTGTCTTATGAGGGAACAGGTTGAAAGACTGGAACACCATGCCGACGTTTTCGCGCAGGCGGTTGATGTTTGTCTTCGGGTGTGTGAGCGACTGCCCGTCTATAGATATTTCACCACCCTGAACCTCTTCCAGCAGGTTGAGTGTTCTGAGTATGGTGGATTTACCGGAACCGGAAGGCCCGATGATGACGAGAACCTCGCTTTTGTCTACGTTTATTGAAACGCCTTTCAGCGCTTTTACTCCATTGGGGTATATCTTGATTACATTTTCCGCTTTTATCATTTTGTCACCTTTTTATCTGTCCTGCTGAGCCATTTTCTTTTCAAGCCGCTGAACGAGGAACGACAGAGCGGATGTCATGATAAGATATAGGGCGGCCACTGTAAACCAGACCTCGAAAGGGCTGAATGTTGACGCAACGACCTCGCGGCCTGCCTTTGTAAGGTCTGTGATCGAGATGACTGAGACCAATGACGAATCTTTGATAAGAGATATAAACTGTCCGGCCATAGGTGGCAGGGTTCTCTTGAACGCCTGAGGCAGAATGACCAGAATCATTGCCTGTGTATAACTCATACCAAGGCTTCGGGCGGCTTCCATTTGTCCTCTGGATATGGACTGGATGCCTGCGCGCACTATCTCCGCTATATAGGCTCCGGTGAACACAGACAGAGCCGCGACACCGGCTGTTATCCTGTCGAGGTTGAGCACTGTGCCTATGAAGAAATAGAAGATGAATATCTGTACCAGAAGGGGTGTGCCTCTGATTATCTCAATATAAATGACGGCCAGTTTTTTGAAAAACGGGTTTTTCGATATGCGCGCGAGACCTGTCATTATACCGAGGATGATAGCGAATATGATCGAAAAGAACGAAATATAGAGAGTGGTAAGCAGGCCCACAACCAGCGGGCCTGCCTTTGTAGTATTTTTAACAGCAATCTGACTGCCTGAAGTGACCGTGTCGCCGTTCTTTACGGTAATTCCGTCAACGCCGTTGAGCGTAACGGGGTCGGCATCCCTGCCGGAAGGTGTGATCGTCACGGTGTTGCCCTTGACCTCAACCACTCCGTCAACCGGTGCCTTTGTTACCTGACTGTCCGTATAGAATATATACTTAGGAAGTCTTTCCCAGCGCCATGTATAATCAACCCGTTCCGCCGCTTCGTATATGCCGAACATTAGAAGTCCTAAGAATATAACGAGAACGCCGTTCCATATTAGTTTTGATTTCGCAGTCACTTTTGCCAGCTCCTGATGTTATTTTATTTACTGAATGTCAGCCAGCCAGTCAGTAGAACCGAACCATTTGTCATAAGCTGCCTGATATCTGCCATCGCCTTTTATCTGTTCGATGTAGTTGTTCAGGAAGTTCTGGAAGTCGGGGTCGCCTTTGCGTATGGCCCATGCGAGGGGTTCATATGTAAAGGGTTTGTCGAGGAAAGCAAGTTTATCTTTGTTCT
>OBLN01000765.1_pt1 | contig 11412 bp, 10 predicted proteins | sample 1519301 | NCBI WGS metagenome assembly OBLN01 (sample SAMEA2452533, study PRJEB22499) | sediment metagenome | reverse complement strand
TTAATTTTTAGACCTAACTCTGAACCACTTGCCAGTTCTCCAGGGAAACTTGTTGCTTCTTCAAGTGAGCTCATAATTTTTGAGGAATTTAATACCGTTTTAAAGGAGTTTAGTATTTTAGTGAGTGCCATATATAACCTCTAAAAATTAGTCGGCGACAAGCCGAATTTTTTTTAAGGAAATTGAGTTCAATTTCTCCAGATTCAGATTTTCCATAATTTTCTCCTGTCGTTTTTATCATGATGCAAAGATTTTATGAGATGTCAGATATGAGAGATTGTGTCTGTAATTTCTGCTCCTGTTCCTACTTTTAATGAATCTTTGCTTTCTTTGAAGAGCTTATATACCCTGAGAAGCATAAATCCGGAAAGCATAAATGCCAGCAGGTCTGAAACCGGAAAAGCTGCCCAGACTCCATCCAGTTTGTATAAACTTGAAAGGACAACAACAGCCGGGATCAGGAAAAGGAGCTGACGACTAATGGAAAGAAGGAAAGCTGGTCTGGCTTTTCCCAATGCCTGAAACAGGATTGATGCGACTACATTCAGACCGATTAAAGGCGTTCCGAGAACCATAATCCTGACAGCAGTTTTTCCAAGCTCCAGATATTCCGGATCCGTACTGAAAATAATGAGGAGCTTTTCTGCGAAAAGGTAAACGATAAGCAGACCAAGGGCCCCAAAAGCCGTTGTAGCCACAAGAGACAATTTTACAGCTTCAACTATCCTCCCATATCTCTTTGCTCCGTAGTTAAACCCGACAATTGGCTGCAGCCCGAAGCCCAGACCCAGAAGGGGCAGGAAGATAAAGGAATTAATCTTCATCGTTATGCCGAAAATGGCAATTGCTACATCTCCCCCATAAGTTGCGAGTGCATTGTACACGAAAATCATCATGACACTGCTTGAGCATTCCATGATAAAAGATCCGGTACCGATAGCCCCGATTTCCTTAATGATTCCGGAATCCAGTTTGAGGTTTTCTGGTCTGAACCTGACTGCCCCTTTTCCTTTAAGATAGTATAACAGGAGCCAGAACGAAGCTATAGCCTGGGAAAGTACGGTTGCAATTGCAGCACCTTCAACACCCATCCCGAAACCAAACATGAAAAGCGGGTCAAGGAAAATATTGAGGCCGCCTCCTATAAGCATAGCACTCATTGCAAGACGTGAATTTCCTTCGGATCTGACGATATTCTGAGCAGCTACTCCAAATACAAAGAAAATCCCGCCTAAAATTATGTATTTAAGATAGTCTCTGGCATAAGGGAGGGCTCCAGCAGTTGCTCCGAAAACCTTCAAAATCGGGTTGAGATAAAGAAGACAGGGAACGGCTATAAGTATGCTGAGAATAAGGCTCAGGGAAAAAACGTTTCCAAGGACTTTTTCGGCTTTTTCATTTTCTCTTGCTCCAAGAGCACGTGAGATTATTGAAGAACCTCCTGTCCCGAGGACGATTCCAAAAGCCATTATTATCATCTGGACTGGAAAAGCTATTGAAAGGCCGCCTATGGCCTGTACACTATCTGCTCCATAAGCCACTCCTACAAAAAAGGTATCCACTACATTATAGATAGCCTGTACCAGCATTCCGATAATAACAGGCATTGAAAGTTTAATCAAAAGCCTTCTTATCTTCTCCGTACCGAGAAATTCACTTTTTTCTTCCATTTTTGCCTCTGCAGTCTTCATTTCATATCATCCGACCTGTCAGACGGAGGCTCGAACCCGGGCTCAAAAAGTTTAATCGAAGCTTTATGGCTGAGTAGCCTGAAAATTTCTTTTTCTTCCAGGGTAAAGTTAGAAAAGAGAAGATCTGTAAAGGAATTCAACCTCTGAAAAATAATGTATCTTATTTCCTTCCCTTTTTCTGTAAGGTAAACTCTGTAAGCTCGAAGGTCGTTTTCATCTCTTTGCCTGTATACGTACCCTTCTTTTTCCAGATTCTGAATGGCTCTGGCACTCGTTGCTTTGCTTACTTTCAGAATCCTTGCAAGATTTTCCTGAGAAATTCCATTTTTGTGGTATAAAACCAGTAAAAACTCAAACTGCCCGCTTCCTACCCTGTAAGCTTCAAGTTCCTTTGCCATATACGCAATATGGCTCCGGAAAATGAGGGCAATAGAACCGAGAAATATTGTTTGATCTTCCATATTTTATCCTTCATTTTTTGTGAATACAGGCGGATTATTGAAATTGGATATAATGGTTTAATAGTTTCACATGAAATAGATTTAATGCAAAGGAGTAAATGTTTTGGAGCTTAAGACAGCGCAGATGTCAATTTTAGGGGCCATAAAGGCATACATTGAAATTGGAGACACACATAAAAATGTTCCATATGAAACCATCTAGTACTCAATACATACAGGAAGTATATAATAGTTCCGTATGAAACCAAAATAAAGATAAGAATTAGCTAATATCCACATAAAAATCCAAAATATGTAAATTTATTTTAGAAAATTGAGACGTCAATACCAGTTATCACACGCTGCAAATATAAGTATAAAAAAGCATCTTGAGCCGTTATCATCAGTAGTTTGAATAAAAATATACATCCGAAAGACAATGAGATATAATAATATGCATATCTATCAAGCAGGAAATGAGATATCTAAGTATAATAGTTAAAAGCATATTTAAGTTTTATATGAAACCAAATTTGTAGGAAGTATATCACTAAGGAAGTAATAACTAAGGAAGTAATAACTAAGGAAGTAACCACTAAGGAAGTAACCACTAAGGAAGTAACCACTAAGGAAGTATATCACTAAGGAAGTATTTCATCCTGCAGAATGGTTCCTGAAATCCGATAGTCAAAGTTAGCACTTGGAATAACACAGGAATCTTTTTTTCAGAACCTGTTAAAAAGAGTTTATCTTTTCAAGATATACCAATTCAACTTTGCTACTCAGTTGCTCTCTCCCGAACTCCCGATATCCCAATTTGTGATATAGATGAAGGTTTTTGATGCTAAGCGATCCGGTAAAGATTTCAAACCGGGTTGAATCCTGATTCATAGTCTCAGCTTCTGCCATCAACCGGGCGCCTATACCTTTATTCTGCCAATTCGGGTGCATAATTAACTTTCCTATATGGCAGGTATCACCCGAAACATGAGTTCTTACAGATCCTATAATTGAGTGCTTGTTGATGGCTTTGAGGAATGATTGAGTATTGAACTCATATTGAATTTCTTCGATAGTTTGAAGTAAAGGTGGGATGGTCCAGTCGTTATAAATTTGGGCCTCGCTCTGATATGCCAGTTTTTGGAGGTCTAAGATTTCGATTGCATCTTCAAATGTCGCCTGAAAAATTTCAACCCACATTGTCATAACTCTCATTCCAAATATATAACGTTAATAATTTAGTGAAGATCTCAATATGCTATGAACTTGAAAAATAGTACAATTGAGAAAAACACAGATTCCTGAGTTTTTACCCTATCAATGGAGACCATAAAAATGGAAACTACATTAGAATGTAAAAAAATACTCTTTTTATACTTTTTCCCTGAATGCTCGTAAACTTACTTCTGTTGAAAGTCTAACTTTTTGATTTTATTTTAACCTGTTGAAGTACATTACTCATATGCTGAGTATAACAAAGTAAAAAGCTATAAGCATACTCAAGACACTTATTATTACAGCCTGCGAATTCAATACATATAAAGTGAGGCTAAAAACACATATGAGAGGAGGTATAACATGACATCAAAATTGATGGACTACTTTAACAAGCAACCAAGAATAGGTGTACTCAGCACATCAAGCAAAGACGGAAAGGTAGATTCTGCTGTTTTCGGTTCACCCCAGATGATTGATGAAAAGACCGTTGTAGTTGCAACAGGTAAGAACCGCACGTTCACAAACCTTCAGGAAAACCCTTACGCAATGTTCCTGATAATGGAGCCGGGGGCAGATATTATGAGCTGGAAAGGGATCAGGGTATATCTGAAGATGAAAGAGTCTGCAACGTCGGGAGAGATGCTTGATATGATCAGGAGCCAGATCGCAAAAATGGCTGGCGAGGAAGCGGGAAAGATGATATATGCAACCGTCACTTTCGAGATTATTGAGCTGAGACCTCTCGTTGACATGGGGCAGGGCTGGGAGAAATCGATCTGAATTTAACCCGAATGTTGCCCGGGTCTGATCCGGATCCAATCCAGATTCAATCCGAATTAAGTCAGAATTAAACTCGAATTGAGTCCGAATTAAACTCGAATTAAATTCTAATTAAATCCGAGTCCAATAATTGACCCCTATAATCACTTTATTCCGGTACGGAAGATAATTAATTTGAAATTGTCCCGGCTTCCGTACTGGAAAAAGGCCCTGGAAGATTCATGAATCGAGAAAAGTAGAAATAAAAAAATGGCCGGCTCGGATTTAGAGTGGGACTTTATACTATACCGGCCTTTTCAAGAAAACCTTCCAGAGGCACGGAGTGAGTCTGGAAACCGCATACTTTGTAGGGGTCTGCTCCCAGTGAGAGGGCCACGAACTGGGCAATATTCATGTGAACCATGTCGTACTCTACCCCGAACTCTTTTTCAATTACGGGCTGGTAGCGGTCGTACTGGATGTGGCAGTTCGGGCACATGTGGATCATTAACTCCACACCGGCTCTCTGAAGGCTGTCAAGTTTTGTTTTGGTAACCTGAAGAGAGGTGCTTTTGTTAAGATGGAGCTGAGAAAAGCCCATTCCGCAGGTAAGAGTGCGGTCTTCGTACCAGCGGACAGGAGATGCTCCGCAGGCTGCGGCTATTGTATCTATAAGCTGGGGGTTTTCCGGGCTTCCGACTACATCCAGGTATTTGACTTTATAATAGTGGCAGGCGTGATGGGCTGCGGCTTTAACTCCGGAAAAATCGAACTTCTTCTCTTCCTGAATCTTTCCTACTTTACTCAGGATAATCTCAACTGCATGGTAGAAATTGGTCCTGGGGTTCATATCCCCTATTTCATAAACAAGGTCATCAAACCCCTTTTCCCTGAAGATAGAATTGACCTTATCCCGGACTTCAGCATTGGTATTAAGGAGTTCACAGGCTTCCTTGTTTATAGCGTAACAGGTTGAACAGAGGCAGGTAATGTTCGGATACCCGCATTTTCTTGCGACAGCGAAATTTCGGGCTGCAATTGCTGTTGTTGTGAGACCTTCAAAAATATCCGTATAATGCCCGATCCCTGTGCAGCAGGACTGCTCGTCATTTATACAGTAATCTACCCCAAGCTGGTCAAATACATAACGTGTGGCAGTTTCCACACCGGGGTATTCCTGCCCGACCATACAGCTCTTAAATAGTAAAAGCTTCCTGTCCGGTATACTCTCTATCGCTTTCAAAGCCGAAGTCTCCACTCTTTCTTTCGTTGTTGCTGCAATCTGTTTTCAAAAATCCATTGACCTTTTTTTCCTGTATCTTTGCTTTAATCCATTTCTCTCTTTCAAAGTAGCCCGTGCTCTCAAGTATAGCCTGGACTTCTCCGTGGGTGTCCCTTATGTCCCTGCTACTGAGCCCTAGTTCGGAACGGATAAACTCAAGATTCTTTTTCATTCCAATCCAGCGGTCTCCAAGGTCTCTTTCCATATTCTTTATACCTGCACCCGGGACTTTACTGGCTCCGTTTTCTGCAAGGTATTCTCCGATTTCAAGGAAATAGCCAAGTTTCTCAATGCCAATTCCTTCGTTAATAGCCATCTGTCTGAGAACCTGCACGATTGTAACCGGGCTGTTATTCCTCGGGCAACGGACATTGCAGGAGTAACAGTAGAAGCAGGACCAGATCATTTCCGATTCCAGCACACTATGGTCGTTTTCCAGCACTTTCTTTACAATTTGCCTCGGGCTATAATCCGTAAACCGGGCTGCAGGACATGACGCAGTGCAGGCTCCACACTGAATACAGCGGTCAAGTCCAAGGGATTCAGGGGTGCGAATACTCTTCTTTGCAGTCTCTGCAAGAGTTTTGCAATCCGGAGTGTCATATTCGTTTACATATGGCATCATTTTATCATCTCTCCTTCCCGGGCAAGGCTGGTAAAAGTTCCTGCGAGCCCTTTTGTGTTCGGAACATAGGCTTTTTTGAAATAGATTCGATTTCCTGAATCTCCAAGTTCTTCTTTAAGTTTTTCGAAATGCCTGACAGTAAGAGGATAAATTACTTCGGCCCTCGGACTGTCTGGCGGATCTTCTACGAAAAGGATAGAAGACGCTCCATGTCTGAATGCATGAAGTACCAGATCTCTGTCAATTACAAGGCTTGTAGGAACCCTGATTAATTTAACATTTGAAGGGTATGTAAGGACACTGTTGCCTATATTGTCGCAGGTAAGAGAAGCAATTCCGTTATTTATAAAGCCAAGCATGTCTCCTTCCCCAAGCACTCCTTCCAGTTCGGCTTTTATCTGAGGTTTCGTGAAGCCTGCGACCTGTATAGCTCCTTCCCTGCAAAGCTCAGTACAGTGCCCGCAGCCTGTGCATATAAGTGGATCAAGGACAATCCTTCCACTGTCATTTACGGAAAGGGCATCAAAGGGACACTTAAGACACTCTTCGCACCGCGTACAGAGCAGCTGGTTGATCGTTACAATCTCGTTGTCCAGAACTTTCGGGCTGTCCGTAATAAACGCCCTCGCCCTGACGGCTGCAAGTCCTGCCTGGGCAATGCTGTCCGTAACATCCTTGGGGCTCTGGGCAGTGCCGCAGACAAATACGCCGTCAAGGGAACTGTCTACAGGCTTTAACTTGGAATGCCTTTCTTTGACAAACCCGCTCTCGTCCTGGCTCAGGCTCAGCACGCTGGCAATCTTTCTGGTCCCCGGAGAAGGTATCATTGCCGCTGAAAGAATAACAAGATCGGCAGGAAGTTCCTTCATTTTCTGGTCAAGCGTATCTTCAATCCTTACTACAAGGCTCTTATCCGACTTCTCAACAACCTCGGCGGGTCTCCCGCGGACGAAATTGACCCCGGTTTCCTGAACTGCACGGTAATAATTTTCGTAAAAGCCAAAGGCCCTAACATCGATGTAACAGATCGTGATTTCTGTTTCCGGGTGTTTTTTCTTTATAAGGCTCGCATGCTTAAGGGCAGCCATACAGCAGTATCGGGAGCAGTAACGGTTCCCACCCTCCTTTTCGTCCCTTGAGCCCACACATTGAATCATAACTATTCTTTTTGGCGTTACGGCGGAGGATTTGTTGGGTGAATTTTCACACCTTGAATCACAGGTCGAAGGCGCAGGATCAGGAGAAGCCCTGCTGAAGTCGGAAACTCTCAAAAGCTCCCCTTTTGTAGGTCCATTGATGCCCAGAACTCTTGCAAGCTCCATCTGGGTCATCACGTTTTCAAAGATTCCATATCCGTACTGGGGTTTCTGTGATGCATCATACTCTTCAAAGCCTGTGGCAACTATAACCGCCCCTACATTAAGTTCGACGATTTCTTCTTTCTGAGAGAAATCTATTGCCCCGTTTTTGCAAGCAGCTTCACACTTTCCACAGGTCTCTCCCTTTAACTGCAGGCATTGGTCAGGATCGATACAGTAAACTTTGGGAACTGACTGAGAGAATCGCAAAGAAATTGCCTTTTTGTCCATATATCCGCAGTTGAACTCGTCTTTAACCTGGGCAGGACAGACCCGGCTGCACCTTCCACACGCTGTGCAGTTGTCTTTTACGTATCTGGGTTTCTTTTTCAACCTGACCGTAAAGTTTCCGGCACTACCGCTGAGGCTTTCTACCTCTGTCCAGGTCAAAAGCGTAATCCTGGGATGGGCTGCGACCTCATTCATAAGAGGACTTAAAGAACACATTGCGCATTCTTCCGCAAGCTTATCAGGAGAAAAGATTTTCCCGATTTTTGCCATCTGTCCGCCTATGCTTGAATCCTTCTCCACAAGGACAGTTGAAACCCCGTTATCTGCAAGGTTCAGTGCGGCTGTGATTCCTGAAATTCCGCCGCCAATCACAAGAGCCTGCTGAGTAATGTCCACTTTGATATCTTCGAGCGGCTCGATATTTTTCAGGCGTTTCAGCTTGGCTTTAAGAAGAGAAAGAGCTTTTTCAGTAGCTCCTGCCCTGTCAGGGTGCACCCAGGCACACTGTTCCCTCAGGTTAGCAATCTCGAGCCCTGCCCTGTTCAAGCCGATCTCCTGTATGCATTTTCTAAAGAGAGTACCGTGCTTTGAAGGAGTGCAGGAACCTATGACTACCCTGTCAAAGTGCCCTTCAAGAATTTTGTTTTTAATCAGAGCCTGTCCCTGGCTTGAACACATGTACTCATAATCAAAGACCGGGACCCCTTCCGCCTTGAGGGTCTTCTTTACGGCATCTATATCAACATGTTCTGAAATATTCCCGCTACAGTGGCAGATAAATACTGCAGCTTTGTCCAGCCCTTCAGTCGTCCCATCAGTCATTATACTAAATCTTTCGGGGATTTGTATTTAAGGCTTGCCGGAAAAGGAAGGGGGAATATCCCAAAAAGGACATTTTTTAAAAAGTTGTTGCAAAATTAGGAAAGATTTTCAAAAGAATGTAGATTTTTAATGGTCGCATATTATGACCACAGATTATAATTATGCTCGGTCAGCGTTCTTGAACCGAATAGGTAACCGAATAACCGAATAATTGTATCATGAAATGCTTTAATCCTATATATACCTGAATGAAGAACTGCAAAAATCACATTACCTGCCCGTTACCTGGCGCATTTACTTGGAGCATTTACCGGGAATATACAAACTTTATTCTTCTGCGTTTACTGGTGCATTTCCTCCAGTATTGTTTAACTATTCCTTCTATGTAGTAACACCGATTTCATAAACAAACTTAGCGCCTCTTATTATTAGAAAGTTTTTATATGCATATAATTATATATAGGGAGAGAGTATTAATATTTAAACCAACTGAGATGCCAGATTTATCAGGCAATTCCTCAGATTTAAAATAAAAATAATAGAAATATATTAAATAAAAGTCAAAAAACGACATAGCTACCGGAATATGAGCTTGAATTTAAATGGCATTATAAAATAATTAACGAATACAATTTATTAAGGCTGTTCGTTTAAAAAAACACATTTTAAAAATATATTTCTACTATCTGATGATACTGGATAAAACATGATACCGGAGCCGAATTTGAGGCGTTATAACGGTATAAACGGCAGATGATAGTTGTGGCAGATAATGGGCTAATATTAGAAGAAAATGATTTTAAAATGGGAGAGGTAGAGTACGAAATGGTTGAGCTTTTGAGAAGGCTTAATATAAACAGGCCCGTAGCTTTAACTCTTGCATGCCTCTCGAAAGGAGAAGAGATTTCTTCCCAATGTATAGAAATGGTTTCAGGCTTGAGACAGCCGGAAGTCAGCATTGCAATGCGCTACCTTCGCGAAAACGACTGGGTAGATATGAGGGAAGAAAAGAAAAATCACGGCAAAGGCAGGCCGGTAAAGCTCTACAAACTGACAGTCCAGATGGATACTATTATTAATACTATAGAAGAAAACGTTATTGCCGAGAGCAAGAGTATTCTTCAGAACATAGAACGTCTTAAGAACCTTTCCTGAAAATTCGACGAAAAAAGTTGAGATTAATACGATTTTTCTTCTGGATTTCATATACAAAAAATTTATTCTCAAATTGAAAACCTGACTATATAATGCAGAAATGGCTCTCCACAACCTGAGCAATTAAGTTAAAGCTTTCTTATTCTTTTTTTACCTTCTCTTTTTTGTAAGTCCAGACTTAAGACTCCAGAATCAATCAGTCATTTAATATTTCTAATATCTGGCTAGAATTTATTATTACAGGATATGTTATTTTCATCAAAGTTTTTATTTTATATTTACATCTTCGGGCTTCATAAAATTGTTCTCATAGAGTTTTGTTGCCTCAAGCTGAATACCTGAATTAATCAATTATTTTAAACTATTTATCCTCAGCAAAATCTCGTAGCTTTTAAACATTACTTGGAAAAACCTGTTAGAAATAATGTTTAAAGACATTAAAGGGGGAATCTATTACTTATAAAGTATTGAAGCGTTTTCCAGGCATATTTCAGCTATAATAGCTTTTCAAAATGTTAAATAATAACTGCTACAGTGTATTTCTCTTAAAATATAGATAAACTATTTTAAAATTATTTGAGTCAGGGCACATATTATAATTTATTGAGGAGATTACAAATAAATGTCAACAAGAAGGAATGAAATAAAAATGAGACCTACCGACATAATACAAGTAATGTCAACCCCCAAAACAGTCTAAATTATAATTATAAATTTACATATATTAAAAATAAAACATAAGTAAATATTTATATTAATTCACTCTATAATGGTTCTTCGGGTGATTATAATGGTAGATGAAAGTGGTTTAGTTATAGAAACTACTGACATATCTAGTGAGACTCCCATAAGTATGGGGTCAAGCGAATATGAAATGATTGAATTGTTTAGAAAGATTAATGTCAGCAGGCCAATTGCTCTTACCCTTGCCTGCCTTGCAAAAGGAAGGGAAATCTCTTCCCAGAGCATAGAGATGGTATCTGGCCTGAGACAACCGGAAGTCAGTGTTGCAATGCGGTACCTCCGCGAAAATAACTGGATTAACATCCGGGAAGAAAAGAAATCCAAAGGTAAAGGCAGACCGATCAAGCTGTACAGACTTACAGTCCCTATGGACCGAATTGTCAGCAAGATCGAAGAAGAAATCATAGCCGAAAGCAGACTTGTGCTGCGGAATATAGAGCGCCTTAAGCACATTGCCTGAAATTTATGATAGGGAACGGAATGGCACAAGTCCGATGCGAGCTCCCATAAAAAATTGCGTTGGCTTCAGTTATCCGAAGGCCATTCTGTCTAAGGGGACTACCCCTACCCTCACTTTTTTATTAACAGCTGTTTTTCTACAGTGCTTCTCAGCAATTTGTACACGGTTTCTATATAACATTATTACATCAAACATCTTTTTTATCAAAATTCATTTTATCAAAATCTATTTTGTTAGAGTCTATTTCATCAAGATCTATTTTATCAAAACCTACTTTATCAAAATTTATTTTATCAAAATTCTTTCTATCAGCATTTATTCCTGTTCAAATTTCATTCGTTTATTATATTCTTTATTACTCGCTATTTAGTCGCCATTTTATTTGCTATTGCTTCGCTTAACTGTTCGGACATCAGCTAGTCCTCAGGACTGAGTTCTCAGGACTGAACACAGGATCACAAGAATCGTACCCACAGAACTTTCAAACCGTGCTTGTAAATTATACCTTAGATGCACGCGCACATGCAGGTAATTTTTAAGCTAAAAAAGGAAGTCAAAAAGCGGGAACTGAGCTGTTAGAAGTCTGAATCCTGAGTTGCGCTCAAAGGACCGGCTCGTAAATTATCA
>OBLN01000763.1_pt1 | contig 11420 bp, 9 predicted proteins | sample 1519301 | NCBI WGS metagenome assembly OBLN01 (sample SAMEA2452533, study PRJEB22499) | sediment metagenome | reverse complement strand
CGATGATGTGATCACTAAACTGAAGTGGATGGAAGCAGTAGTCGGACCGACACTAAAAGCCACGCTTGAAGCTATGGGGGGGATCGATCTGCGGGCGATTATTGCTAAATCGCTGCATATGGGAGATGATGGTCACAACAGGGAAGATGCTGCTTCAGTCTTAATCTCAATCCAGATGGCACCGACCATCGCCAAAGTGGCAAAAGATACGCAAACCGCGCACGATGTGATCAAATTCCTAGGTGAAAATGCATTGACAATTCTCAACCCCATCATGGCGGGATGTAAATCAATGACTGCTGCTGGCGATAATATTGAGGGCAGCACGATCGTCACGATCATGGCAAGAAATGGAACTGATTTTGGGATCAAAGTAAGTGGTTTAGGTGATAGATGGTTCACAGCCCAAGCGCCAATCGTCAAAGCATTATACTTCCCCGGATTTTCTGAATCAGACGCTTGCCGCGATATTGGTGATAGTACGATTACTGAAACTGCAGGAATTGGCGGTTTTGCCATGGCAACCGCTCCTGCGCTGGTTACCTTTATCGGTGGTGAACCCCGCGATGCAATTAACACAACATTGGATATGTATGAGATTACCTACGCTGAGCACAAGTTATTCAACATTCCTTTCCTGGATTTTCGCGGAACGCCGACGGGTATAGATATTCGCAAGGTAATCGAAAAGCAAATTGCACCGCGTGTAAATACGGGTGTCGCGCACAAAGACCCGGGAATTGGGCAGGTAGGCGCAGGTGTTGTTTCTGCTCCCATGAGCATGTTTGAAGAAGCTCTCACTGCGTTCGTTAAAAAATATGACTTCTAATAAATAGGCAAACTTCTTTTCTTAGGTATTAACCGAAAAGATGTGGAAGATTCCTGATTCATACGGAATCATTTCACATCTTTTTCGTTTGACCGAGATTACCAAGCACGTAAATAAAGATAAGAATGAGTGGCTTTCTAAAAATCAAGTTTTTTGGAGGGTCTCGTTTACTTTCGCTTCCAATTCTTCAGATTCTGGCACTTCACAAGTTGAAAACACTTCTCCATTAATGATCACGGTTGGCACAGCACGAGCTTTTGTTATTAACGTTCGCATCTGTAAGCTTGGGTCCTTTGGAAGATAATCTTCTTCAGTCATATACTCTTCCATACGAAAATCCTCCGGCATAAAATCGATTCCGCGTTTGAATATGACCAAACTAGTCTCATCGGGATGCCTATGGACAATTTCTCGCAATTTTTCCACGGTTTCTTCGCATTTACTAGTGGGAGGGGTGGCAATTAACACTTCAATTACAACTTTTTTATTCATAAGGTTTTCTCCTTGCATCGGGAAGAAATCGTAGCTCCGGCTTCAATTTCAAGTTGAATAAACAATCTGGTAATCGCCTGATTTAAATAGACAGGTAAATTTGTAAGTTTTACAATTTCTCTTGCTTGATTAATGGAGTTTCCAGTCAGTTCCCTCTCAAGATCCTTCAACAACGAGTGTTGACTTAATAATATATCCCCGGTAATTCTGATCTTCTTAATGACCAGTTCTTCCAATTCAACCGAAAGAGAAATGACTCCATCGTTTGTTTTCTCTGCAATATTGATTTCAAACTCTAGTTTTGTTCCAAAATTCCATTGATCAGTACCATATTTGGACTCAAGCAACTCAAATGCAAGTTTTTGCTCTGTAGATGACAATTCACCAGGAGTTAGAACCACCCCGAATATTGAGCTGAAATGGTTCGAAAAAAGTTCCATAACATCCCGCGTACTAATAATTCGTTCAACTTCACTTGAAAGCGAAGTTACTCTTTCGCTGATGGAATGGACTGTTTTCCCTGAAAACTTGAGTTGATGCGGTGTCAGAGCGAGTTGCATGGCTTCGAAATTCATATTCACCAAAAAAGTACCGCTTTGAACAAATGCACTATACCATGAAAATTGAGCTGAACCAAAAATTTTCCGATTTTTAGTTAAAATATCATTTCGTCCCCCGAATTCAGCCACAATGCCATAATCAGCAAGTGTACAAATAACAGGTTCGGCAAACAATCGATAAAGTTCTTGATCGGTTTGAGCAAACAACTCCCGCGGAAAGAAGGCAGAAAAGCAGAAGCTTCCCATCTCGTGGTAAACCGCACCTCCTCCATTCATGCGCCGTACAATCTGAATCCCATTCTCCCGGCAATAATCTACATCCACTTCATCCCAGGTATTTTGGTGGACCCCAATGAATACAGCTGGGTTTACCTGTCGCAATCGTAAAGTAGGTTTTGAGTGACCCTCATCCAACAGGCGGGCAATTGCTTCTTCAATAGCAAAGTGATGCCGCGCTTCGTGGATGCCATCATCCAGTAATCGCCATTCAGGCATCATAATATTTGCAACGCTCCTTTTTACATTCTTTGTTGCGCGCAGAAAATTCACAGTGAGGGTTTACAGGCAGATTAATATCTAGTTCCCTTTTGAGAAATGTGGAAGCCGTTTCTATGGCCAGGTAAACGCTTTGCTTGCAGCAGCGTGGTCCTCCAGCTTTGGAAATTGCGATCAGCGTTTCTGCTGTCGCTTGTAGGGATAAAGAACGTTCTTTATCTTTCATGAAAGAAGCACCGGTCAAGATCGACACAAGCGCACCTACACTGGTGGCAGCACCACACTCCCCGCGAGTACCGCATGCTCCCAACGGAATGCCCTTGGTTCGTTCGATTGCTGAAGGTAAACGTCCGGGGCTCATGGTGCGTATCCCCGCATTCCTTAACGCTGATAAAAAAGCAGGAGTGACAATGATATGATGTTGGGGGCTGTGCATTACCGCCATCGGGTGTTTCAAGATCAGATTCACAATTTTTGATGGATCGGTCTCGCGGGAGCCTTCACAGACTCTTTCGACCACCTGCGGCCAGTCAGCAAGCTGACATTCTTCGCAAATGTGATGTCCGTTTTTACAGAGATACCTGGCTGGAGTCTCTTGATTACAGAAAGAACACACGGCTGTTGTATCCACCCGCTGCAATTCTCCGCCGCAAATCACACAAGGATAAAACATACCCTATATTCCTTTCTAGTAAGCTTCAGCACACATCCATAATTACCTTGATTAAAAATACCACTCTTGATGAAGAATTACAGGGATGAAATTGACTTATTGAGTATGTTATACCTCCTAAAAAAGCCGGGATTCAACAATGCAAAAAAACATCCAGCTCGTTATTGCGTCTTAGGTAGCCCACGCTTGGCTGAGACAATTTCAGCCAGAATGGATAATGCAATTTCCTCCGGTTCAACGGCACCAAGGTGAATTCCAATCGGGGCACGCAGTCTTTCAAATTGCTCTTGTGAGACACCCAGCTCTTGTAATGCAGCCAATCGCCGAGGGAGGTTCTTACGCGTTCCTAACACACCGATGTATCGAGCCGAGCTGGTTAATGCCACAGCCAATGCCGGGTTATCAAGTTTTTCATCGTGGCTGATCACCGCGATGTATGTGTTTTCATCCAGTTGTAGATTTTCCAAAGCAGTCGAAGGCCAGTCGACAATCAACTCATCTGCATGTGAGAAACGGTCTTTCGTCGCGAAGGTTTTCCGCGGATCTATTACAATTGTGTAATAGCCCAATGCTTTTGCCAATGTCACCAATGGAATAGCCACATGTACCGCGCCAATAATTATCAGCCGCGAGGATGGTGAAAACACATCCACAAAGACTTCGATTTCTTTGTTTTCAATGGAAAATGACTTCCAGCTTGTCTGGTTAGCTGTTAGCTGTTTTTTCATCCATTCCTGAACTTGTGTATTTAATCCGGCAATCCCCATGGTACCCAGAATATAACCATCATAACCGAGCATCATTTTTTTTCCAAGCTCTGATCCAGAAATTACAGTGGCAACTACAGCAGGTTGGTTTTGTTCAATGAGGGTTTTCAGTGCAGGGTAGATTTCAAGCCAGGCGGGGGAATCCAACGATTCTACGAATACATCCAAAGAACTACCGCAGCTCAATCCGACTTCAGCCGGATTATCTGCATCAACTAAGCCATAATGCAGCAGTTTTGGTTTTGCATCCTTTAATACTTCCTGTGCTTCCTGATAAACAACACCCTCAATACAGCCACCTGTTACTGACCCTGAAATGTCCATGGTGGATGTCATGATCATCTTTGCACCTAGTGGACGCAAGGAAGCTCCTTCAAGTTTTACATTTGTTGCAATAGCAACGGGTTTTCTAGACTCCCGCCAGGTTTCAATGACCTTCAAAAAATCTTTCATTTGGACCTCACAAAAAAATAGTAAAATTTACTAGAGTATTTTCCGTTCAATTCTTAATACTTTAAATTCTGTGAATTAGCTGATGAACAACTCAGAATCAGTGAATTCAAAAATCATAAACTAGACTGACATCTCTTCCATTTCCATTGACTTACATTCCAGGCAGTCACCGCATATAAAATCCTCGATGAGGTTATTTATTTGATGCATAAAATCCGACGCGTCCAGGTTAGGGTCAAATGGATTATTTTTCATTCGATGTGCTAATGCCATGTTAGCCGCAATGCCTACATCCTCAAACAATATCTGTGTGCGTGTGTTAAAAGCCGCATTAGCTTTTGCAGTTTTCAAAATGACCAAATCACCTCTATGTCCATCCACCTCCAAGCGAGTAGAAATATCAGCGATGAGGTTGAGTATCGTCCCTGAGTAAGTGACGTTGCTCAAGATTTGTCGAGCATTCTGAATCTTATCACTGAGATGTTGATCTTTTTCAGCCCATTTCTTTCTAAATTCCTCTGTGTTATTTTCAAATTCAAGACTTCTTTCAATAATAGCAACTCTGTCTAGCACAGAATGAATTCCATGAATTTCAACGGACAACCCAAATCTATCCAGTAATTGGGGTCTTAACTCGCCTTCCTCGGGATTCATGGTCCCAACAAGCATAAACCGAGCGGGGTGCTGGAAAGATATCCCCTCCCGCTCTACAATGTTTACCCCCATCGCCGCGGCATCCAAAAGGACATCAACAACATGATCATCCAATAGATTGACTTCATCTATATACAATAGACCGCGATTTGCTTCCGCTAACACTCCTGGTTCAAACGCACGAATCCCTTTTTGAATAGCCTTTTCAATATCTAATGTGCCAACTACCCGATCTTCAGTTGCAGAAACTGGAAGGTTAACGAATGGCGTTGGAATTTCAACAATAGGAATGTTTTCACCGTTCTTAATTCTTTCTTGGCATTCTGTGCACCAGCTGTTGGGTAATTCTGGATCACAATGAAACCTGCATCCTTGATTAACCTTAATTGAAGGGAGAAGAGCCGCTAGAGCCCTCGCAGCAGTCGATTTTGCGGTTCCTCTCTCTCCGCTGATTAGAACACCACCGATACGGTTATCAATTGCATTTAGGATTAATGCCTGTTTCATCAACTCCTGGCGTACTATTGCTGAAAAAGGAAAGAGATTTTTATTAGTCATATACTCCTCATGAACTCACTATCTATACCAATCTTCTCGGGTTAATGGAAGCCCGGATACCCCTGATTCATCAGGTTTAATTAATAAACTTTGGTAGACATTCAATCGTCCTTTTTTAAACCCATGGATTGATCCAGACATATAAAGACGCCAAACGCGATAAGTAACTTCATCGACATAACGCAAAGCCTCCTCATGGTTTTCCTCCAACCGTTTAACCCACTGCCTAAGCGTCAATATATAATGTTCGCGTAAACTCTCAACATCTCTGATTTCAAATCCAGAGGATTCAGCGTTGGTTAAAGTTTCAAAGATGGGTACTAATTCACCATCAGGAAATACATACTGATCAGAAAAGGAATCTGCCCTTGCAGATTTGTTTGTGATCGCAGTAGCAATCCCGTGGTTCAGAAATATTCCTTGAGGTTTTAACAAACGAAATGCCTTTTCAAAATATCGCTTTAGTAGATCGGCTCCAACATGTTCAAACATACCGACACTTACCAAAACGTCATAAGGATTGGTTTCCGCCATTTCCCTGTAGTCTGCCACCAGAACTCGTGCGGTTTGTGATAATCCTAACTCTTTTATTCGTTGATTTGCGAAATCAGCCTGAGGTTGACTTAGAGTAATCCCAGTTGCATCAACGCCATGGTTTTTGGCAGCGCAGATGATCAATCCTCCCCAGCCACAACCGAGATCAAGCAGCCGTTGATCCGGTTGTAATCTCAATTTTTTACAAAGGTAATCAAGTTTCTCCTGTTGAGCATTATCAATTGCATTCCCTGGATCAAGAAAATAACCGCAGGAATAAACCATTTGCGGATCCAGCCATAAACCATAAAACTCATTTGAGACGTCATAGTGATAGGTTACCGCCTTACGGTCTCGTTCTATTGAATGTTTTTTTCCCTTGGGTTTTAATGGCCCTCGAATACTTTCTATTCTAGTTGGTGGGGCAGGGAGTTGAAGTAATTGCTTGAATAATTGAGTTTTTTTAATTATTGAAAGTGTACCGGTCAAACTATCCGCCAGGGTGAAGATCGTTTCTACATCACCTTCTATATCAATATCATTATATAAATAGGCTTCAGCCATACCCACTTCAGTTCCTGGCAACAACAAGGCGCGCAATGCCCCTGAATGATTTAGTACTAAAGTGGTCTTTTTATCTTCCTGGTTCGGCCAATAACTACCATCCCATAATTTCACCCTTGTCTGATTTCGAATATCATTTGAAAATATTTGTTCCAGAATATTTATGTTGATTTCTTTTTTTTGACCGACTATATTCGTTTCAGCCATCTACCACCTCCATTTATCTAGAAGTTCCTTATGACTAACCACTTACTTAGCTTTTTCTTGAAACCACATTAATGCCTCTTTTTGTGTCTCATTGGTATTGGCGATTGAGAAATTCTCGAAACAAGGGATTTTTTCAACCTCATCTTCTGGGATGCCAGTGAGTTCTGTATTCTGGCTTTTGTGACTTTGGATGGCTTTTACCTTTACAAGTTTGAAATCTGAAATATCAACGCTGATAAGTTGCCGGGAATCATGTGTCGATTCAATAACGCCGCATCCAAATTTTGTGGCTTCTGATGCAACTAAGTAAAGCAGGTTAATTTCCGGGAAGTAATGTTCAACAGCCCATGTGACCGATTTTGATACCGCTACATGATCTGGATGTCCAGAAACTCCATCAGGTCCAAAGGAAATAATCAAACCAGGGTCAACCGCATCAATCCATATTGATATTCGCTCGGCAAAATCATTTGTATCAAGCTGAGATAAGGCTCCATCAACATAATCGAGGAAGAACACTTTTATTTTCAGATTGTTAGCAGCTTGTTTTAATTCAAGCTCTCTAATTTGTCCTGCCTTTTCTGGTCTGACACCTTTTATTCCAGCCTCGCCTCTGGTGGCACAAAGCAGTATTACTTGTGCTCCCAAATCTGCATATTTGGCTAAAGTCCCTCCCATCCCAAAACTTTCATCGTCCGGATGAGCTAATACAACCAATATGTTTTTGTTAATGGGGTCTTTTATCATTTTTTACTCTTCTACTTCACTGAGAATCCGTTGTCGAGCCTTTAACGCACCTTCGATTATTGGTTCATAACCTGTACACCGACAGAGGTGTTTATTTAAAGCATTAACGATTTCCTCTTTATCGGCTTTTGAGTTTTGATCAAAGAGTGCGACCAATTCAGTAATAATTCCAGGTGTGCAAAAACCACATTGGATTGCTCCCGATTGGATTAAGCTATCTTGAACAAGATGAAGTTTCAATCCATCAGATAAACCTTCAACGGTTACCAAATGACCTCCATCCGCTTTTTCAACAGCGGTAGTGCAGCTCTTTACTGCCTTGCCATTTAAGATGACCACACAACTTCCGCAAGTTCCGTTGTCGCAACCTCTTTTGGTCCCAGTTAGATTTAGTTGCTCCCGGATCAAGTCGATTAACTTCATTTCAGGTTTCACTTCCAAAGTTTGCTGCTGACCATTAATGGTTAAAGTGATTGTTTTTTTCATTTCACAATATCCTTTCGGGTTTCAATTGCAGCCTTGATTTTTTCTGGTGTAACCGGAAGTTCATAAAAATCAATACCTATCGCATCAAAGATCGCATTGAGAATGGCTGGTGCTACCCCAATAACCGGATGTTCGCCAATCCCACGCGCTCCAAATGGCCCAATAGGATCTGGAGTTTCAACAAATTCGATGGTCTGTCGTGGTGCTTCTTTAAGCGTCGGAATGTGATATTGATAATAGTGGGGGTTGGTAATGTTGCCCTTTTCGTCAATTTCCACTTTTTCATAAAGTGCTGCTCCAAGCCCTATTGTCACACCGCCCAAAACGGTACCCCGAATTTGTAATGGATTTATGACTTGGCCAACATCAAATGCCGATGCAATATGATCTACAATCACTTTGCCGGCCTTTTTTTCGATACGTATTTCTGCACTTTGTGCACCAAACGTGTAAGTTACCCCAAGATTACCCTGACCATTTTCGTCAGGATTGGAATATCGGGGCAAACGCGCATCAGATACCACTTGCGCTAATTCACCCACGGTAATGCCGTCTTCAGTAATATATCCGCGATTTAGATCTTTTACAGAAACGTTAACCGAGGGATCATTTCGAAGATAAACACTCACGCCGTTGTATTCCAGGTAATCGACATCGGTTTTTAACACCTGAGCGGCTGTTTGTTTCAATATTTGGATCAGCTTTTCTGCTGCCCGTACAATCGCCCGCCCCCCCTGCATAGTGAACATGGAACCAATGGTTTGCCACTCGTAAGGCGAAAATTGAGTGTCCAATTCAGTGTAGACTTTGATTTTTTCCGGGGAAATCTGTAAAGCTTCTGCGGCAACCTGCTGAACTACAGTGCGTAACCCCTGGCCAACTTCAGCTCCACCCGTGTTAATTGACACGCTGCCATCAATGTTCATTTTCATATAGCAGCCTTTTGTGGAAAAGGGTGCACCTTTGGGGGATTTCATCAATGCAGCAAAACCTCGGCCATAGTAATACTCATCATCTTCTACAGGTTTTGCTTTACCATAGACTGCACTTTGGACAATTTCAGCACATGCTTCAACACTTCCATTTGTCTTCCACATGTGTTCACCCAGTGCATTGACCATGTTTTCCTTGAGGTAATTTTTCCTCCTCAATTCAAGGGGATCCATTTTCAATTCACGCGCAAGAATATCCATCATGCGTTCAGTCGCAAATTGAGGTTCTGCATGCCCATACCCACGAAATGCACCAACGGGTGGCGTATTGGTGTAAACAGACAGGCCAGTTAAATCACAATGCTCAAATTCATACGGACCTGTTGAATTATGTGTGGCTGCTATCATTACATTGACGCCTGTATCACTAGAAGCACCAGTTGAATGATAAACGGTCGTTTTTAGGGCAACTAATTTTCCATTCTTTTTTGCACCAATTTTCATAACAGTGCGAATGCCATGCCCTAATAATGATGAAGTGATGTCTTCTTGCCTGGAGGCGATCCATTTTACAGGTTTCCCTGGTACAAAACCGGCAATCCAGGCAATGGTTTCTTCAACAGTAACGTCTGATTTGTATCCAAAGCAACCACCCAATTCAGGAATGTGAATTCTGACATCAGAAACAGGAATGCCATACGATTTAGCCAATTCATCACGTATGATAAATGGACAGATTGATGACGACCAGATTTCTATGGTTCTATCTTCCTTAAACCAGGCGATCGTACCATGTGGTTCTAGGGCAGCACAAGAAGCCAAAGGATAGTTAAATTCATGCTCAATCACTACATCAGCTTTTCTGAATCCATCCTCGCCATCTCCTTTTATCAGTCGATATTTATGCGCAATATTCGTCCCTGGTTTTGGATGAATTGTGGGTAGATGCCAGTATTCAGCAAGTTCTGGATGTATAAGGATGGATTTTTCTTGTAGTGCCTCTTTTGCGTCAATATAAACTGGTAATGGGTCATAAACAACTTTAATCTGAGCTAAAGCTTCATTAGCATGAGTTGGAGTATCAGCAATGACCGCAGCAACAGGTTCTCCTATGTGGCGTACACGATCAACCGCCATGGGCGTAAAATCACTAATATTGTCACCATAATGAATCTTACAATCTCGGCCTGTCACTACTTTCACAACCCCGGGCATTTTTTCTGCCTCACTGGTATCGATATCAATGATCATCGCGTGGGCATATTTTGGCCGAAGTATCGCGGCACAGAGCATGCCGGGAATGCGAATGTCATCAAGGTAGATTGCTTTTCCAGTCGCTTTTGCAATGGCATCCGGACGAATGTAGCTTTTTCCAAGATATTTGTAAGTCATCGCTAAACTCCTTTCATGCCAACTTGGCTAACAGCTGTCTGCTATGCTTCAGAGATTGCTGTAGTGGTTGTTTCTTTTTGTTTGAAATATTTCTTTTGAAAATACAGCCCCAGGTTCACCAAACCGATCATCACGGGCACCTCGACAAGAGGTCCGATTACTCCGGCAAATGCTTCGCCTGAATTTATACCAAACACGGCTACTGAGACAGCGATAGCGAGCTCAAAATTGTTGCTTGCAGCAGTAAACGCCAGGGTAACAGTTTTGGAATAATCTGCACCAGCCCGTTTGCTCATCCAAAAGCTGACCAAGAACATGATCACGAAGTAGAATACCAGTGGAATTGCGATGCGAACCACATCCAATGGGATTTGGACAATCAAATTACCCTTCAAACTGAACATTACAATGATAGTAAAGAGAAGAGCAATTAGGGTTATCGGACTAATCTTTGGGATGAACTGCTTTTCATACCATTCTTTTGTTTTTACTCGTAACAAAATGACACGCGTAAGGAATCCTGCAACCATTGGAATCCCGAGGTATATCGCTACTGATTCGGCAATCTGACCAATGCCGATTTTCACGATATTCCCTTGCAACCCAAATAGGGGAGGTAATATCGTAACAAAAAACCAGGCATAAACGCTATAGAACAAAACCTGGAAAATACTATTGAAAGCAACTATCCCGGCAGCATATTCTGTATCACCCTTGGCAAGTTGATTCCAAACGATAACCATGGCGATGCATCGAGCCAGACCGATCATGATAATCCCGGTCATGTACTCAGGCTTATCGGATAAAAATAAAATTGCCAGCAAGAACATCAGGATTGGTCCAACAATCCAGTTCTGTAGAAGTGATAATCCCAATACCTTTTTGTTGCGAAACACTTCGCCTAATTCTTCATACTTTACTTTGGCAAAGGGAGGATACATCATTAAAATTAGGCCAATCGCGATTGGAATATTTGTGGTTCCAACCTGGAAACGATTGATAAAGTTTTCAGCTCCCGGGATTAAGTATCCCAATCCTACACCAATAGCCATCGCCAGAAAAATCCATAAAGTCAAG
>OBLN01000762.1_pt1 | contig 11424 bp, 9 predicted proteins | sample 1519301 | NCBI WGS metagenome assembly OBLN01 (sample SAMEA2452533, study PRJEB22499) | sediment metagenome | reverse complement strand
TGTTACAGGTGCGGCATTGGAGTTAACAGCCGTTACAAGCCCTTTTGTTCCGGCGGCGTTGCTCACAGAAGCAATCAAAGCATCTGTGGATGCCCATGTAACGGAAGAGGTAATATCAACGTTTGTGTTATCTGAATATATGCCCACGGCAGTAAACTGCTGGCTGCTGCCTTTTGAAAGGCTGGCAGTGAGCGGGGTAACCTGAATGGTGTTAAGCACCGCAGGGGTCACAGTAAAGTTAGTGGTATCAGTGTGACTTCCAAGAGTTGCGGTAACAACGGTTGTTCCCTGCGCAAGGGTGTATGCCATGCCTCTTGTTCCGGCTGCATTGCTCACAGCAGCGAAGGGGTCGCTGACCGACCATGTTACAAGGGACGTCACATCCATTGTTGTATTGTTTGAATATGTTGCAGTTGCGGTAAACTGCTGTGTAAGCCCAAGGGGAACCGAGGGAGCTTCCGGCGTAATCTGAATCGACTGAACAACTGCGTTTGTTACATTCATAGTAACAGGCAGACTTGTTACCATGCCCAAAGAGGCGGTTATATCGGCTGTTCCCATGGAAAAAGAGGATGCAAGCCCCTTTGTTCCCGCTGTGTTGCTTATGCCCGCAACCGCACCGTTTGATGAAGACCATACGACGCTGTCTGTTATATCTGCGGTTGTGCCGTTGGTGTAAACTCCGGTGGCTGTGAACTGCTGGTCAAATCCGTTTGCTATTGACACAGAACCGGGTGTAACTTCAATGGAAGAAAGCTCTGCACTGGTAACAGTAACAGCCACAGAGCCGGACACAGCACCAACAACGGCAGTAATATTGGCTGCACCTACAGAAACACCGGTTACCAGACCGCCGGTAGAGACAGTTGCCCTTGCCGAGTTTGAGGTACTCCAGGAAGCATCGGCAGTTATGTCCTGTGTGCTTCCGTCAGTATATGTTCCTGTAGCTGTAAGCTGAACAGTTGTGCCCGCAGCAAGGCTCACCACGGCAGGTGTAATATCTATTGAAACAACGCTGATAGGTTGAACGCTCAGAGTTGTCTGATCCGTAATAGAGCCGACAGTAGCCACAATAACAGAAGTTCCTACGCTATGGGTTGAAATAAGACCTGTGCTGTTTATGGTTGCAACTCCGGTACTCTGGGAAACCCATGTGGCTTCGGATGTGAGGTCTCTTGTGGTGCCGTCTGAATAGTAGCCGACTAAGGTCATCTGCCTTGTGGCGTTCACGGCGTTTACAGGTAAGTCGGGCTCAATCTCAACCCTCTGGAGAGTGGCATTGCTCACAGTAACAGCGGCAACTCCGTCAAATCCGCCCAGACTTGCGGTTATATTTGCAGTTCCGGCACCTGCGGACAGGACAAACCCCTTGTTAGCAGCGTTATTCACACCGGCAACTGCCGAAGCAGAAGTTTCCCATTCGGCTTCAGCAGTCACGTCTTTTGTTATTTTGCCAAGTGCAGTATTATGATAAATCCCGGTTGCAGTAAGCTGTTCAGCAGAACCGAGAGATAGAATAGGTTTCGTGGGGGTGACAGATACGCCTATGAGAATTTCACCGTCACCGACTAATACATTTGCAGTTTTAGTCCTGTTGCCGTATTCGGCAGTGATAACCGCTGTTCCGCTTGTAACTCCGGTTACAAGCCCGGTTGCACTCACGGTGGCTACGGCGTTGTTAGATGAACTCCAGTCGGCAGTGGTTGTAACATCAACCGATGTGTCGTCAGAATATAAGGCAACAGCTTCAAGCTGTGCGGTGCGTCCGATAAGGATACTGGCTGAAGGCGGGCTGATAACTATGTTTTCAAGCCTGACAGTGCTGCCGTCACTGCCTCCTCCACCGCTGCTGCCGCATGCAGAGAGAAGAAATGACATAGCTATAAGCATGAAAAAAAAGACTTTTCTGAAACTCACGGATAACCTCCTGAAATTCAAAGACGAAAAAATAATACTAATATTCAATCGTAATACTGCGATAATAACTTTAACAGTAAACATTACCTTTTTCGCTGAAAAATAACAACTGCCGCAGGCGGTAATAATGAAAAATACCATAAAACTTTCTGTGAAACCTGACTTATCAGAGATAACTGATGAGTGTGAAAAGCTTGAAACAGCTCTAACCCATGCCGGAATCGGAACATCACCTGCAATGAAGGTGCGCTATATAGCCCATGAGTTCTTTGTTAATGTTGTAAGACATGGAAAAATGGATAAAGAAGCTGACAATATAACTGCGGAAATAGACATATATAATAATAGAATTGAGCTTCATTTTGTTGATAGCGGCAGGGAGTGGCTGCCTGATCAGGAGGTGCTCAGACAGCCATGCCATTATAACTCCGATGATGAACTTTATGCCCCTTCGGGCAAAGGACTCAGGCTTATCGGAGCTATGTGCCGTACATACAGTATGTTCAGAGATAACGGCAGAAACTACACCTCTATTTCAGTTGAACTGAAATAATTCTGCCTTTTCAGATCTAATCAGATATAAATTCAGATTTAGGTGGGCAGGGCTCTCAATAGCCTGTTCAAAGAACAGACTGCCCTGCCCGTCAGATACACTATTCAGATATATATAATCAGACACGGTCTCATATCCGCCCGGAGGCAGCCATGCCCGTCAGATGTGTCAGCAAAGCTCCACAAGCCGCCTAAGCTGCTCAGGGTTTATTTCTCTGCTGACAACAAAATCCGCTTCAATCAGATTGTCTGCAAACTCGCTTGGCTTTGTAACCACTATCACAGAAAGGCTTTCATTCTTTCTTTTCATTTTAGCGAGAAAAGCGTTCAGAACTTCCGCCGGAATCCTGTCAGGGTTTATATCCAGAAGAAGTACATCCACCTCTATATTGTCTATAATTGATGACATATCACTGAGGTTCCTGCCAACAGTAAGCCTTTTTACGCTATTTTTTACGGAGAGTACAAACTCCTCTGAAATATGTTCTCCTTCGCAGAAGTAAAGCAGACTTACGTTTTCAAATTTTGTTTCGGCGACCATAACCCACCTCGTTAAATAATGATGCACTTTGTTGTATCTGCCTGTGTATAATGCAAGCAGCGTGCCAATTCGGTTTAAAACACACAAAACGAAAACTTATAGCCTGATAAACATGATACTTAGCAATTCTTTAGCTTACTTAATACTGTAATAAGCACCCTAAATAACACTCAAATAATAAAAAATATCTGTTCCAAAAAAATACATATTAAGTCTTATTTTTCATTTTTAGTGACACTTTTTGAAGCATACCCTAACCAGATCACTTGCAATCTGAAAATAAACCCAATAAAATATTTTATTATGGATACTTATAAAATAATGCTCGTCGATGACGACCCCTCGCATCTTGAATATACTGCCCGTATTGTGGAAAAAAACTTCACCCAGCCCCCTGTCTGCATTGAAGACAGCCGCAAGGTTCTAAGCACTCTCGACACAGGTGACTTCTGCCTGATCCTTCTTGACCTGAATATGCCGCACATAAACGGGCTGGATCTGCTTACTGATATAAATTTCAAGTTCCCTGAAATACCTGTTGTAATTGTCACTGCGGCGGAGGATTCGGAAACGGTTGTCTCCGCTGTCAGGCAGGGAGCTTTTGATTATGTGACAAAAGCATCCGGTAAAAACAGGTTCATTGCTGCAGTTTCAAAGGCTATTAAGCACTATTTCACTATGAAAGAACTGGATAAACTAAAGGAAGAGTTCTTTGATCCGGCGGACCACAGCGTAATTTCACACAGATTTGTAACGAACAGCTCAAGAATGACGAGAATTTTCGGTTATATGAAAAACATAGCTCCCACCCCTACCCCTGTGCTTATCACCGGAGAGACAGGAGTCGGCAAGGAGCTTATAGCTGAGTTGATATATGATATGTCCGGCATGAAGGGACGGATGATCAAGGTTAATGTTTCCGGTCTTGATGATACGGTTTTTTCGGACACGCTTTTCGGTCACGTTAAAGGTGCATTCACCGGGGCTGATGCAATGCGTGAAGGGCTTGTAAAATCTGCTGAAAACGGCGTGCTTTTCCTGGATGAAATAGGAGATCTCCAGCAGGGTTCACAGGTCAAGCTACTTCGTCTGCTTCAGGATAACTCATATTATCCTCTTGGTTCTGACAGCATACGCCAGATAAATACAAAAATCGTTGCGGCAACCAACAGGGATTTGAAAAAAATGAGCGAGACAGGAGAATTCAGAAAAGATCTCTACTACAGGCTGATGTTCCATAACATAACTATTCCTCCGTTAAGAGAGCGCAAAGAAGACATATTTCCGGTTACAGAGCATCTGCTGGCTGAAATTGCAGAGAAATACAACATCCGCAAACCAATCATAACCGCACCGGCTCTTATGCTTATGACAGGTTACGACTATCCCGGTAACGTACGTGAACTTGAAGGCATATTATATGATATGGTTGCGGAGACCTATCCCGAAACAATAGATGAAAAACTCATTGCAGATTACTTCAGGCGCAAAGGGTTAAAACTGGAGATTCAGGAAGAGATAACAGGAATAGCCGACAGGCTGGATATAGACTACAGAGGCTCTTTCCCAACTATTAAAGAGGTCAGTGATCACCTTATCAAGATGGCACTGGATCAAGCTGAGGGAAATATATCAAAAGCTGCACAGCTCTTAGGCATAAACAGACAGACAATATACAGACATCTTTCGGAACAGTAGGGTCTTGTCAGCCTATGGCAAGCCCCTTTTCAGAGATATCTTTTATCTCGGAGATAAGATATTTTCTTCCCTCTATAATATGAGTGAAGGAGACTACCTCAACGTCCTTCACTCTTCCGTCTGCAAGTTTGTGCGGGAAAATAAAACTGCTCCTGCTTTTCTTCGCTGCTTCAAGCCGCTTTTTCATGACGACAAAATACGGCAGAGTGTTGATTTCGCTTATTCTCATTGAAGTAATAGTTTCAAAAGAATAGCCGTAAAACCTCAGAGCAGCATTACTGCAGTCCAGAATTTGCCCACTGGCAGGTTCTATTGCCATCATAATACGTTCGGAAGTGCGCTGTTCATCGCTTAGAAGGCATTTTTGCAAAGAAGTGTGTTTAAGAGGATACTTTAATACTTCATTGTTTGTCTGTATACGGGAGTCCATAAAATCATTCCTCGGCTGCATTGTGTATATTTAAATATAGCGTGTGAAGGTAAAATGCACAACCGATTTACATTTATTTACGTTTCCCTCTCCTTTTCAGCCAAAATTGTTCTGGCGGCGGCTATTGCCCACATGTCAAAAAAAGTGTTCTCAAGGTATTCAAGCTGGCTGTTGTCCAGCTTTTTAAGCCCCATACCCTGAATAACAGAAGACATAAGAGTGTTAAACCTCATATAAAGCGGATGGCGTTCGCCTATCACACGGCGCATAATGGTATTAACATTTCTGCGGAACTCGATAACATCTTTGTTTTCAAGGGAAAGAATATGGTTTATGGGATATTCATCCGGTTTCTGCTTGTTTCCGAACCAGAAGATAAACCTGAACATCCAGACAAGGTTTGCTGTTTCAATAATTCTTCCGCCGGAGGCATGTATATAATCAGAGTTGTATTCACTGGCGAATTTTCTGTTGTTAAATTTTCGCCGCAGGGAAAAACCTGTGCTTATTGCCTCGGCGCAGACACGCAAAAGCCTTTCAACACCTTTGTACAGCTCCTGCAGAGCCTCTTTGGTTCCTTCCACAAGGTCGGAGTTCACTGTGTTTATTTCATAGCAGTAATTATATATACCGCTGATTGTTTTCTTTAAGCCGGAAGCAGTGTTGATCAGGTCATCAAGGTATCTTCTGTCATCATCATCAAGTGTTACAAGCATTTCTGACTTGCAGAAAGTTACAAGGCTCTTGAGGTAGGTTATGGCAGCATTATAGTAAGTAAAAACACCTTCACTGGGTTTATCAAAAGAAAGAGCCTTTCTAACCGGTTCATCCCACTGGGTAAGATCCCGATTACAGTCAGCAATCCAGCCGTAAAATTCCTTTTCCAGCTTTTCAGCCCATTCCACGCAGTTATCAGCAATGGATATAACATCCAGTTTTATATCCATAACCTGACTGTGCTTCATATCAGCTCTGTGCCATTTGCTTTCGGAGCTGAAAATATCTCTCTGAACACGTTTGGATAATACTAAATCAATATTTTTGACAAACCGCAGTGCCTGTTCGTCCACACACCTGAGAGGAGAATACACGCTCAACAATTAACCTCCGTCAACTGAATAAACATCTGTTAGTAATAAAACTATGGGTTACAAGATATAATAATGACGGGATAGTGCAACAAAAAATGTGAAAATTCACATCAATAATTGCTCACCCGTCTTAATAAAACATCGGTAATCCCCTATTCATAAAGTTTTTCGGCACACATAAGCCTGTCTGCGGACGAAAGCTTTTTTTCTTCTTCTGAGAAATCTATGCCTTCCGCACATAAAAGCAGCAGCTTCCTTATGTATGCTTCGTCAGTGAGGCTGTATGTTATCCACCTGCCCTCTTTTTTGTCCGTAATCAGCCCTGCTTTTTTCAGAACCTTCAGGTGAGCTGATATGGTGGACAGGGCAATATCCATCATATAATTGATCTCACAAACGCATAAAGGGCGAATCTGAAGAAGCATAAGTATCTTAAGCCTGCTTTCATCCGCAAGAGCTTTCAGTATTACCATCCTTTCCTGATAAGTTTTCATTTTTATATCCATAAAAATATATTGACCGGCACGACAGAAAGGTATATTAATCCGAAAGAGGCTGAACAATGAAAGAAAGAAATATCTTCCTGACTATCGCTGCACTTTTTCTGTTTCTGTACTTTGTACCGTTTTCATCACCCAAGGTTTCAGCAGCGCTGCTGGAAGCCTTCTACCTGCTTCAGGATTATGTGCGTGAACATACGCTCACCTGTCTTATTCCTGCTCTCTTTATAGCCGGAGCTATGAGCATTATGGTCTCACAGGCTTCAGTGGTCAAGTATTTCGGTGCCGGAGCAAAGCGAATTACTGCATACGGAGTAGCATCAGTCTCCGGCAGTGTGCTTGCAGTCTGCTCATGCACTGTTCTTCCGCTGTTTGCCGGCATATATTCCAGAGGAGCAGGTCTTGGTCCGGCTATGGCGTTTGCTTATTCAGGTCCTGCGGTCAATATACTGGCTATAATTCTCACTGCGAGGGTTCTGGGAGCTGAAATGGGGATAGCAAGGGCTTTGGGTTCTATTGCTTTCTCTGTCATAATAGGTCTTTTGATGGCACTTATCTTCAAAGACCAGCCAAAGCAGGAAACATCTGTAAAAAAAGCCTCGAGACAAAAGGAAAAACGTTCGGCATTTGAAGTTATTCTGTTTTTCAGCGTTATGACTGCCGGACTTGTTTTTGCAACATGGGCAAAACCTGATTCAGAAAGCGGCAGTCTTTTCACATTAATCTATTCGCTGAAGTGGTATCTTGCTGCTGTCTGCCTTATCATGACCGTAATCCTTTCTTTCAGAACCATGGATAAAGGCGAACGCACAACATGGCTGGATGAAACATGGCATTACGCAAAACTTATTATTCCCCTGCTTTTCATAGGTGTGTTCGCTGCCGGATTTCTTCTTGGAAGACCGGGACACGAAGGTGTCATCCCTTCCTCAATTATTGAAAGCCTTGTGGGGGGAAACAGTTTCAGTTCTGTACTGACAGCTTCGGTAATAGGCGCATTGATGTACTTTGCCACCCTTACAGAAATCCCTATACTTCAGGGGCTCATGGGAGCAGGCATGGGAAAAGGACCTGCACTGGCTCTCCTTCTCTCCGGACCGGCACTAAGCCTTCCTTCAATGCTGGTAATAAGAAGTGTTATAGGCACAAAAAAAACTCTGGTATATATATGTCTTGTAATTATCATGTCCGTATGTGCGGGTATGATTTACGGAAAATTTTAAGAGGTGTATCATGATTATTAAAGTTCTCGGACCCGGCTGCCGCAACTGCCAGACTGTTTATGAAAACGTTCTCAAAGCTGTTGAAGAGCTTGAACGCACTGATATTACAGTGGAATATGTTAAAGAGCCTTCTGAAATATCAAAATACGTTATGGTTACTCCCGGACTTGTTATTGACGAAGTTGTGGAGCATGAAGGCAAACCGCTTCCTTCTGTTGATGTGATCAAAGAGATGATAATCAATGAGGAATATGACTTCGGAGACGGAGAAAGTTCCGGCGGATGCGGATGCGGCGGTTGCGGATGCTGATATGAAAAAGCGTGTCCTTTTCATATGTATTCACAACAGTGCAAGGAGCCAGATGGCTGAAGCTTTGCTCAACAGCATGGCTTCGGAATATTTTCACTCTGAAAGCGCAGGGATTGAGCCGGGCGTGCTTAATCCCTTTGCAGTGAAGGCGATGGCTGCTGCGGGGATAGATATTTCACAAAACAGTACGAACGCTGTCATGGATTATCTTAAAGAAGGACGCACATACGACTATGTAATCGCCGTATGCGATAAAGAGGCGGCAGATAAATGCCCGGTTTTCCCCGGTTCAGGAGAAAAAATCCACTGGATGTTTCCCGACCCGTCTTCTTTTAAAGGGACAGATGATGAAAAACTTGCCTTTACAATGGAAATAAGAGATCAGATAAAACAGAGAATAGCTGAATGGCTGAAGAGCTTTAAATTTCATTTCTGAGAATTTTTAAAGCTTCTTCAAACTCATAGTTATTAACCGCTTTCTGGAGTCTTTTCATTTCCTGTTCGCTGAAAAATGCAGAAGCCTGCTCTCTCACGCTCATAAAATAATCCACAATCTCACTATCATCATCCTCAAGGAGGCTGCACATCTTATTGATTATTTTCTCAAAATCCTCTTTTGAAACCTGAATAGAAGGTTTCTTCGACTTCTCATCTTCTTTTTGAGAATTTTTTATTGAAGCTATCACACGGTTGATCTCTTCGGTAAACCTGTCTGCTTCAAAAACAAAGTCTTTTCCCTCAATTAAAAGACGCTCAAGTTTGTCTGATATGTTATAAAGCCTTGTTGCTCCTATATTCGCCGCCACTCCTTTAACAGAATGAACAAGCATTTCAGCAGATTTAAGATCATTTTCTCCAAGAAATGTCCTGAGCCGCATAACGGTATCTGCATTGGAGTCAGCAAATTTTCCAAGCATCCTTATGTACAGATCCGTTTTACCTGCGACTGTTTTTAGTCCTTTTTTGAAATCAATCCCGTCTATGGGGTTTAAGTCCGGCTGATTGATAGAATCAGCTATAACAACACTGCATGCTCCTCCGAACTCTCCGGTTATGCAGAAATTTTTGAGACACTCATAAATTTCTTCTGGGATAAGCGGTTTTGTTATATGACCGTTCATGCCCGCTGCACGGGTCTTTTCTCTTTCAATATTAAGAGCATGGGCTGTCATAGCCACAATCGGAAGTTCAGCAAAGCGTTTGTCTTCCCTGATAAGTTTCACAGCCTCATAACCGTCCATCACAGGCATCTGGAGATCCATAAAAACAATATCGCATCTTTCACCGGATAAAACAAAATCAACAGCCTGCTTTCCGTCCACCGCTTCGGAAACAATTGCGCCCGTGTCCTCCAGAAGTTCGACCGCTATCTGCCTATTAACATCATTATCATCAACCACCAGAACATGAACACCTTTGAAATTTTCAACAGAAACTATTTTTTCAATTGGCTTGTCATAACCGGACTTAAAAACAACAGATAAAAGTCCGTCAATGAGTGACGAAGGAGTAACAGGCTTGGTTATAAAGCCTTCCAGTTCGTAGTTTTTAACTGTTTTTCTGTCCAGATCTCTGCCAAAGGCAGTCACAAGAGCTATTATCGGTGTGTTCTTTATATCCGGATCATTTTTGATTATTAAGGAAGCCTCCAGACCGTTCAGTCCGGGCATTTTCCAATCCATCAGCACAATTTTATACGGATCGGAAGCATCATTTTGCTTTATAAGGTTTATTGCTGATTCTGCGCAGTCTGTTTCCTCTGCTTCAAACTCAAGGTTTTCCAGAATTTCCATAATTATCTGTCTTGCGGATGAATTATCGTCAACCACAAGAACTTTCATATCTTTTAGTTCCTCATGCCCATATTTGAATTCACGCTTAGGGGTTGCACCTATTTCAAATACTGCAGTAAAAGCAAACACACTTCCTTTGCCGTACTCGCTTTCGACACTTATTTCTCCACCCATTAAATGAGAGAGCTTTTTAGATATGCTTAAACCCAGCCCTGTACCTCCGTATTTTCTGGTTGTAGATCCGTCAGCCTGTGAGAAAGCGTCAAAAAGCCTGTGTCTCTGTTCATCAAGCAAACCAACACCTGTGTCTCTTACTGAGAACATAATTTCAACTCTGCCTTCAAACTCCCTAACCAGAGTCACACTAAGCTCTATTTCCCCTTCTTCTGTAAATTTGACTGCATTATTAACAAGATTGATAAGAATCTGGCTGAGTCGCAGCGAGTCACCCTTAATCACAGGAGGAACATCACTTCCCACATGAAGCAGGAACTCAAGCCCCTTCTCTTCCGCTTTCTGGAATACCACAGTAATAAGATGCTCCAATACAGTATCCAGAGAGAACTCAACACTTTCCAACTCAATTTTTCCTGCTTCAATCTTAGAGAAATCCAGAATATCGTTAACTATTCCCAGAAGAGATATTCCCGCATTTTTAACTTTCCTTATATAATCAGCCTGCTTAAGGGTAAGTTCCGTTTTCAAGGCAAGATCGCTCAATCCTATTATAGCGTTAAGCGGTGTGCGTATTTCATGGCTCATGTTCGCTAGGAACATTGATTTAGACTCTGCGGCATTTTCCGCTATCTTACGGGCATCTTCAATGGCTGTTATAGCTTTTTTCTTTTCAGTAATATCTTCCTTAATGCTCACATAATTGGTAATTTCACCCGATTTTTTTTTCACAGGAGCCACAAGAATAGATTCCCAATAGGTTTCTCCGGATTTTCTTGTATTCAGAAATTCTCCGTGCCATTCATTGCCTGTTTTTATTGTCTCCCATACTTCGTCACAGCTTTCACCGCCTAATTCAGGGTTAAGTATGGCAGGTTTTTTCCCTTTGGCTTCCTCAAATGTATATTCTGTCAGTTCTGTAAACTTAGGATTGGCGTATTCGATAAACCCTTTATTATCTGTAATCAATATAGCTGCAGGTGTTTGTTCCACAGCCTTGAATATCTTTCTGTTCTGTGCTTCTATTTCCAATCTTTGCCTTCTGTTGCCTAAAGCAATATGAAGTGTTCCCAAAAGAATGAAAAAAACAGCAAACACCGACCAGTAAACAGTATATTTTAAAGCTGGCAGGAGAATGTTTTTCATATTAACCAGATATGCTATCTGCCATCTTCCTTCCATGTCATTCCAGTCA
>OBLN01000761.1_pt1 | contig 11437 bp, 10 predicted proteins | sample 1519301 | NCBI WGS metagenome assembly OBLN01 (sample SAMEA2452533, study PRJEB22499) | sediment metagenome | reverse complement strand
GAAGATGCGACCCGCCAGTCGTGACTGGGAGTGGGAGGTTCAGGTCATCGACGATGATGAACAGGTCAACGCCTGGTGTATGGCCGGCGGCAAGATGGCGGTCTATACCGGGTTGCTGAAAAAGATCGCCCCCACCGACGATGAACTGGCGCAGGTAATGGGGCATGAAATATCCCATGCCCTGGCCAATCACACCGCCGAGCAGATGTCGATCGCCATGGCCACTTCGCTCGGGGTGGGGGTGCTCAGCGCCGCCAGTGACAGGCCTGAGGTAGCTGCGGCCGCCGGTACCCTGGCGGCGAGTCTGGCCATTCAGCTGCCGAACAGCCGTACCGCCGAGGTTGAGGCGGATCGCATCGGTATCGAACTTGCGGCACGTGCCGGTTACGACCCGCGGGCCGCGGTTTCGCTGTGGGACAAGATGGGCCGGGTTGGTGGCGCCACTCCGCCCGAGTTCCTCAGTACCCACCCCAGCCCCGGCAATCGTCAGGAGACCCTGCGCAAGCTGGCGGAGAAGATGATGCCGCTGTATGAGCAGGCGCGGCAGCGGCGCTGACGACAAATTCCTGGCTGCCTGAGGGGCCCCCGCTGCTGAAATAGGCAGCGGGGCGTGCACTCAGGTATACTGGCGGTTTTCGTAATGTGTCCCGGCTCACCGGGACAGTTTCTGATCAAGCGGGAGTTGTCATGTCTGACGTCAAGAAAGTGGTCCTGGCCTATTCCGGTGGTCTGGATACCTCCATCATCCTTCGCTGGCTGCAGGAAGAGTACCAGTGTGAAGTGGTTACCTTTACCGCCGATATCGGTCAGGGTGAGGAGGTCGAACCGGCCCGCGCCAAGGCGCAGGCGGCCGGGGTGAAGGAGATCTATATCGACGACATGCGCGAGGAGTTTGCCCGCGATTTCGTTTTTCCGATGATGCGCGCCAATGCCCTCTACGAGGGGGAGTATCGTCTCGGGACCTCCATCGCCCGCCCGTTGATCGCCAAGCGTCTGGTCGAGATCGCACGCAAGACCGGTGCCGATGCCATCTCCCATGGCGCCACAGGCAAGGGCAACGATCAGGTGCGTTTCGAGCTCGGCGCCTACGCCCTGATGCCCGATGTGAAGGTGATCGCACCCTGGCGTGAGTGGGACCTGAACTCCCGCGAGAAGCTGATGAGTTATGCCCAGGAGCACGGTATCGAGATCGATTTTGCCAAGCAGAGCAAGAAGTCTCCCTACTCCATGGACGCCAACCTGCTGCATATCTCCTACGAAGGCGACATCCTGGAAGATCCCTGGAATGAGCCGGAGGAGGAGATGTGGCGCTGGACAGTCTCGCCTGAAAAGGCCCCCGACGAGCCACTCTATCTCGAACTGAGCTACGAGAAGGGCGATATCGTCGCCATCAATGGCGAGGCGATGAGCCCCGCCAGTGTGATGGAGTATCTGAACAAGGTGGCCGGCGAGCACGGCATCGGTCGTGATGATCTGGTTGAGAATCGTTACGTCGGGATGAAGTCCCGAGGCTGCTACGAAACTCCCGCCGGTACCGTCATGCTCAAGGCCCACCGTGCCATGGAGTCGCTGACCCTGGATCGCGGCGCGGCGCACATGAAGGACGAGCTGATGCCGAAGTACGCCGAGCTTATCTACAACGGCTACTGGTGGAGCCCTGAGCGAGAGATGTTGCAGGCGGCCATCGACAAGACTCAGGACCATGTCAACGGCGTGGTGCGGATCAAACTCTACAAGGGCAATGTCATTATTGCCGGTCGCAAGTCTGAGTCCGATTCACTGTTCGACGAGTCCATCGCCACCTTTGAGGACGATGCCGGCGCCTACAACCAGAAGGATGCCGAGGGCTTCATCAAACTCAACGCGCTGCGCCTGCGCATCGGCGCAAAGCGCAGGAATTGACGCCTGACGGCGTAATCTGGCCATGGATGGCACATTGATAATAACGACTATGTGAAACGACGACCTTGTCGGCTAATAAATTCACACAACATTTTCTTATTCTGGTGTTGTTGGGCTGGCTGCTGCCACCCGGCTTCGGCATGCTGTTTGTCGGCCTGGCGGATATCTTCTCGTTCGAGGAGCTGCGACACATCCTCTTGAGCTGGCCCATGCTGCTGTTTACGTTTATCACTGTGGCGGGAGCGCTGCTCTATTTTCAGCGCTTCGCGCGTCCGCTGGTGGCGTATCTCGATGCCGGCCATGAAATGCTGCAACCGGCGGCGGTGGAGCGGGCGAGACGCTTCCCCGTGGATTTCTGGCTGGTGTTTCTCGCCACCCTGTTGCTGGCACCGAATGTCCTGATCTTCAGCGCCGAGTGGCTGTTCGGCATGGAGTTGCCTTCGATTGCCTGGCTGCGCATCCATCTGGCAGCACTGATTATCTCCATTCTGGTTGGTCTGCCGATCTTCTTCCGTACCATGGATCTGTTTGGGCGGGCTCTTAGCGGGGCGAGTCTCGGGGAGCCGCATGTCACCATTCGCATGAAGGTGTTTCTCATCGGTTCGCTGGTACCGCTGCTGGTCGCAACCATGTTGGTGCACTATTACTGGGCCAGAACCGGCCACTTTAACGGCGAAACCCTGGTTGTGCTATTGATGCTTGAGCTGATGGCGGTGGCGGGTAGCCTGCTTTTCATGCGCAGTTTCGGCCAGTCACTGGCGCCACTGGAGAACCTGCTGAAACAAGGGGTAGAGCCATGCGATCTGGACCTTGAGATGTTGCGCTCACAGTCGACAGATGAACTTGGCGTATTGACCAACGAGTACCGGCGTCTGCTGGAGCACCATCACCGTATCGAGGGTCGGTTGCGCAAGTCCGAGCGTGATCTCAACAACATCCTCTTCAATATGCAGGACACCTTCTATCGCACGGATATGCAGGGGAACCTGACACACATCACGCCGATGGTTGAGCAGTCACTGGGCTACACGCCGGATGAGATGATCGGCACGCCGCTGGCCAGCTACTATGTTGAGCCTGAACGTCGCGATGAGTTGCTCGCCGCGCTGGAGAAAAACAACGGTGTGGTGAGAAATTTTGTTACCCGCCTGAGACACCGCAACGGCTATATCGTCTGGGCCTCCAGCAATGTTCACTACTTCTTCGATGAATACGGCGAAGTGGCCGGGGTCGAGGGCAATGCCCGTGATATAACCCAATTAAAACTTGCCCAGCAGGCGCTGGAGATGGAGACGCAGCGAGCCCTGGTAACACTGGAATCGATCGGCGATGGCGTGGTTACCACCGATACCCGGGGTTATATCGATTACCTCAACCCTGTGGCCGAGCGGCTGCTCGACTGCGATCTCGCTGAGGTCAAGGGACGCCACTACATGGAGGTGATGACCCTGGTCAATGAGGCCAGCGGTGAGCAGTTACACGATCTGGTTGAGTTGCTTCTGCGACGTGACAGCGCCATGGCACATGCCGATGACGGATTGCTTACCCACCGCGACGGCAGTCAGTTCACCATCAACATCACCGCAGCGCCGATGCGCTCCGGTAATGAGGAGATCGTCGGTGTGGTGCTGGTGCTGCATGATATTACCGAAGTGATGGGCATGGCCCGCCAGCTCAGCTTTCAGGCCAGCCACGATATGCTTACCGGCCTGTACAATCGGCGAGAGTTTGAAAAGCGTCTGGAGATGGCCATTCGCGAGGCGCGCAGCGCCGATAAAAACCATGTGCTGCTCTACATGGACCTGGACCAGTTCAAGGTGGTCAATGACACCAGTGGACACCGTGCCGGAGATGAGTTGCTGAGTCAGTTGTCCCAGGTGCTAAAGGATTCGATACGGGAGCACGATACTCTCGCCCGTCTGGGTGGAGATGAGTTCGGTTTGTTGCTCATGGATTGCGCCATCGACAAGGCTGGCGATATCGCCGACAAGTTACGCCAGCAGATCCGGGATTTTCGCTTTGCCTGGAAGGATCGCGTGTTTGAGGTCGGGGTGAGTATTGGTGTCGTGCCGATAAGCGCCAATGGCGGTTCACTGGTGGATGTGATGAGCCTTGCCGATGCCGCCTGCTATGTGGCTAAAGAGGCGGGACGTAACCGGGTGCATGTGGCCGACGATAATGACAAGGCGGTAGCCCGTCACCACCGTGAAATGGAGTGGGTGCACCGAATCTCCCAGGCCTTTGAGGAGAATCGTTTCGAACTCTTCTTCCAGTCCATTGCGCCGCTCGACCCCGGCAGGAACAATGCGCTGCCGCGAGGTGAAGTGCTGATGCGAATGCGCGATAACGATGGTAGGGCTATCTCGCCAGTCGCCTTTATCCCTGCGGCGGAGCGATATAACCTCATGCCAACCATCGATCGCTGGGTGGTACGCACGGCGCTTGGCAAGATGCGTGAAGCGCAGGGGCCTGCCGACTCACCCCCATTCCGCTGCACCATCAATTTGTCGGGCCAGTCACTGACCGATGAGCACTTCCTCGATTTCGTGCTCCACCAGTTCCATGAGTGCGATATCAACGGTGAGTACGTCTGTTTCGAGATCACCGAAACCGCGGCGATCACCAATCTCAGTCGCGCGCGCGCGTTCATCGCCACGCTCAAGCAGCAGGGCTGTTATTTTGCCCTGGACGATTTCGGTAGCGGTTTGAGCTCATTTGGTTATCTCAAGGGCTTGCAGGTGGATTACATCAAAATCGACGGTAGCTTCGTCAAGGACATGGCCGAAGACCGACTGGATCGCGCAATGGTCGAGTCGATCAACCAGATCGGCCATGTCATGGGCATGGAGACCATCGCCGAGTTTGCCGAGAACGATGTGCTTATCGGACTGTTGCGTGAGATCGGGGTCGACTATGCTCAGGGCTATGGTATCGCGCAGCCGGTACCTATGGATGAGGTGGTCGAGCGTTATCGTCATCGTAACCCGGTAACGTTTCCAAATTCCTAGTCGCAATCCTGCTGGAGGACACTATGCGTATTCTGCACACCATGCTTCGAGTCGGCGATCTCGACCGCTCCATCAGCTTCTATACCGAAGTGTTGGGAATGAAGTTGCTGCGCCGCAAGGATTACCCTGAAGGGGAGTTCACTCTGGCCTTCGTCGGTTATGGTGACGAGAGTGAGGAGTCGGTGATCGAATTCACCTATAACTGGGGTGTCGACAGCTACGATCTCGGCAGCGGGTACGGCCACATCGCGCTGGAGGTGGATGATGTTTACCAGGCCACTGATGCGATCCGTGAGCGCGGTGGCAAGATTCTTCGCGAGGCAGGTCCGATGAATGCAGGTACCACCATCATCGCCTTCGTCGAGGACCCGGACGGTTACGCTATCGAGTTGATCGGGAAAAAATCGTAGGGAATCAATCTTTCAGGGTGCGTTTGTTGCCGGCGCTGTCGAGGCAGACGAAGGTAACCTGAGTGGAGAAGACCCGCTCCTCCTCGCCGCTATCGAGGCTGTCGGCGAATACCTCCACCGCATAACTGACCGATGTATTGCCCTGTGTCGCCTTTTCGATCTCAAAACGCAGGATGGTCCCCTTCTCAACCCCCTTGCGGAACTCTACCTTATCCATGCTGATGGTAACGAACTCGCAACCGGGGTAGTCGAGACTGGCGGCGATCCAGGCATACTCATCGACCCACTTGAGCATATTTCCGCCAAACAGGTAGCCGTAGTGATTCAGGTGTTCGGGCAGTACCAGCTTATGTTGGTTCATCGGTCTGTTCCTCTGAGGCGGGTTTTCATAGCCGCCGCAGGCACTCGAGGTATTTGGCTTCGTCGGGGGGCAAACCGTTGCTTTGTGCCTCCCACATCGCCTGGCCGAGGCACTCCATCATTCGATGTTCGGCCTCATGACTATCTCCAAGCTTCGTCTGTAGCCGCTGGTAGAGGGAGCGAATGCCGGCAGGCCGGTCGGTGCTCAGTTGCTCGCGCAACCCCAGGTGCATGCCCATGTGCATGAAAGGGTTGCCCTGGCCGCTCTCTGCGGAGAATTCCTGCTCAAGCGCCTTCTCTCCGCTCTCCAGCAGTGACTGGTACTCCGGATGCAATGCCACCACCTCGGTGATTTGTGCCTCCAGGGGTTGCAGTGGGAGTTTTTGCCGGTATTTGTGCCAGGCCTCGATATAGAAGCGGCGCAGTTCATCACGATTCTGACCGAATAACATAACTACCTCGCGAGAGTCTTCGTTTCGGTAGGAGCGGCTTCCAGCCGCGATTGGGGCCGGACTAGCACAATTCGCGGCAGGATGCCGCTCCTACAAGTTTATTCATACACCTTTTGCTTGTACTCACACAGGTCTTCAATGATGCAGGCATCGCACTTGGGTTTGCGTGCGGTGCAGACATAGCGACCGTGGAGGATGAGCCAGTGGTGGGCATCCTGCAGGAACTCTTTCGGGATAAACTTGAGGAGTTTTTTCTCGACCTCCAGCACGGTCTTTCCCCGGGCGATGCCGGTGCGGTTGGCTACGCGGAAGATATGGGTGTCCACCGCCATGGTGGGGTGGCCGAAGGCGGTGTTGAGCACTACGTTGGCGGTCTTGCGTCCTACCCCGGGGAGTGACTCCAGTGCTTCACGCTTTTCAGGTACCTGGCCGTCGTATTGCTCGAGCAGGATGCGGCAGGTCTTGATGATATTGGCGCCTTTGCTGTTGAACAGGCCAATGGTCTTGATGTAATCCTTCAAACCCTCCTCGCCCAGAGCAAGAATCGCCTCTGCGGTGTTGGCTACCGGAAACAGTTTGTCGGTCGCCTTGTTAACCCCCTTGTCGGTGGCCTGGGCCGAAAGGGTGACCGCCACCAGCAGCTCGAACGGGGTGGAATAGTTCAGCTCGGTGGTCGGGGTGGGGTTCTCCGCCCGGAGGCGGATGAATATCTCGGTTCGTTTCTGTTTGTTCATCGTCGCTACTGGCTGACCGTATGACCAGTCAAATCAAATCATAAAAATCGGGACCCCGCATGGCGTTTCGCTGTCTGTGCGAGGTTCGGAATTCTGTAACCACTTGTACCCGGTGAGCTCATCGCAGAGAGGCAAAGGCGCAGAGGAGAGAGCCATTGCTTTTCATCCGACTGCAGGCTTATCCAGAGCAGCCTGCCTTCATCCTGATTTCCTCTTCACGCCTCTGCGCCGTTGCGGTGAACCATTTTTCATTGAGGGTGTAAGTAGGTTTAAAGCGTTTCGGAAGCGAAATCGGCCAGACGTGAGCGCTCACCGCGCAGCAGTGTCATGTGGCCGCTGTGTTCCCACTCCTTGAAACGATCCACCACATAGGTCAGCCCCGAGTTGGTTTCGGTCAGGTAGGGGGTGTCGATCTGCGCGATGTTGCCCAGACAGACCACCTTGGTACCGGGTCCGGCGCGGGTGATCAGGGTTTTCATCTGCTTTGAGGTGAGGTTCTGCGCCTCGTCGATGATGATGAATTTATTCAGGAAGGTGCGGCCGCGCATGAAATTGAGTGAACGGATCTTGATGCGTTTGTTCAGCAGGTCATTGGTGGCGGCCCGTTCCCAGTCACTGTTGTGTTCGGACTGGGTCAGCACTTCGAGGTTGTCCATCAGCGCCCCCATCCAGGGAGTCATCTTCTCCTCCTCGGTGCCGGGCAGGAAGCCGATATCCTCACCCACTGAAATGGTAACGCGGGTCATGATGATCTCGGCGTAGCGCTGCTCGTCCAGGGTCTGTGCCAGGCCGGCGGCGAGGGTGAGCAGGGTCTTGCCGGTACCCGCCTGGCCGACCAGGGTGACGAAGTCGATCTCCGGGTCCATCAGCAGGTTGAGGGCGAAGTTCTGCTCGCGGTTGCGTGCGGTGATGCCCCAGACGTTGTGGTTCTGGCTGGCAAAGTCGCGGGTGGTCTCGATGATGGCGTCGCCGTCGACCACATTGCGCACGATGGCCTGAAAGCCCTCCTCCCCCTGCTGGTGGATAAACTGGTTGGGGTACCACTCGTCGACCTCGGGGCCACTGAGACGATAGAAGGTGCGTCCCTCTTCCTGCCAGGAGTGCATCTCCTTGCTGTGCTGTTCCCAGAAGTCGTCGGAGATCTCGCTCATGCCGCGGTAGAGCAGCTCCACATCCTCCAGCACCTGGTCGTTGCGGTAGTCCTCGGAGTGGATGCCGAGGATCGCCGCCTTGATGCGCATATTGGTGTCCTTGGAGACCAGGGTCACGCTGCGCTCGGGTTGCTGGGTCTTCAGTGCCAGGGCGGTGCCGAGGATGGTGTTGTCCGATTTGCTGCCAGGCAGCGAGGAGGGAAGGGTGGCCTCCATGATCTCGGTCTGGAAAAAGAGGTTGCCGCTGGGCGCCTTGCTGCTGTTGGTCAAGCCGCCCTGGGTCAGGGGGATGCCGTGGGCGATCGACTCGGTGCTGATATTGATCATCAGCTCATCCATGAAGCGGCTGGCCTGACGGGCGTTGCGGGCCACCTCGGAGTGGCCCTTCTTGTTGTTGTCCAGCTCCTCCAGCACCACCATCGGCAGGTAAATGTCGTGCTCCTGGAAGCGAAACAGGGCGGTCGGATCGTGCATCAGCACATTGGTGTCGAGGACGAATAAGCGTTTGTCGGCCATGAGTCAGTATTGCCCTTTTCGTAGTATGACGGTGGTGTTTTTTTGTGACCTCTGTGCCTCAAACATTACCCGATCCCTCTATCCCATGCCACAGAGATACCAATAGAGAGGCAATATCCCGCATCAGTATTGTGGGAATTGGCCGTATTAGCGCTTGATGAATCCCTAGTTACATGGTAGGTTTTTCGCCCTTTTTGTCGACTCTCCCGAGACGACGCTGATGGAACAATAATAAAGGTGAGGTCAAAATGAACAGGGTTTTACAGGGTGTTTTCCTTGTCCTGACGACAGGGTTGTTCAGTGCCGCCGCAGCGGCTGAAGGTGTAACGATAAATGGATTTCTGACCACCTCGGTGGTGAAGTCGGATACCGAGGAGGCGACATATAACAATGGCGCCATAACCAACGAGGCGCGTTTCGATAATCCCGACAGCCGTCTTGGCCTGCAGTTCACCGGTGCCATCAATGAGTATATGGATGCCACCGCACAGCTTATTGCCCGTGGTCGCGGTGGTAATGACAGCATCAGCACCGACTGGGCCTTTGTCAGCCTGCGGGCGAATGATGTGACGCAGATTCGTGCCGGCAAACTCAAGCTCTCCTCCTTCCTCATCTCGGACTATATCGAGGTGGGTTATGCATATCCCTGGATCCGTCCGCCGCAGGAGGTCTACTCCCTCAATCCCATCAATACGCTGGTGGGCGCGGATCTGCTGTACACCCCGACCGTGGGTAGTACACGCCTGATGATTCAGCCTTACTTCGGCTCTAACCGCTCCTCAAGTTATGTTTCACCGGCGCTTGGCGATGCCTCTCCGGATGTGGCTGCCGGTGATGAGCTGGCCTTCAGCGTCAGCAATCTCGGCGGTATCAACATCGTCGCCAACTTCGATGTGATGTCTCTTCGCATCGGTTATCTCAGCACGGAGGTCGACCAGACCGAGTTTGGGCTGGAAGGGGAGAAGGCGCAGTTCGCCAGTGCCGGTATGACCATGGACTGGAATAATGTCGTCGCCTATGCCGAATATGCCACGCGTGATGAGGACGCCGCCCTGGAGGCCGCCTTCCCCGATCAGGACGCCTACTACGTCACGCTGGGGTATCGCATGGGCAAGTTTCTGCCCCACGTAACCTATGCCAACGTTGACTACGGCAACGATGAATCGTCCCTGGCGGTGCGTCAAAGCTCCATCACCGGGGGATTGCGCTATGAGTTTCTCGACGGGGCGGCACTGAAATTCGAGGTGCAGAGTGTCGAGCCCGAAGAGGGCGAATACGGTCTGTTCGACAGCAAGATAGAAGATGCAATGCTCTACGGCATTGCGCTTGATGTCATTTTCTAGGCCGGAGGTGAGCGCAATGACGAGTTTCAAGTTCACCCTATTGAGTGCGGTGCTGTTGAGTGTTTCGCTAATCTCGCAGCAGGCCTATGCCGAGCTTGCTGTGATCGCCCACCCGGATAATGCGTTAATGGGGCTATCCCGTGATGAGCTGAGGGATATATACCTGGGCAAGGCGAGGAGCTTCCCGGGAGGTGGCCGGGTGGAGGCGGTGGATCAATCAGCAGGTAGTGTCGCACGGGACAAGTTCAACAAGGATGTGCTGAAGATGAGTGAAAGCCAGCGCAAATCCCACTGGTCACGACTCACCTTTACCGGAAAGGGGAAACCGCCCCGCAGCCTGGCCAGCGACGAGGAGATCCTCGACTGGGTGGCAGGCCAGCCGCACGGTGTGGGTTACATCCAGGGCAGCAAGGTTAACAAGCGCGTGAAGGTGCTGTTAATTCTGCCTTGAGTGCAGGATTGCAGCATGCGATCGTGCGTATCGCAGTGATGCAAAAGGGAATGAGTATGGTGATGTTAGTGAGCAAGGAGCTTGGGTGGTCGCTGTCAGGCCTTGTGCTGTTGTCGTTTGCCGTAATGGGGCAGGCGCTGGCGGCCAATGTCTCGCCCAGTATGCTGAAGATCGAGCGCTTCAATGCCGAAAGAGGGGATGCCCGTTCGCAGTACTTCATGGGTGAACACTACGAGTTGGGTGACAGTGGCCTGGAGCGTGATCTGGAGAAGGCACTGCAGTGGTATCACCGCTCTGCGGGGCAGGGGCATGCCGCGGCAGAGTACAAGATCGGCTGGTTCCATGAGCAGGGCTATCTGGGCCTTTCCGGTGGCATGGGGGTGGCCATGGAGTGGTATCGCAAGGCGGCGGCCAGTGGTCATGACGCCGCCAGGTTGAGGCTGGAGGCGGTAAAACGAGCCGAGGATGAGGCGGCCGCGGCCAGGCGTCAGCAGTTGCAGGATGCGCAAAGGGAGCAACGGCGACAGGCTGAGTTGCAGCGCCAGCGGGAACGGGAGCGCAGCAAGATGTTACGCGCAAGCAAGCCGGCTATGGCCGGTTTACCGCTTGAGCCGTCGCCAAAAAAGCAACCTGAAAGTCCCAGCTATCCTCCTGAAAAGATGGTCGCAACGCTGCTCGCAACGAACTGGGTGGCGGCCGGCCAGTCTGCGGAGTATCTCCCTGCCAGTGATATGAATTGCCTTAAATCCGCCGACCTTGAGGTGACCTGTTTTTCACAGCCACGGCAGAGAGTGCTCGGCGACAGTAAGCTTGTCTTTTCAGTCAAGTCCGAGATCGACAGTTTCGAGTCTGATGGCAGTTTCACGGCCCGCTATTTCTATAATGTGAGCGAGATCAGCAAGGCCAAGCGAGCGGGAGCGAGCAGCGATCCATTCGGCCTCGTGTCGAAGCCGGGCTGGCAACAGCCCGGCCACGTGGCGGAGTGTCGCTTTGACGGTCAGGACGGTATTGACTGTGGCGCTGATACCAAAGCAGCGTTTCGGTTTGATGCGCGGTGAGGATGAGTTGCATGCATATGCTACGGAAGTTTGCGGATACGGATATGATCAA
>OBLN01000760.1_pt1 | contig 11438 bp, 24 predicted proteins | sample 1519301 | NCBI WGS metagenome assembly OBLN01 (sample SAMEA2452533, study PRJEB22499) | sediment metagenome | reverse complement strand
GTTCTTTCATGGTCATAAACCTCGTTAATGGAATGGTACAGCAACCTATAAGTAGCACGAATAGTTATAACCAGCAACCAACCTAGAACCAACGCACCCCCGCGCCGAAGGCGCATAGGCCGTACTGGAGCCTGAGACGGTCTCCAGGCGTCCGCACGGCCGTAGCCCGGCCAATCATCGGGAACCACCGAAACCGGCCGCTTGCGGCCTCTCCCGAGCCGCTTTCCCAGCGGTTCTCGGTCTCATCCCTCACGGACCTGGATCAACGGACACCATCACCCACCCAATGCCCCGTAAGGGGCTACTCGATTCGGCGCTGCCAAGCGCCCATGACTGAAATCTTTAATACCTGGTTAATGACCGTCACTTATTGGTTCTCTGAACCGACACTTAATTACTAATACCCACAGCTTACCCACAGCCCGCGCCCGTGCCGGCCCGACAGGTAATTGCAGGTTCTCGGGCAAGGTTGCCCCGGTTGTCGTACCCTAAAGGTACAGTCCCCCTCTCCGTCTCTCGGTTCCGGGGTACCTACAGGCACAAAAAAGCCCGCGCAAGGCGGGCAATCGGGTCCAGCGGGGATTTTCAGGCAGGGGTCAGCCCAGGAGGATCTTCCAGGCCAGTTCGTTGATCTCTTTCGCGCTCAGGTCCGGTCTTTCTCGTCTCAGGTCCAGGGCAATCAGCATCTGATCTTTCCGGTCCTGGTCCGTGACTCCAGGTGGAGCCGTGGTTTCCCGTTTCGGTTTCTTCCTGGAGGATCCGCCGAGGGTATTAGCGATCGCCTTTTGCATCAGTCCCCGGTTAGCCTTCTCGGCGGGTGTATCCTGGCGGGCTCTCAGCTTCTCCATGCGCTTTCTTTTCAATCGCTGGCTATGGCGCTTGCGTTGCCGCTCCAGCAGCGTAGAGAGCCCGAGACGGCCCCACAGGTGTTTACTGATCGCCCGGATACCGGCAAGGCCCACAATCTGGCCATCGGGCCGGCGCTGCCGCGGCTGGGAACAGGACAGCAGCCCTGCGGCTTTCAGGTCGCGGTGTGCCCGCTCCAGCCGGCGCTTTGGCAGGCCGGTATCACGGACCAGGAGATCCAGGGTAATCGGCTGGAAGCCCTCAGGGCCGGCAAAACCAACCCTCAGGCTGGCAATGTCCACGTAACGCAACAGACCTTTCAGGAGCCGTACACACGCTTCCCGCCGCTCCGATCGTTGCTGTCGATCGCTGGCGTTGGCTGCATCCAGGGAAGGGAAAAGCGAGGGGCTGGAGTAATAGCGCTCCAGGTATTCCATGGCGCGGGTGATCACCAGGGGCATGCCGCCCTTCCCGGTCTGGACCTGTGCAATCAGGTCCAGGACCGGGGAGTCTGGCGAGTGTCCGCAGCGGTTACCCGTTAACGCCACTGACCACCCTCCGACAGCGCGTAATGCACCACGGACAGCAGATCCTGGTTGTACAGCGCCAGGGCCTCGCGGATGATCGGGCGATCGGTGCGGGTGATCAGGTCCGCCGCCTCCCTGGCCTGCTTCAACAGGCTCAGGATCTCGTCACGGCTGAATGAATCGGCAGGGCGCTCCATGGCCTTGAGGGCAAAGGATTCGCCGCCTGTGACTTTGAGTGGAAACTTGGTACTACCAGATATGAGACCCATCAGGCGCCACCTCCAACCATCATAAAATGCTCAGCGCCGTCGTAATCATTGCCGCCTATAGCTTTGTACACAGTGCCATCAGGCAAAACAGCGTAAGCACCGGGGCGCTCCTGGTTAGGATCACGCAGCTCGTTCTTCCAGCCGTAAACCTCATTGGCCCAAATCAGCACTACACCGGAGGTCTTCTGTTGATCAGATCCGCTGTTCTCGCGCCACTCTTTGGCCACGGCTTGCAGACTATAAAGCTCGGAAAAATTCACGCGGCACCTCCGGCGTCCAGCAGGGTGACCATCTTTGATGGGGAGGCAGGAACACCGACATACAGCCGGTCACCCGGATCCGCACCGAGGGCGGCAAACTGATCACGGGTCAGGTAAACCGACTCCGGCATTTCACCTTTGCACATCCGGTAGTAGTCGCAATAGGCGGTAACGATCTCCTGGACCTGTGCCGCCTCCTTGGTCTGCTTGAACTCTTTCGGCTTTTCGTAGGTGCGACGGCTCCAGGAGGCGGGGCCATCATGTTTCAGGTTCTTGACCTTGTGGCGCTCGCCCATGACCTGGACGGTAACAACCTTGGTGGTGAGATTGCGGTCCGGGTTGCCCTGGATCCGCTGAATGGCTTGATCAACCGCCCGATCGGCGATGTGTTTCGGGACACTTCCGGATCCGTCCATACGGATCACGTCGAAATGATCAATCATAGTTTGCTGCGGCATTCTCTTGCCCTCCCATGTATTCCAATCGGCCCCTATGGCCAGGAAGAGACAGAGCACGGCGACAAATTCAAAAAACCGCTTGAACCGTGTCACCTAAAACCTCCCCCGTCTCTGATTTCCCCCATGGTTAAAAGCCCCGCCGTCGCGGGGCGAACCATGGGAGGCTCACGGAAAAGGTTATGTAAGCCGCCTCAGCTATTCAAGGTGCCTTACACGCTGACTATGTAAGGCCAGTTGACTAGACTTCTGTAAATAGTCGCCAAAGGCGAAAAAGGATGAAGACAGTTACTCAGGAACTCTTGACAATGCTACAGGAACACCATGTGGGGTGTTCTCTGTATCAATTACACAACATATTGGGTATATCGACCGCAAACATATACCAGTTCTCGAAGGGTCAATATGAAATGTCGGCAGACACCCTGCTTATTGCTTGCGATATTTTGGGGCTGGATCCTCGGCCCTGGTTAATCCGGATCGAGTTAACCAGGTGTAAGTCACCCAAAAGGCGACAAATTCTTCAGCGTATTTTGGATACGATGGATTGCCCCGAAAACCGCGCCGCTGTGGGCTTTATGGCGTTTTTGGTGGTGGGCTTTTTCTTCGGATATTAGCTTTTAACATCTATACATTATACGCAGTTGTTGATAATTCCCGCGCCGGTTTCCCCTCCTGATTTCCTCCTTTTCTGCCCAGTTACCCGACACGTTTTAAAAACAAGGCGACCTATTAACGAGGGCGTTTTATTCCTTTCTGTTCCAAAAATGATCGTTCCGGCCCCGGATTGGCCGGGGCCACTGGACAGAAGGAATTGATCAAAAATGCCGCAATTTTCAGATTTTTTCGTTTCTACCACTGGCCGTACTATGAAAAAAAAATCTAATCGCGGACGCAAAAAAACACGGCTTTTTAAGCTCAAATTTCAGTTTGCGGGTCGTGATGACTGGATCCAGCTCGAACCGGAACGAGTGGCGGAGCTCGCCGGGGTGTCCGTGAAGACGGTCTATCACTGGATTGCCGGTACCAAAACACCCTCACCTCACATACAGCAGCTGCTGGAGATCCGCGCGGGCGGGGTGTTTCCCTGGCAAGGCTGGGAGGGCTGGCGCGTGTGCCCGATCACGGGCCGGCTGATCGCGCCCAATGGCTACAGCTTCCAGCCGGGGGAGCTGGCCTGGTGGTCGCTGCAAAAGCAGCTGATCAAAGAACTGGAACGGGACAACGCGTTATTGCGGATCCAGATGGAGCAGCTGCGGGCCCAGGTAAACGAGCAAGCGGCCAATAACCTAATTCCGTTCCCCGGGGCGAAAAAAAACCGGCACTAAGGCCGGTTAACGTCCCGCTTTCCAGGTTCGGAAGCCCTTGATGCCAAAACTGGCGGTGATGGAGACGCCCAGGAAATACCGGTAATACTCCGGCATGGTCTCGAGGGCATTGAATCCGGCCTGCACGGCCTCGACGGTACCGGGGAAGAAACACAGGATCGCCGGTACCGACAGAATCAGGGTCCAGTATTCGTCTTTCCAGGAGTTGGCCGCGCCCTGTGCCTGGAGCTTTTCCCATTCGGCCCGACTGGTCGCCGCGGTGCGCATGACATCGGCTTCCGCTTCGGCCTTGGCCTGTGCCTTTTTCTGGCGGCCCTGGATACAGGTAGAGCCCAGGCTGATCAGATCGCGAATCAATGAGATCACTTGTTGCCCCCTTGCAGCAGGCCGATCGCCAGATCATGCGCGGCCAGGCGCTTATCGTGTTCCTGGTGTTTGGTTTCGTGGTGTTCGATTTTCTTCAGCAGGTGGTCCTGCTTCCACTTCATGCCCCACCAGGCCCCGCCGAAACTGGCGGCAGGCCCTGCGATCGCCATGAAGGTGACTAGATCCACTTCCGGCACGGTACTGCCCCTTAGTCAAAGAGTCCGTTGATTGCGTCGTTTATCGGATCCGCCAGGCCCGATCGGGCGGCTTGCACGGTATCCAGCTTGACGGTGACCACGCCGTCACTGACATCGGTGGTGACGGATTCACCGATCCGGCTTTTGGCCTTGTTGCCCCACTGGAAGCCCGCCAGGGCACCCACCAGGAAACCGATCACGGCCATGGGGAGCGCCTGTTTCATTCGTCGTACACCTCTTCATGGGTCAGCTCGTAGATCCAGGAGCCCAGGCTGAAATGTTCGTCTCCGGTCACAGCTGCGCCGACGGAATTCACACCCTGATACGCCAGGTTCTGATCACTGGTCGGGTTCACCGCCTCGCCGGCTTTTTCCAGTGCCTCACCGGCTTGCCGCTTCAGGTACCAGGCCCCAAGGACCACGACGCCGGCTGCGATCGCCACGGTTTTCGGTGTCCACTTCATACGCTTACATCCTGGACGCCTGGAAGGCGCTGATCGTTTGTTGCTGATTCTGGCTGGCCTTGGCCTGGTTGCGGTACACATACAGCACCAGGTACAACGCCCCGCCCCACAAAATGACGTTTTTCATGCTCATGCCAGCACCCTTCCAATGCCCAGGTAATCGCCGTTGACGCGGCTCCAGCTGGCCAGCTGCTCGGTTGGCCGTACATCGACGTGGAGCATGTTGCCGGGGCTGGTGTCGGTGTACAGGCCGATCCCGGTGAAGCCCACCGCGCGGGCCACGTCATAGGCCCGCTGACGTTCCTCCGCGTTGTTGATGTAGCGGTACCCGGCCCGGCCGGCCGGGACCATCGGGAACACGTCCACGGCCCGGACCTCGCCCCAGGCGTCCACGTTGTGTTGACTGGTACCGAACTCCCCCAGGTGGCGACCAATGCCACCCTCGGCAGGGCTCACCACGACCGGAGCCCCCCATTGCTCGCGGAATGCGTCCAGCTTTTGCAGCAGCTCCTGATTCATCAGGGGCCACCACTGGCCAAACTCGTCTTTGGTGAAGTGTTTCAGGTTCATACTGTCGCGCCTTGTCGCGCCGGTACCGGATCCAGTGTCAGCGGTACCGGCTTGGGATTTGCCGGTAAGCAGGACCAGGGAGCCGAGGAGGGCTCCGAGGATGAGCCAGGGCATTAGCAGCCGCCAACGATGACCGGTGTTTCAAGGTTCAGCACCGCGTCAAAGTCGCACGAAAAGGTTGCGTCCGCCGTTGTCACGTCCACTTCACACAGCAAAGGCTGACCACCCGCCACGCCACCAACGTCGGTGGTGATCTTGCCCATGGTCCGGACACTGGGCGGCAGGTCGATCGACTCACTACCCAACACGGCCCCGGTTGCGGTTTTCAGGGTCAGCGTCACAGTCGCGGTGCCCGATCCGTCCGGACGGTCGAAACTGTATTTCAGCTCGCTACGGGTGCCACCAATGTTGGCAAGTCCGCCCAGCATTTTGCGCCAGGGTGAAGGTGTGGTGTGCTGCACGCCCGCTGAATCCAAGCTCACGTTTGCCCGTGGCAGGAATTGCAGTTCAGATACTCCGGCAAAGGTGGTCATACTCGGTTACTCCACAGTGATTCAAGGGCGGTGATTTCGACTACTTGCGGGAACAGAACCCGCTTGAAGTCGTCCGCGATTTCATCGGCGGCAAAGGTGCGCCCGCCGAGGTTGATGTTGTATTCCCGGCCATCCGCTGAGGCTTTGAAGGCGGTGATGCCGTCCAGATAGCGCCCGCTGGTGTCGATCCCCAACAGGTCGAGAATCAGGCGCAAGACTTGCCCGGATACCCAGGCGCGCCCATTGTCCCATTCGACGGTTACTGCGGCGTCCGTGCGCACTTCAGACAACAAAGCGGGGTTTAGCAGCGCCGGTACGCGGCTGCATTGTTCTTCGGCCCGGCCATAATGCACTTCGCCTTGATCGTAGGAATCTGGCTCGATGGCCATTATTTCCCACTGATTGTCAACGGAGTTATCCGACAGCACTATAAACTTTCCGCTTTTTGCGTGGTATCCGCCGGCCCCTGGTTGATACAGATCGACGCCGTTTATATTAACTTCCCTGATTTGGGTCCAGGCTCCTGCAACTTTGCGATACTCGCGGAAATGATCCGGCAGGGAGTTCGCAAAGACATAGATACTGCCGCCTTTTTCAAACCCTAGATCATAGGCCCCGCCAGGCTTAAATAGCTTTTCCTGCGTGCTCAGGTTGTACACGTAGTCGTCGCTGGCCATGGCATAAATCTGGCCATCTTCACCCACCGCCAGACGAGTAAACAGCCCGGCCCCTTCCATGGTGAAATTAGAAACCCGCTGATCTTCGGTTAACTGATCAGTGCGGCCCGCCCCAAACTGATACAGGTAACGCCCAGCGGCATAGATCGAGTCCCCGACTTTGCACGCCGTATAAAGGTCATTTTCTGGTGTCTGCGGTACCGGCCATGACCCTTTTACAGCCCCGTTCAGGGCCTCGTATGCATAAATCTTATGGGACCCGCCGTCCCAAAACACATAGAGCAGATCACCGTCAATATTGCCGCCACCGGCCCCCCGGTACCCGCCTGCCGGGACAAATGCCGCTTTTTCTTCTGTTGCCCCAGCGTTTAGCCCAGGCTCTCTCTTATAGTCAAGGTTCACCATAATTTTATGGTCGGCCCTGGTGTCACTGACATAGACCCCTTCACCTGTTTTGATGCGGGGATCTATGACAATTTCGCCCTGAATGATCTGCCGGTAGTAATCGCCTTTCCCCACGGCAAAAATCACATACACCGGGTTTACCTGGTCCAGGTTCTGCACCTGAAAATCCCGGAAGCCGTTCGGCGATACATACTTGTCCCCGGCTTCCATCTCGAACCGGGATTGATCTTCAATAATGGCGATCTTGCGGTCAGCGAACTTCAGGTAAATGAAGTCGCCAGGCTTCTGAACCGGCAGCGTTTCCCCTGCCGGGACTCTTACTTTGATGTCCTGGACTGCCATTACTTGCGCCCCATGAAGATGACCAGGATCACGATGCCGGCCCCGCCGATCATCATGTACTTGGTGAGGTTTTCAGCGATCGTGCCCGCTTCGGATCGGGTGGCCTGCTTGGCGAAGGCCAACGCCCGATCGGTGCTTTGGCCGATCATCTGCAACGCCGATCGGTTGGAGTCGGTTACCGCGTCCGTGGACTTGATAAAAATCCCCTCGGCAAATTCGCGGGAATCTTCGGTGTCGTCGTAAGCCAGGGACAGGGCTTCACCCTGTTGCGCAATGCTGGCCTCGGCGATGTCCCGGCCTGCGGCGATCGCGCCGTGATCGGTTTCGCTGATTGAAATGTCGCCAATATCGAGCTGCGACCGGTTGAGGTTGAAGTTATCCGCCAAGGCATTACCGCCGGATCCACCCCCGCCGTAATCGAGATTATTGAAATTGACGTTTTCCGAAATGTTCGTGGTACTGCTTTTTGAGCTGCTAGACATTGGTCAGCGCCTTTTCATACACGGTGCGCCCGGCTTGCCAGCCTCGCGCCTCCAGAATTCGCATCAGTGCCCGTGACCGGACGTGACAGCGGAGACTGTCCGCCTGGAGCCGCCGCGCGGCCTTCTCGCACACGTCCAGGACCAGCCGGCTGTTTTTCCCGATCGCGTTGACCAGGACCAATTCCCGCTTGCCATCCGGGTACCGCTCCAGCCGGGTCACCAGCCACATGTCAGCCGGGCCGGTGAAGCGCAACAGCTGCGCGGTTTCGTCCTGAATCTCCGCGCGGATGTTGTCCAGGTCTTCCGCCGTGTCCGGGTGCGATCGGAAAGCGGCTTCCGCTTCCTGGCACCAGGGCACCGGGATTATTTCTTCAACAGCAGCCATGCGATCCCCACCACGGCCAACGGCCAGACCAGGGAGCCCGCCGCCGAAATGGCGTTGGTGGTGCCCTGGTTGGGCGGTGCAAAGTAGAACGTGGATCCGCCGTCCGCGACGCCCTCAGCGCCGGAGGTGGCGGGGCCTGCGGACAGGTCGATACCGCCCTGCCCGCCTGCCATGGCAATTCCTGGAAGTGCCATTAACGTGACCTCCGAATTGCAAGGAAGGCGACCACCGCCAGGCCGACACCGGCCCAGGGCAGCCACCCATTAAGCGCACCCTTGATCCGGTCCTGAACCGTGGCGGTTGCCTCGGCCTGCTCCGGTCCGTTCTGAGGGATTTCAACCATCATGTCGGACTGAGTTTCGGGCCGGCTGGAGTCGCCCACGTAGTCGCCCCGGATCTCGGATCCGACGCGATCGGCAAGCGCACCCCCGGCACTGTCGAGGATGTTCCCGCCGATATCGTCCAGGCTTTCCCAGAAGCTCATAGGTGCCCCCTTAGTCGCCCAGCTGGCCCATGTACTCGCTGACCATGGTCAGGTTCGCCGCGCCGCTCATTTCGAACAGGTAACGGAAGTCCTGGTAGCCGACGAGGTTCAGGGTGTTGCCGCCAAAGCGGTTTTCGGTGAAGTCCACCGCGTGCCATCCGGCCTGCGGTACCCGGTACCCGTTCGCCTGGATACGCTCGTTCAGGGCCTTGGTCCGCTCAAACACCTTGTACAGACCACGCTCAACAACGATTTTCGTGATGTCGTTGGCACTCGGCTTCACGAACACGGCATTCAGGCCCATGGCGGTGCGCTGGTTGAACGGCAGATCCGCCACCTCGAATTCACCGGAACCGGCAGCGGAACGGGTGTGCTTCTTGATGTGGAGGATGGTGCCAGGGCCGACGCCCTCGAGCCGGTCGGAAATGTCCGCGTACACCTGGAAGGAAGGACCAGCGGCAGCGCCGTCCACGTCGATTTCCAGGTTAAGGGCGGTGATGATCTGGCCGTTTTTCGGACTGGCGTCACCGGTATTGATCGCGGTTTCTTCCATGCCTTTGCGGGTCAGCAGGTCCAGACGATCAAACGGGATTTCCAGGATGCCGGCAGCCGCGTCCAGGCCGCGATACTGGTTGATCACGTCCCGCTCTTCGCCGCTGTAGCGGTGAATGGTCTTTGCGTTCGCCAGGATCCGGATCTCATTCATCTGCGCCAGGGTGACGCCGGAATAAATGAGGTACAGCTTGTGGTACCGGTTGCCGATCGGCAGCTTACACAGGGCGGTTTCACCAGCACCGACACCCGTGGGGGTCGGCATCTTCTTGGTAATACGTGCCATGGATTAACCCCCTTTTACGACAGTGGCAACAGAGCCCAGGCCGGCTTTCCGCGCGGCATAGACACCGACACCGATCACCAACGAGGCCACCACAGTACTGGTGACGATCGTCCAATCGATGTTGCTTTTCACTTTATCAACGGTATTCATCTAATCAGCCTCTCATAGCCAGAAAGAGCAAATGCGTTACTTGCAATTGCAGCTATAGACGACTGATTAAACACGTAAAAGAGGGGTACCCTATAGGTTCAAAATAATTGAATTAGAGCCATTTGACGCCCTTAATATCCCGGTACTTGATCGTGATCAGCTCCGGATCGTCCGCCGTGCCGTTGTCGTAGTAGAACTGGAGGTTCTGCAGCTGGCGCACTTCCTCAGGTGACACCCCAATATCGTTCGCCATCTTCTTGATATTGGTGTTTTTCTGCCTGCCCACATAACGCCGTTCGCACTGGTCGTAGTAGGTTTTTGCGATCTCCTGCGGCTTCTGGCTGGTGCCGTGAAACTCCAGGCCGTACTTCCGGCCCTCGTTCAGCAGAATGGCCGCGTTGGGGCTGGCCTTGGCCGTGGTCTCGCACACAGCGGACAGCTCTTCCACGATCAGGAACGTTTTGTGTTTTCCGTCCAGGACACCCCAGACGATCTCGCAGAACTTCTCGTAGTTATCGACCGTGCGGTTACCGCCGAAGGCGATCCGGAAGCCCCCGCCCCGCTTCAGGGCCTTGCCCAGCGCCTGGACAAACTTGCCCAGGGTGGAGAAATGCAGGCCGGGGTGATCGCCGGACGGATCCCACAGAATCACCCGAGCGCCCTTTTTCGGGATCTCGGGGTTCTGGTTCAACATCTGACTTTTGCCGCCGCCTGAGGCCGCCAGGTACAGGGTGTGGTTATTCGGCCACTTCGTGTTCGGGTTGACCGGCTTCACTCTCACGCTGTTTTTTCTCCTGTTCCGCTTTGGCTGCTTTCTCGGCTTCTTCCGCCTCGTGCTGTTTCACCTGGACAACGACACCGAAACCGACACCGGCCAGGACCATGCCCAGCTCGATTTCCTCCCGGTACGGTTCCAACCAGGGCGGCAGTCCCCCGCCATACTTGCGCAGCACGGCAGCGGTTTTGTCGATTACCTGGTGTTCGCTGGTTTCGTCGATTTCCACATATGGATACTTCATGCGGGTCAGGGTTTTGGCGAAACTGACCGCCATCTGAGCCCCGGCCCGCGCGGCCTGTTCTGCGGCCTCGTCTTCTGCCGATCGGGCTTCATCATCCTGGAAGGATTGTTCCAGGTCTTCGTTTTCGTCCGGGATATCCGCGCCCAGCAGCTCCAGGTTGTTCGCGGTCTGATCGTCCAGGTTTTCGGTTGTCTCGCTCACGTTAGGACCTCAACAGCGCAATGAATAAGCCCACGGCACCGGACGCCAGCGCCACCGCGCCGAGTCCCGGTTTCCGGGGTTCTGAGGTGGGTTTTTCAGGTTCTGGTACCGGTTCGGGATCCGGTTCCGGGGTAGCCGCCTGGCGCGGCTCCTCCTCCAGCCCTGGAGGCGGTACCGGATCCGCGTCCGGTCGCCAGTCGGTACCGGACCAAAGCCGGCGCTGGAATGCGGCCCCGGTTTTCTGGTCGGGACCGCATTCGGTGCAGCGGGTGTACAGGTACCGGCCCTTACCCCGTTGGGTCTGGTGCACGGTCGCCTGCCCGCCGCACTCATTACAGGCGATCGTGCCCAGGACCGGGTTATTACGCCTCGCCATTACCCAGGGTCTCCGCGTCGATCGCGGCGGAATCCATCTTCTGTTCCAGGGATTCCAGGGCTTCCACCTTAAACCGCAGCTGCTCAACGGTTTGGGCCAGCTCGGACACCAGTTCAAAGCTCTTGCGTACGGCCTGCTCAGCTCGGGCCGGCTTCAGAAACATCGGGGTATCTTTGAGTTCGTCCAGCTCTTTGCGGAGCTGTTCCAGCCGTTCTTTCATGGTCATAAACCTCGTTAATGGAATGGTACAGCAACCTATAAGTAG
>OBLN01000759.1_pt1 | contig 11439 bp, 13 predicted proteins | sample 1519301 | NCBI WGS metagenome assembly OBLN01 (sample SAMEA2452533, study PRJEB22499) | sediment metagenome | reverse complement strand
TTCGTGCCTCCGTTTTTTTTGGGCAGGGGCGTCTGGAACTGGACGGTAAGAGCGGGATTGGAGACCGGATCAAGGCCCTCCTTTCCGGCTATCTCGATATCGACTATGATCGCGTGCTGTCAGGCCTGCATGACGATTATTTCTTTATCACCCGGGAGAACCCCTGGGGAAAAGACAAAACCCTCGACCGTGACCTGGAACAGACCAAGACACGCCTGAATGAAGTTGGCCAGCAGAGGGAAGCCCTCCATAAAATCGTGGCGGATATGGTGGAGATTCGACAGCGGATTCGCGAGATGCAGGACTCCATCCAAAATGACAGGACGAATTGTGTGCGAGGGCAAAAATATCTTGCCTACGTTCGTCAACAATGGCATCTCGACGAACAGCAGCGAAAGTTGCAGGAAGAATATGAGCGACTGAATCAGCAACACGACAAGGTTGTTGCTCTCTCCAGCAAAAGAGACGCTCTGCAGAATGAGCTTGATTCGCTGGGAGTCTCGGCCGAACTCGCCGATTCCCTTCCCATGCTGGTCAAAGAGGGGGAGGAAACCCGGCAAAGGCTTATCCAGTTGCAGGAAGATGGAAATGCGCTCCGACAGGAGTTGCTGGCGTGTGCCCCACCTTTGCGGCGATGGCCGATCCTGCTTACCGCCGTGGCTCTCCTTGCGGGAGCAGGGGGCAGCTGGTTGTTCCCGTTCCATTGGCCTTACGCATTGCTGATATCGATTCTTTTTATTTCCATGGCTTGGGCCTTGTACGTTTGGCGCAGTGGTACGCTAAAGGCCTACACTGAGGGGCTCAAAGGGCAGTTGCGCATCGTCGAACAAGGTCGGGAGAAGGCCCAGATCCGGTTTGATGAGATCGATCGTATTCTGGAGGACGCTGGACAATCGCCCTTGAAGAAAGGGCAGGGGGCGCTTGAAGAAAAAGTCAGGCGACACAGTACGCTAAGAAAGGAACTCGGTCAGGTCGAGGCGGCCCTGGATGTGCTTGAGAGCCTCGATGAACTGCACAAGGAAAAAGGTCGTCTGGCGAGAGAGTTGGCCATTGTGGCACAGCGCCTTGAGGAGAACCGCCCTCTCCGGGGGAAAAATCTCATTCCCCTGGAAGATCTGCCCCACGCCGAAGAGAAACTCAGGAGCCTGGAAAGCGCGGTTAAGGCCAGGGAAGAAGAGATCAAAGGCCTTTTGAGCCAGGATAAAGCCTGGTCAACCCAATTGGAGGAGTTGCCCCGGGTTGAAGCCGATGAAGCCAGGCTTATCAGGCGATATCGTTTTTTGAAGCATCGCAAAAAAGTACTGGCTACGGCGATCGAGCTGTTGTCCTCCTCGGTGGAGGAGTTTAGACGCACTTACCTGGAGCGCTTTCTTGCCGATATCACCAGGTATCTCGGGCTGATTTCCCTGGAGCACTATAAAGAAGTGGCCTGCGATGACAATTTTGAATTTTCCCTCAAGGTTCAGGGGCAGGGCTTCAAGCCTCTTGAGTTCTTCAGTCAGGGAACCCGAGACGCCGTTTTTCTGGCGATTCGCCTGGCGCTGAGTCGTCATTTGGCCAAAGGCAAAAAACTGCCGCTGCTGCTCGACGATCCCTTGGTCAATCTCGATCGCCATCGCCTCACCGACACGATAAAAGCTCTGGAAGCGCTGAGCGTCGAACATCAGGTTATCTTCTTCACCCACGATGAAAGCCTTCTTAAGAGGGCCACCCGTGATCGCTGGAATTGTGTTTCCCTGAATGAAGCCAGAACGGATAGCATAGCGAAAAATCCAGAAAGGAGCGAGAATGTCAACCAACTGTGTCTTCTGTAAGATTATTTCCGGAGAGATCCCCGGTAAAATTGTTTATCAGGACGATCTTGTGGTAGCGCTTCAGGATATCAATCCCCAGGCTCCCCATCATTATCTGCTTATGCCGAGAAAGCACATCGCTACCACTCTGGATTTGCAGGGGCAGGACGCGGAATGGTTGGGACATCTGTATCTGGTCGCGGGCAAACTGGCAAAGCAAGAAGGGTTTGCCGAAGACGGTTTTCGCATTGTCAATAATTGCAACGCCGCGGCCGGCCAGACCGTCTGGCATATCCATTTTCATCTTCTTGGCGGCAGGAACCTGTCCTGGCCACCGGGTTAGATGGGGTTCGGATTGTCAATTACGATGTTATCTGTGATATTCTAGATTAACTTTTCGAATAATTCCTGCAGTCGACGGAGCACCTTTTCTTGAATCCGCAAGAACAACGCATAGAAAAGCGCATGATTAACGAGATCATGGAGCTTCTGGTAACCCATTACGGGGGTGGCTTGAGTGACGAGGAGCTTGATGTAGGCATAGACTCCCTGCAGAAAGCCATTCAAGTCGCCAGAAGCTCCCATGCCGAGCAGGTGCGCAAATCAGGGGAACCTTATTTTTTTCATCCCCTGCGGGTCGCTCATATGGCTTCCCGGCATTGGATGGATTTTTCGTCCGTAATAGCTGCCATTCTTCATGATGTGGTGGAGGACACTCCCGTCACTTTAAACCAGATTGAAGGCGATTTCGGCGCCGAAGTGGCCCTGCTGGTCAACGGCCTGACCAAGGCGGCGGATGAAAAACTCAGTCGGGAGGCGCTTAAAGCAAAGACTTACCGCAAGCAGCTTCTCCTGGCTATGGAAGATGTACGGGTCCTCTGCCTCAAGTTCTGGGACCGCATGGACAACCTGCAGACAATTGCGGCGCTAAAACCCGAAAAACAGTCGCTGATTGCGGAAGAGACCCGCTCGGTGTACGTCCCGTTGGCCCGACATCTCGGGATGGGACATGTTGCGTCCGAGTTGGATGCCTTGTCGCTCGGTGTGCTCTATCCCCGGAGAGCGCAGCGATACAAACGGGCTGTCGAAGTGGTTAAGGCAGAGACCGAAGTCGATCTGAGAAAAATCCGCACTGAAATTATCCACGCCTTTGAGCATAACAAGGCACCCGTACTCCTCAAAGACCGCTGGCGACCTTTTTCCATATCTGGGGCGCAGGCCATAAGTCGAGGGTTCCCGACGGTCTATACCTTGGAAATTCAAGTCGACAAAACCACGGACGCTTATCTGGGGCTCGGTCTGCTGCACGGCCTTTACTATCCGATCCCAGGCAAACTCAGGGACCATCTGAGTGTTCCTTCCCAGTTTGGTTACCAGGCATTGAAGACAACCGTACAGGCCCATCAGTATCGTATGCGTGTCGAGATCACGACGCGAAAACTCGCCCGATTCAATGAGTCCGGTGTCCTCGCACCAGGTTTCGAGTTCAAAAAAGGCAATTTCCGCGACTTGATGCGCTCTTTTCTCGAAGGAGAGTCCGCTATTGACACGGATGCCTTTCGTCTCGCTTCTGCCTCCATTCAGGTCTATACTCCCAAAGGCGAGACACGGATTCTTCCCGAGGGAAGCAGTGCTCTCGATCTGGCTTTTGATATCCATGAAGACCTTGGATTGTGTGCTCTTCGAGCACGAATCAACGGAAAAACCCGTCTGCTCAAATCTCGCCTCATGGATGGTGACCAGGTCGAGATTGAACGAAGTGGCAAGCCGCAAGTTCTTCCTAAATGGCTGGAGTGGGCCATTACACCACGAGCCCGCAATGCCATCCGACGTTATTTGAGATCCAGGGTGCTTGAAGGAGGGCAGGGTGATGTCTAAAAGGTGGGCACAGAGGGTCCTGCCCTTGTTGTTTCTGCTGCTTTTTGTCGGACCGCCGCTGGCCTATTCTGCGACGGTTTTCGTTTACCACCGCTTCGGCGATGACCGCTATCCCTCCACCAATATCGCTCTCGATGTGTTCAGGTCCCAACTCGATCTGCTAAAAGCGCAAAGCTATACCGTAATGTCCTTGGGAGAAATCGTGGCTCATCTGGAGCGTGGCGAGGCCCTTCCTGAAAAAGCGGCAGGTCTTACCGTTGACGACGCCTACCAGTCCTTTTTGACCGGGGCCTTGCCTCTGTTGCAGGAATATGGGTACAAGGCGACTCTTTTCGTCAACACCGATGCGGTCGGTGCCAAGGGCTATCTTTCCTGGGATGAACTGCGCGATATCTCCGCAGCGGGGATTGAAATTGGCAATCACTCAGCGTCTCACCCCTATATGGTCAACAGGAAAGAGGGAGAATCGGAAACCACCTGGAAAGAGCGCATTCTTGCCGATATCCGCAAAGCACATGACAAACTGAAACTTGAACTGGGTGCCGAGCCCCAGCTTTTTGCTTATCCCTATGGTGAATATTCGCCGGAAATAATTGAAATCGTTGCCGGCCTTAATTTTAGAGGGGCGGCTGCTCAGCAGTCGGGTGTTATTGATATGGGAGCGGACAGATTTACCCTGCCTCGTTTCCCCATGGGTGGGCCTTATGCCACCCTGGACGGTTTTGCCGAAAAACTACCCATGAAGGCGCTGCCCCTCAAGGTGGTGTCTCCTGCAAGCCCGGTAATTGAGGGAGAGGATCCGCCGCTGCTGATTGTTGATATCGAAGAAGGTGCGATAGACCTGTCAAGGCTGCGCTGTTTTGTCCAAGGACAGCCAGAAGCGACCATCAGGCCCGATCCAGAAGTGACAGGGAGATATCGCATTCAGGCCAGGGAACCTCTGTCGGGACGGCGCAACAAATACACGCTCACGGCGCCAGGTAAAAAAGACGGCCGGTGGTACTGGTTCAGTCAGTTATGGATCAAGAGGTAGCTGCCGGGAATGAAAAGAAAAATCAGGATTTTCTGAGAGTGGCTGTGGATAAGCGGGAAAGACGGTTCAGCCGGATCATGGTTTTAATGTCTTCGATGTAGGCATCGCCCCTTTCAGAGTAGCGCTCCAGGCCTGTGGCCAGATCAATGCCTTTAGGAGAAATCCCAGCGTCTCTCAACTTGGCCCTCTTCTCCCGCAAACTACGGTAGGCCCAATGCGTGTTGATATTGGTCATATACGATTGCAGGGATTCGTATATCGAATCGAAGCGACGTACTTCGTAGGTCGCCCCATCGGGACGATCTTTGGGGATGAGTCCCGTTCCGGGCGTGAAAGTCCATTCACCAAACAGGTTGTTGCCCATTTGGGCGAAACGAGAGGTGCCATAGCCCGATTCGGTTGCCGCCTGAGCCAAAACCAGCGATGGGGGTAGAATATCGACTCTCATCCGCAGATTGTCGCGAGCCTTGCTGCTGGATAAGATTTCTCCCTTGATCTTGTATTTCCGAGCCAGTACCGAAAGAAAATTTTTCTGCTCTTCAGATAAGGGTTGATCTGCGTCCAGGGCCTGATAGATGTCGAGAAGCAATTCCCTTTCCTGGGCAATTTCTTCGTTGATAATCAGCACCATCGGCAAAATGGATAGAAAAAAAAGGCGCTTTTTCTCACGAATGTCCTCGATGCCACTGAAATTATTAGGAATTGTTTTAAGAATAAAAGGTGGAACTCCTTGATCCAGAGTGTCCCAGTGGTAGTTGTTTTTCTCAAAAAAATGGCGCAACTCCCCATGATCTACCATGGAGAACGTCTGCACATTGGCGGACTTGGGCAGGTAAGCGGAAGGATCAGTTTTCTGGCTTTCTACACATCCGGTTAACAGGATGAAAAAGAGCGGCACAGTTAGCTTTTTCGCGATGTGGTGGAATGGAGCCATTGTTCACCTGTTTCATACTGATATTCAAGACGGCTACATTTAACATAAACTTAACAGTTAAGGCAAGGTGTGCAAGGCTGGCAAGATGTCCTAGCCACGACTAAAAGGAGTGCGATTCAAAGTGAAATCCTATCGTCACGAACTGTTGTTTGAGGTCCCCGCCAGGCGCGGATTTGTCAATATCACTCCGTATGTTCGTCAATGTCTTGAAAAAAGCGGGATTAGGGAAGGGCTCTGTCTCGTCAATGCCATGCATATAACGGCATCGGTCTTCATCAACGATGATGAGAGGGGTTTGCATCAGGATTTCGAAAGCTGGCTTGAGAGGTTGGCGCCCTATGACCCGACCGGATACAAGCATCATCAAACCGGTGAAGACAACGGCGACGCTCATCTCAAACGTTCTGTCATGGGGCGGGAAGTGACGATTGCTGTTACAGACGGAGAACTTGACTTTGGGCCATGGGAGCAGATTTTTTACGGTGAATTTGACGGCATGCGCCCCAAAAGAGTGCTGGTTAAAATCATAGGAGATTAGGTGGTTTATGGAGACGATTAAAACAGCTTCTTTTGAATATCTCATCAGCCTTGCCAAAAAAGAAACCGATGGGGGATATACCTTTACTCTGGATGGGGAATGCTATCGGATTCAAGATGTCCTCGAAATCTCCAGAATTGCAGAAAAACATGGTTATATAGTTATTTACTGAGATCCTTTTTCCTGTTTTTATCTTGTGATAAAAGCTCTTTTAAGCTATTGTAATCTAAATACGAAAAAGATATAGAAAAACGTTTTATTGTGTTGTAGTATTTAAGTACGTGCAGGTCAAATCTGTTGGAGAGGAGTTGCGCATGCCCTTTCTTGACAGTGGTTTTTCAAATCCGCAACTCGCTATGGGGATCTTTTCTCTCTATGTGTTTGCGGTATCGTCCGTTCGCTTGATGGCCGATAATGAATTTCCGCGCTTGACAGCTATGAAAAGGTCGTGGGGGAGAACCCATGGCCTTGTAATGCATTTTGTGGGCAATGTCGGCCTGCCCATGATTCTCGGTATTGTTTTTCTCTGTCAGGGTGTCGTTGGGGTTGGGCAAAAGAGGGGGGCGCTGGAGGGAGCTGAAAAAGCCCCCGAGTTGAACCGTCTGCTTGTATCCACTCTCCGGGATTTTTCTTTGCCGCCTGACTTTTTACTGCTCGATCCACGGCTCAATGCCTTGGCATTATCCTCCCTGGCTGAACTCCACCCTTCCGTCCTGGTGCACTGGGCCAGTCTCTGCCCATGATGGGCCCCTTCTGGGGCTCATTGCCTCCTGTAGATCTTTATGTTCCCCTCTGTCATATGGTTCTTTAGGTAGCTCAAAATTTTATTTTTAACAAATTTACGGGTCATCGGTGTCAATAAAATGAAACCGAGAAGGTCTGTGCAGAACCCGGGAGTCAGCAGGAGGATGCCCCCAACGAATATCAAGGCCGCATGGGCGAGGCTTTCGGCTGGCAGACGGTTTTGGTCTAGCGATTGACGAATGTCGACAAGAACCTGGAAGCCTTGGGAGCGCGCCAGGTAGGCCCCGGCTATTCCTGTCATGATAATGAGGGCGATTGTTGGTAGAGGGCCAATGAGCTTTCCTGCCTCAAGCAGGACGTAGACCTCCATGATCGGGACAATGATGAAGATTAGCAAAAGCTTTATAAACATATCTCTCCGTTTTTCTCTTTTGATTGTTGAGGTTTGAGGAGGGGGTGATCTTTTGGGGCTCTTTTTGCCAACACATACCTAATGCATCGAAAATAAAGGGAAAAAAGATTGCACAAATAATAGGCAATACGCTATTTAACGGTTGAGTCCATTCACTGGAGGCAATATCCACAGGGGTGTGCACAGGTTGTCCACTGTTTGTGTGGAAAAGAAAGGGACCTGCCTGAAAGCTAAGAGTTTTTGGCAATGATAACCCGATGGGGTCTATTTTAAGCACGAAGACATGTAGCGGTTGGTTGCCATTCTGAGGGCCTCTTCCGGATCTACCTTAGAGGTGTAGCACAGTCTGGCCAAGGAAAAAAGAATCTCACCCAGTTCTGTTTCGGCCTGTTTCGGGTTGCCCTCCCTGTGGGGCGCCTTGAATTTTTCCAGCCTCTGTACCGCTTCGTCCCGGACTCTCACCTGATCCTGTGCCCCAATTTCTTTGGGCGCTGTCTTTTCAAGGATTTTTATGGCGCGGGCCAGGGCTGGCAAACTCGCGGGGATGCCTGAAAACTGGTGGATGTTTTTATTCTTTTGGGCTTTCTCCTCGTTTTTGATGCGGTCCCATTGTGCTCTCAGGCTGGCGTGGTCTAGTTCCACGCTTTTTTCGAACACGTGGGGGTGGCGTCGGATGAGTTTTTGGGATATTTCGTTGGCGACGTCCGCCAGGTTAAACAGATGTCTTTCTTCAAATATGCGCGCATGAAAGACGATCTGCATCAACAGGTCACCCAGCTCTTCCCGGATAGCGTCCGGTTCCCCGCTATCGATGGCTTCGAGGACTTCATAGGTTTCCTCCAGGAGAAAAGGTTTCAGGGAGTCCGATGTCTGTGCGGCATCCCAGGGGCAACCCTGGGGGGATCTTAGCGCTTCAATGATAGAGGCAAGGTGGTCGATAGCCTCGGCTGTTCTGGTCATCCGGGTTTGCCTTTCCCTTTAAAAATTAAAGATTCCTCGCTTTTGCCATAGCCTTTTGGGGCTGAATTAAAGGCTTGCAAAAAGAGAGGATATACGCTAATAAAAACTGCTTACTTGCTGCCCTTGAGGGCTGTCTTTTCCCTTGACAAACCAAAGGCAGTCTTTATACTAACCGCTTTCTTGCAGCCAGGAAACCCTTTTGCTTATACATATCGACAACATAACTGAAGAGGGCCTTTCTCTTGAGTTTGCTGAACCAGCGGCTTCTTTTCCTGTTTTAGCAGATATGCAGCAGCAAAACGAGGTCTTGTTTCCGGGGCTTGTCCAGACCCGGTTAAATATTGCCTTGCTTGATGGCATGGTCAATGTGTCCGGGACCGTCAATGTAGAAGCTGTCTTTTATTGCAGTCGATGCTTGGGCGAATATAGGGCTCCCATCCATAGTTCTTTCGCTCTGACTTATGTCAAAGATCTCCCTGAGGTCGAAGGGGTAGGGGATGATGTCGAAATCTCTCCAGAAGATATGGGGTTGATGCTTTATTCTGGCGATACTATCGACCTGCGGGAAGCGGTTCAGCAGGAGGTGGTCATGGCATTGCCGCTACGTCCACTCTGTGCCACGGACTGCAAAGGGCTCTGCCCCAAATGTGGCGCCAATCTCAATCAGGAAGTCTGTTCCTGCGATAAAAGCGATTTCAGTCTAAAGTTTTCAGCCTTGAAAAATTTTAAAGTCGATAAAAAAAAGTAGAGGTCTGATCCTGTCAAAAAGGTGCCTTGAGCACGCAAAGAGCCGATGGGCTTGAATACAGAAGGAGAAATTGAAAATGGCTGTACCTAAGAAGAAAACTTCCAAATCCCAACGCGATATGCGCCGTGCCCACGATGCCCTGAGTGCACCTGGAATCTCGATCTGCCCCCAATGCAAGGAGCCGAAACAGCCTCACCGGGTTTGTGGTTCGTGTGGCACCTACAAGGGCAAGACGATCGTTGGTACTGAAGAGTAAGAGGTCTGATTGAAGTCTATTGTCGTAGCCGTTGATGCCATGGGGGGGGATAACGCTCCCCGGGTTGAAGTTGAGGGTGCCGTTGCTGCGGCAAGAAAATTTGGGATTTCCATTATTCTTGTCGGGGAATCGAATAGTCTCCAATCGGAATTAGGCAAGCATTCCGTCGAGGGATTGGATATTCGTATTCAGCACGCCAGTGAAGTTGTCGGGATGAGCGACTCGGCGTCCGATGCCGTCAGGAAGAAAAAAGACTCTTCCATACGTGTCGCTTTCAACCTGATTAAAAACGGTGAGGCCAGTGCTGTTGTCAGTGCGGGCAATTCCGGCGCCACTATGGCGGCCGGGATGTTTGTGCTTAAACGCATCGGTGGGATTGACCGCCCTGCAATAGCGACGATCGTCCCCAACCTTAATGACCAGACTCTGGTTCTGGACGTTGGTGGGAACGTTGACTGCAAACCACAGCATCTGGCCCAGTTCGCCCTTATGGGCGAAGTCTACTGTCGCAGCGTCCTTGGCAAGGAGCGCCCCAGGGTTGGTCTGCTCTCCAATGGGGAAGAGGAAAAGAAGGGGAACGAGTTGTCCCGAGAAGCGCATAAATTGCTCAGGACCGCTCCTTTTAACTATGTTGGATACGTAGAGGGTCGTGATATCTACAACGGCAAAGCGGACGTTGTTGTCTGCGACGGCTTTGTCGGAAACGTCGTCCTTAAGGTCTCCGAGGGATTGGTTGAGGCTGTAGGTACCATGCTCAAGAAGGAGATGACCAGCCGGTTTCTTGCCAAAATCGGCTTCCTTCTGGCCCGACCTGCCTTTAAGGCTTTCAAGAAAAAGGTGGACTATGCCGAATACGGTGGCGCTCCGCTGCTAGGGATCGACGGTGTCGGTATGATTTGCCATGGCGGCTCGAATCCTAAGGCCATTATGAATGCTATCAATATGGCTTGCGAGGCGGTGGCCAGCAAAACCAACGATAAGTTGGTAGCCCAACTTGAAAAAATCGAAATTCAAGCGGACAAAACAGACTTGTAGACAAAACGGTTGGACCCTGGTCATATCGGTGGGGGGGGAAGGTACAAATGAAAAATGTCAAAATCACGGGGACTGGATCTTATGTCCCTGATAAAGTTCTGACAAACTTTGATCTCGAGAAATTTCTGGATACCTCCGACGAATGGATTACCAGTCGAACCGGTATCCGTACCCGACACGTTGCCGCGGAACATGAAACGACCTCCGATCTAGCGACTGAGGCTTCCCGGCGTGCCTTGAGTATGGCCGGTATCCAGCCAGAGGAGATCGACATGATTATTGTCGGTACGATCACTGGAGACTACCCCTGGCCTGCCACCGCATGCGTCGTTCAACATAAACTGGGCCTTCGAAACTGCGCTGCCTATGACGTTTCGGCCGCTTGCAGCGGCTTCGTCTATGCCCTTGATGCCGCAGTTAGCCGGATAAAGTCCGGGGTTGGCTCCAAAGCTCTTGTCATTGGAGCCGAAGTGCTCACCCGCGCCGTTGACTGGGAAGATCGCAATACCTGCGTTTTGTTTGGCGATGGCGCCGGTGCTGTTGTTCTCGAAGCTTGCGATGAAGATAAGGGTATCCTCTCGACCCATCTGCACGCTGACGGTGCCTATGCGGAACTCCTCTATCAGCCTGGATTCGGATCTCGGAACCCAGCTTCGGAAGAGGGATTGAAGGCCCGCCTGCCTTATCTGAAAATGCAGGGGAACGAAGTTTTTAAAATTGCCGTCAGATCCCTGACCGAGGTGGCTTTCGAGGCTCTTGAGGCCAATGGGATGACGGCTGAAGACGTCGATCTCTTTATCCCCCACCAGGCCAATCAGCGCATACTCGATGCGACAGCTAAGCGCATTGGTTTTCGTGATGAGCAGGTTTACGTCAACGTCGATCGTTTCGGGAACACCTCGGGCGCATCGATACCCATTGCGCTGGATGAAGCCAATAGGGGAGGGAAGATACAGCCCGGAGATGTGGTTCTGCTTGATGCCTTCGGGGGCGGACTGACCTGGGGGGCTGCTCTAATCCGCTGGTAATTTCAGTACACAAAGTGAGATTTAACCATTATGGTTGCTTTGATTTTTCCCGGACAGGGATCTCAGTACGCCGGCATGGG
>OBLN01000758.1_pt1 | contig 11441 bp, 8 predicted proteins | sample 1519301 | NCBI WGS metagenome assembly OBLN01 (sample SAMEA2452533, study PRJEB22499) | sediment metagenome | reverse complement strand
TGGTGCTGCTCGAAGCCCGCGTCCTTGACCAGCAGGCCGCTCTCGATGAAATGCGCCAGGCCATGACCGCGCAAAAAGTCACTGCGGTCGGGCAAAACGCGGCCATGGCTGGCGAGAACACGGCTCCCGCCAGCGCTCCCGGGGTCTCACAGACACCGACGGAAATCTACCTCAAAGCCTTCGGGGACTACGCTTCCGGCCGCTACAGTCAGGCAATCAGCGGCTTTGAGACCTTTTTGAAGGTCTATCCGGCCAACGACTATGCCGGCAACGCGCAATATTGGCTCGGAGAATGCTACTACGCCCAGAATAATCATGTCAGGGCTATCGAAGCCTTCCAGAAAGTGGTCGACGACTATCCCCGTGCCGCCAAGGCACCGGACGCCCTTTTCCGGAAAGCGGAAGCCCTGCTGAAAGTCAACCTGCCGGAGCAGGCCGACCTGGCGCTTCTGGAATTGCGTCGCCTGTATCCCGACAGCACCGCTGCCCGCAAACCTCTGCCGGCGCGTTAATCACTTTGCGTTTTCACTATCCGATGACCAGGGGGATCGATATGACCATCAAGAAACTGCTGCTGCTTACCTGCCTGCTGCTCATGCCCCTTTGCGCCTTCGCGCAGGGCAAGACCCAGACCTACATCATCCAGAAAGGGGACACCCTGTGGGGTATTTCCGAACGATTCCTCAAGGACACCGACTACTGGCCCAACCTCTGGTCCCATAATCCGTTCATCGGCAATCCCCACCTCATCTATCCCGGCCAGAAAATCGCCATCCGCGACGGTCGCATAGAAATCATCCCCGAAATGGTTCAGGCCGCGCCGGCAGAACCGGAGAGCCTGGAAAAAGCCATTGAAGAGGCTGGCATCGAGCCTCAGGAAGCCATCACCATCTCGACTCAGGGCGGTTCTCCCGGCTTTATTTCGTCCGAGGAGATCGATGCTCTCGGCACCCTGGTCGACACGATTGACAACCGCCTGCTCATGGCTACGGGTGAGACCGTCTTTCTCGAGATGAAAAATCTCGGCGATGCTCGCCCTGGCGACCGTTTCTCCGTCATCGATCTCGGCGACGAGGTCAAGCATCCCGTGACCGACCGGAAGGTTGGCCATCGCATCACCAGACTCGGCACCGTGGAACTCACCCAGATCGACCAGGATGTCGCCACGGCGGTCATCACCTCCTCCACCAGCGAAATTCAGCGCGGCGCCCTACTGCTGCCTGTGGATGACCAGCCCCTCGAGGTCGCTCTCAAGAAGGCCGAAGCTCCGGTCAGCGGCTATATCGTCGATGGAGGGGAAGGAAAGATCACCCTGAGCCAGTATGACGTGGTCTATCTGGATCAGGGGTCCAACAGCGGGCTGCAGATCGGCAACCTGCTGAACATCACCCGCGAGCGCGAAGCCTCGGATCTTGCCATCCAGAGTAAAAAACTGACCCTTCCCGAAGTATTGCTGGGCGCGGCGGTGGTCATCGAAACCCGTCCCGAGTCGGCGTCTGCCCTGGTCCTCAAATCCGTGGCCCCCATGTATCGGGGCGACCGCGTCACGGCTCTTACCGAGTAAGTTGCCGCCAACTGCGGCGACAGCAGATAAGACCCCTCAAAAGGGCTGAAGTTCATTCTTCAGCCCTTTTGCTTTCCCCGGAAGGAGGCTTTTTTGACAACGGAAGAACTCGGCTGGCTCCGCCTGCATCTGACCCCCGGGCTGGGGCGCGTCGGCCTGTTTCGGCTGGTCGAGGCCTTCGGTTCGCTTGAAGCCATTCTGGAGGCCACCCCGACGGCCTGGGTCGCCAAAGCCCGGATTCGCGACAAAGTCGCCAAAAGCCGCCTGCCGGCCGACAGTCCCGCCCTGGCGGAAAGGGCCCGACAGCTGGACCGGCTCGGCGTGAGCATCCTGAGCCTGTGGAATGACGAGCGCTACCCCGCTCTGCTGAAAGCCATTCACGATCCTCCCGCCCTGCTCTATGTGCGGGGCCGACTCCCCGAACAGGACGGCTTCGCCATGGTCGGCTCGCGGCGGGCCACCGCCGCCTCCCTGCGCTTCACCGAGAACCTGGCTGCCGACCTGTCCGCACGGGACATCCCTATCGTCAGCGGTCTGGCCCGGGGCATCGACTCGGCCGCCCACAGCGGCGCCCTGCGGGGCGAAGGCCTGACCGTCGCCGTGCTGGGTTGCGGCATCGACCGCGTCTATCCCCCGGAGAACAGCCGCCTCTTTCAGGCCATCCTGGCGCAGGGGGCCGTCCTTACCGAACACGCCCCGGGCACGCCCCCGCTGGCCGGGCATTTCCCCGGCCGCAACCGCATCATCAGTGGCCTGTCCAGAGGCGTTCTGGTCGTGGAGGCCGCCGAAGGCAGCGGTTCGCTCATTACCGTCGAGTTCGCCCTCGAACAGGGGCGGGAGGTCTTTGCGGTGCCGGGCGCCGTCCATGCCCCCACCAGCGCCGGCACCAACCGCCTGATCAAGGAGGGCGCCCGGGTCGTCACGGAAGCGGTGGATATCCTTGAGGTATTGTGGCCCGGAACCCCGACCCGGCAGGCCCGCCAGCAGGACGATTCCTTCGCGGCCTCCCTCGATGAAACGGCCGGAAAAGTCTTCCGCCTGCTCGCGGCAGAACCGCTGCACATCGATGAATTATCACGGAAATGCGGCTTGACACTCATGGATCTTTCCGCTATTTTACTGCACCTGGAACTCCGGGGAGGTGTCACGCAGCTACCCGGGATGCGTTACATACGCGCCGTCGGGGGCTGAAATCGTCCCATCAGAACAGGAGATTGCTTGAGAGAACGCGTTCTGGCCATTGTCAGCATTATTGCCCAGTATGTTCTGGAGATGAGAGATCAGCTCTCAGACAACGATATCGTCGAAGAGCTTCTGGCCGAGGGGTTCGAGGTCGAAGAAATCGATGCCGCCTTCAGCTGGATGAACAAGACCTCTTTCGAGCAGGAAGGCCGCGGCCCCGCTTCTCTGACCCTGCCGACGCAGCGCATCTTCACCCCGGAAGAAAACCGCGCCCTCTCCTCTGAAGCCCGCGGCTACCTCATCAAGCTGCGCGGGCTGGGGCTCATCGGCGACGAAGCTCAGGAAGAGATCATCGAACGGGCTCTGCAGATGGCGGAAGACGAGGTGTCGCTCAAAGAGATCAAAACCATCACCGCTCTCACCCTCTTCACCCACTCCCAGGACGCCTGGCTGCGCGATGCCGACTTCATCATGGAAGACGACTGGGCGCAACTTTACCACTGATCCGACAGAGGCTGCGGGCGGAACCTGCAGCCTTTTTCATTTTACGAGGTATCATGTCAAGGTCTCTGGTGATCGTCGAATCACCCGCAAAAGCGAAAACGATCGAGAAGTTTCTCGGCCCGGGCTTTAAAGTGCTGGCCTCTTACGGACACGTACGCGCCCTGCCGAGTAAACAGGGCTCCGTCGATGTGGAACACGATTTCCAACCGCGCTACCAGGTGCTGCCCGAAAGCCGCAAGCAGATCGATCTGCTCAAGAAGGAAGTGGAAAAGAGCGACGAACTGATTCTGGCCACTGACTTGGACCGCGAGGGGGAAGCCATTGCCTGGCATCTGCTGAAGGCTCTGGACATCGACGAAGACTCCAGCGCCCCCAAGGTCAGGCGGGTGACCTTCCACGAGATCACCAAGGACGCCATCCAGAAGGCCATGGCCGAACCCCGCACCATCGCCAAGGATCTCGTCGATGCCCAGCAGGCCCGCTCCATTCTCGACTACCTGGTCGGCTTCAACCTCTCTCCTTTCCTGTGGAAAAAAATCCGCTACGGCCTTTCGGCCGGGCGCGTGCAGTCCGTCGCCCTGCGTCTGATCTGCGAACGGGAAAAGGAGATCGAGTCCTTCGAGGCGCGGGAATACTGGACCATCGAAGCCCGCCTCGAATCGACCGGCGGTCAGGCTTTCGCCGCGCGTCTTTTCTCCGTCGACGGCGAGAAACTGGATAAGTTCGCCATCGGCAATGAAGCACAGGCCAAGGAACTGGTCAGCGCTCTGGTCAAGGAGAATTGCCAGGTTGCCGACCTGGTGCAAAAACAGAAAAGGCGCAATCCGGCCCCGCCCTTCACCACCAGCACCCTGCAGCAGGAAGCCAGCCGCAAGCTGGGCTTTTCGGCGCGCAAGACCATGTCCACGGCGCAGAAGCTGTATGAAGGCATCGACATCGGCGAGGGTTCCGTCGGCCTGATCACCTACATGCGTACGGACTCCGTCGCCCTGTCGGAAGTGGCGACGACCGAAGCCCGCGAGGTCATCACCCAGCTCTTCGGCCAGGAATACGCCTTGGCTACCCCGCGAACTTTCAAAAACAAGGCCAAGAATGCCCAGGAAGCCCACGAGGCCATTCGCCCGACCCTGGTCTCCAACACCCCCGACCAACTCAAGCGCTATCTCTCTTCGGACCAGTACCGCCTCTATCATCTGATCTGGACCCGGACCGTGGCCTCGCAGATGGCCGCCGCCATTCTCGACGCCACCACGGTGGATATCGCCGCCGGCCCGCGCTTCGTCCTGCGCGCCACCGGACAGGTCATCCGTTTCCCCGGTTTCATGAAGCTCTATATCGAGGGCACGGACGACGCCGAAGAGGCCGAAGCCGGCTCTCTGCCGGTCCTGGCGCTGGGAGAGGCCGTGGTGCGCCGCGAGGTGACCCCCGAGCAGCACTTCACCCAGCCGCCGGCCCGCTTCACCGAAGCGAGTCTGGTCAAGACCCTGGAGGAGTACGGCATCGGCCGGCCTTCCACCTACGCCTCCATCATGAACACGCTGGTCACCCGCAAGTACGTGCGCCTGGAAAAGCGCACCTTCTTTGTCGAGGATGTCGGCCGCGTGGTCAACGATCTGCTGGTCAACCACTTTGCCCAGTATGTCGACTACGACTTCACCGCCAAACTGGAAGAGGACCTCGACGCCATCTCCCGCGGCGAGGAAAAATGGCGGCCGGTGCTCAAGGACTTCTGGGAACCCTTCATCGCCCTGCTACGCCAGAAGGAGCAGGAGGTCAGCAAGGAAGACGTCACCACCGAAAAGACCGACCGCACCTGCCCCGAGTGCGGCAAGGAGCTGGTCATCAAGCTCGGCCGGGCCGGCAAATTCTACGCCTGCTCCGGCTTCCCCGACTGCCGGCACACCGAGCCCCTGTCGGCCGAAGAGCGCGAAGAACCGGTGATGTCGGAGGAGAAGTGCGACAAGTGCGGCGCCCCCATGCTCATCAAGGACGGCCGCTACGGCAAGTTTCTCGCCTGCAGCGCCTATCCCGAGTGCAAGAACATCCAGCCGCTGGTCAAACCCAAGGCCCTGGGCATTACCTGCCCCGACTGCAAGGAAGGGGAACTGATGGAGAAGAAGAGCCGCTACGGCAAGATCTTCTACTCCTGCAACCGTTACCCCAAGTGCAAATACGCCCTCTGGGATCAGCCCATCGACGAGCCCTGCCCCAAATGCGGTTATCCGGTCATCGTCGAAAAAGTGACCAAACGCTACGGCACGTACCGCAAATGCCCCACGGAGAACTGCGATTACAAGCTGGTGCTGGTCGAGCCGGAGAAGAAGGAAAAGGCCGCCCCGGCGAAAAAAGCGGCCGCCAAGAAGCCCGCCGCCAAAAAGGCGCCGGCCAAGAAATCTCCGGCCAAAAAATCAGGCAAAGATTCCTGAGGCAGCAAAACCCGTTAGCTTGACAAGCCGGGCCTTCGGGTCCGGCTTTCCTGTTTGCACAGCACCGCCCGGCCGCGCAACGGCCAGAGGGAACCCATGGTCGACATGAATCGCCTACATATCATCGGCGCCGGCCTGGCCGGCTGCGAAGCGGCCTGGCAAGCGGCTCAGCAGGGCACGCCGGTCATCCTGCACGAAATGAAGCCGCAGCGTTTTTCACCGGCCCACCAGTCCCCCAATCTGGCCGAACTGGTCTGTTCCAACAGCCTGCGCGGCACCGGCATGAACAACGCTGTCGGCTGTCTCAAAGAGGAGCTGCGCCGCTGCGGCACCCTGTTCATGGCAGCCGCCGACGCCACCGCCGTGCCCGCCGGCGGGGCGCTCGCTGTCGATCGCGAGGCTTTCTCCGCCACCATCACCGACCGAATCACGGCCCACCCCCTCATCGAACTGCGCCGGGAGGAGATCACCAGCCTCCCCGAGACCGGCACCGTCATCGTCGCTTCCGGCCCTTTGACCTCCGAGGCGCTGTCGCAGGATATCGCCCGTCGCACCGGCGCCGACCACCTCTATTTCTATGACGCCATCGCCCCCATCGTCGAAGCCGACTCTATCGATTTCAGCCAGGCCTGGCGCGCCTCGCGCTACGGCAAGGGGGGGGACGACTATGTCAACTGCCCCCTGGATGAAGCCCAGTACCGTGCCTTCGTCGCCGCCCTCAAGGAGGCGGACAAGGTGGCGGCCAGGGACTTCGAAAAGATGATTCATTTCGAAGGCTGCATGCCCATCGAGGAGATGGCGGAACGCGGCGAGATGACCCTGGCCTTCGGCCCCATGAAGCCCGTCGGCCTGCCCGATCCCCGCACCGGCAGGGAGCCCTTCGCCGTCATTCAGCTGCGACAGGATGATCGTCATGCCAGCCTCTACAACATCGTCGGCTTCCAGACCAAGCTGACCTATCCCGAACAGCGCCGTATCTTCCGCACCATCCCCGGCCTGGAGCAGGCCCGCTTCGCCCGTCTGGGCAGTGTCCACCGCAACACCTTCATCAACGCACCGACCTGTCTCACCCGCACCCTGCAGCTTCGCCAGGAGCCAAGGATCTTCTTCGCCGGGCAGATCACCGGGGTGGAAGGATATGTCGAATCGGCCGCCATGGGTTTTCTCGCCGGCCTCTTCGCGCCGCGCTGGACCCAGGGCGCCCCCCTGCCGCTGCCGCCGTCGACCACGGCCCTGGGTGCCCTCCTCTCCCATCTGGCCGATTCCAGCCCGGAGGACTTCCAGCCGATGAATGTCAACTATGGTCTCTTTCCTCCCCTGGAAGGGCGCAAAATGAAGCGCGCCGACCGCCGCCTGGCCATGGCGGAGAGGGCATTGCAGGATCTGGAGGCGTGGCGAGGCGGTGCCCTGCTCACAGGTCAGGAAAACTCGTCTGCCTAGACGAACGGACATGGTGATAAGCCCCACTTGTCGGGCATATAAACACTTGCCCTGATGAGGCAAATCTAACGCTCTCTTTTGCCCTGCCTCTGGACACCGCCCCAACCGTCGGCACCGACCACCGAACCGCCGCTACGGCCGCAAGGACTCCTTTAAAAAGAACCCCAGAATCAATCGCTTGCCTGCCCCTGTCGCGCATCTGACCACTGCCCTCTTTTTCGTTTTTCCGGCCAAGAAAAAAGTCGGCGGGTGCGGGAAAAGACAGGAACAGTATTTGCTTTGTCCTCCTGAACGTTGTATTTTAATACATCCCAAAACCCAGAGAGGGCGGGCGCATTTATGGAGCGGCAAACAGGTCCAGGTTCGATTAACCTGCGGGACTTGCTGGATCATCTCAGCAGGAACCCCTTGCTGCGGAACTTTCGTCTGGCTCTTTACCGCCAGGGCGAATACCTGGAACCGACCCGCCGAACGGCCTTCGAGAGCTGCAGCCGTCAGACAGACCAGGATGTTTCACCCTGCGGCTCCTCCTGTCACCAGCTAAGAGAGAGCACCTTTCAGAGGGTGCTGGCCGCTGGCCGGCCCCTTGTCTTCCTGAGCCCCTGCGGCACCCCCAATCTCGCCATTCCTTTCACCATGCCAGAGACCTCGGCTTACTGTCTGCTGGCCGAAGCCTTTCCGCCGGCCACTCAGCCCGACGGACAGGGCAAAGAGCAGGACGGGCGCCCATCCGCACCCTTTATCGCCCCCGACCTGGCCAAAGCGAAAAGCATTGCCACCTGTATCCACCAGCAGATTCCTACCCTGCTGCGCCAGGACCTGCGACTTGTGAATCTGGAAAAAACCGCGTCTCGCCTGCGCACGCTGGTGGACATTTCCGGAGAGATGGATTTGCTGGCGACCGACGGCGAGATCGTCGACCTGCTCAAAGAGGCGCTGGTCATCCTGTTTGATCTCTCCAGCCTCACCATTTTAACGGGAGACCCGGCGGCGTCCGGCTTTATTCTTCAACAGTCCTCGAGTTGGCCGCAGACCGATGCGTCGCCTTCTGCCCGAAAAGTGACCGAGTTCCTCCGCCAGAACCCGTGCGGCAAACCTGTCTCCCTCGGCGAAGAGATCAACCTGCTTTTGCCCGGCAAAGCCTGCCGCGGGGCCCTGACTATCCCCCTGGTGGTCAGCGGGCAGGCCCTGGGTCTGGTCATCCTTCAGGAGACGACAGTGCCGGCCGGCGATCTCAGCCTGCTGGAGCTTCTCTGCGCCAAAGCCGCCAGCCGCCTGCATATTCTCAAGCTCGAGAGGGAGCGTCTGGAAGCCAGCGCCCTTTCCACCCGCATGGTCACCATGGTCAGCGCCCTGGCCCAGTTCAGACAGCAGGAAGAGGTCTATCGAAACATCGTGGAAATGTCGGCGGAGCTGCTCCACGCCACCTGCGGCTCTCTCATGCTGCTGGATGATAAAGGCGAGTTTCTCCGCATCGAATCGGCCAAGGGCATGAATCAGCCTCTGGCCAGGAGCCTGAGCATCAAACTCGGCACCGGCATCGCCGGCCGTGTGGCCAAAAACGGCTTTCCTCTGGTCGTCAACGATATTGAAAAGGATTGCCGTCTCGCCACCCCCAATCGGCCCCGTTTCAAAACCAAGTCCTTCATCAGTGTCCCCGTCAGGATCAAGGACCGCACCGTCGGGGTGCTCAACCTCTCCGATAAGGAGGACCAGGGGATATTCAACGAGAACGATCTGCAAATTCTCACGTCTTTCACCGCGCAGATTGCCATCGTGCTGGACCGGGCCGCCTCCATGGAGAGAGCCGACATTCTGGAAAAACTCGCCGCCACCGATGCTCTCACCGGCCTGTACAACCGCCGCTTTTTTGATGAACGCCTCGACAGCGAGCTGAGTCGAAGCATCCGTCACAGTCTGAGCTTTTCCATCATGCTGCTCGATCTGGACAACTTTAAAAATTACAACGACCTCTGCGGCCACATCGCCGGGGACAATGCCCTTAAGCAGGTGGCCTCCTTGTTCAAATCCTCGGGACGGGACATCGACGTGGTCGCCCGCTTCGGTGGAGAAGAATTTATCATTCTGCTGCCGGACACCACGAAAAAAGAGGCCATGCTGGTGGCGGAGCGCGTCCGCCGTGCCATTGAAAGCCACCCCTTCCCGCAGGAGGCCCAGCTGCCGGGCGGCCAGTTGACCACCAGTATCGGCCTGGCGGCCTTTCCCGACGACGGCGAGTTTGCCCAGGCGCTGATCGAAGCGGCGGATACGGCCCTCTACCAGGCCAAGGAGAAAGGTCGGAACTGTACGGTGCCTTTCACCCGAAAACAAACGCACGACAATGTTGTCTTTCTCTAGCCTTCCCTGCTATCCTGCCTGACATTTTTGTACCCTTTTACGGCAGGAGGCTTATTACCATGCCCACCCTCGACTCTTCCCTGGCGCCCTTCGCTCCTGACGGCATCGTGCTGGCGTCGGCCTCGCCGCGCCGGCGCGAACTGCTCGCGTCCCTGTCCATTCCCTTTACGGCCATCCCCAGCACGGTGGATGAGCAGGAAGGCCCCGGCGAAACGCCGGAAGAGCATGTACTGCGCCTGGCCCGCGAAAAAGCGCTGGAGGTCGCCTCCCGCCCCGCCGTGAGCGGACGCTGGTTTCTCGGGAGCGACACCGTCGTCCTGCGGGACGATACCCTGCTCGGCAAGCCTGCGGATGCGAAGGAGGCGGCGGCCATGCTGCGCTCCCTCTCCGGCCGGAGCCACCGCGTCCTCTCCTCCTATGCCATTTATGACCGCCAGCAGCGCACGTTCGTCTCCGGCGTGGTCTCCACCCGCGTGAGGTTCAAGGAGTTGACAGAGCAGGAGATTGCGGGGTACATTGCGACTTCCGAACCCTTTGATAAAGCGGGAGCTTACGCCATCCAGGGGATTGGGGCCTTTATGATCCTGGGGATCGAGGGGAGCTATACCAATGTGGTCGGGTTGCCCCTGTGTGAAGTGGTTGAGGCGCTCGAACGCATCGGCGCCCTTCGCCTCTTCGCCGGCCTTCCCGAGACGGCAACGTCACCGTCCGCCTCCTGATTCCCTGCTGAGCCTGCCTCCCACGGCGAGGGACACCATGACGATCCAGAACAATATCCAGACTATCCGAACCCGTCTCGACGCGGCCTGTCGGCGTAGCGGCCGCAATCCGGATCAGGTCAGGTTGGTAGCCGTCTCCAAGACCAAGCCCGCCAGTCAGATCGAAGAGGCGGCCCGGGCCGGCCAGCAGCTCTTCGGCGAGAGCTACGTCCAGGAGTTCACGGACAAGCGCGAAGAAGTGCGGCACCCGGTCACCTGGCATTTTATCGGCCACCTGCAGTCAAACAAAGTCAAATACCTGCGGGGCAAGGTCAGCATGATCCACTCCGTCGACCGCCTGTCCCTCGCCGAAGAGATCAACCGCCAGTGGCAGAAAATCGGCGAGACGGTGGATATCCTTCTGCAGGTCAATCTGGCCGAGGAGGAATCCAAGTCCGGTGCCACCGCAGAGGCCGCTGAAGAACTGGCCCGCCGGCTGGCCGCCCTCCCCCATGTGCGCCTGCGCGGCCTGATGACCCTGCCCCCCTACTGCGAAGATCCCGAGGATGTGCGGCCCTACTTCACCCAGCTGCGCCAGTTGTCGGAGCGTATTGCCGCGCTGAACCTGCCCAATGTGAGCCTGACGGAACTGTCCATGGGCATGAGCCATGATTTTGAAGTAGCCGTGGAAGAAGGCGCTACCCTGGTGCGCATAGGCACGGCAATTTTTGGAGAAAGAGAGTATCGCTAGAATGCCACACGCCAAAGCCCCCAGGGCCCAGTGGGCCAGCCGCCTGGGTTTTATTCTCGCCGCCGCCGGCAGCGCCGTCGGTCTCGGTAATATCTGGAAGTTCCCCTATATTGCTGGTGAAAACGGCGGGGGTGCCTTTGTCCTCGTCTACCTGGTGTGCATCGCCATGGTCGGCCTGCCCATCATGATGGCCGAGTTCATGATCGGCCGCCATACCCGCAAGGACGCCGTCGGCGCCTTCCGCCAACTTGAAGGGGCTCGCTCTTTCTGGCAGGTGGCGGGCTGGGTCAGCGTGGCGGCCGCCTTCATCATCTGCTCCTACTATTCGGTGGTGGCCGGCTGGACCCTGGATTACGTCTTCCGCGCCGTCATGGGGAGCTTTGCCGGCGTCTCGCCGGAAGAGATCGAAGGGATGTTCGGGGGGCTGCTCGCCAATGGGCCGCGCCAGATCCTCTGGCACTTTCTCTTCATGGCCATGTGCCTGGGCATCGTCATCGGCGGCGTCCAGAAAGGCATCG
>OBLN01000757.1_pt1 | contig 11447 bp, 7 predicted proteins | sample 1519301 | NCBI WGS metagenome assembly OBLN01 (sample SAMEA2452533, study PRJEB22499) | sediment metagenome | reverse complement strand
ACGACATCACCGTCGAGGGTGAGGCGTGCCACCCGGCGCGTTTTGCCGATCCGCGACAGTGCGGCGGGGTAGGCCGGCAGCACCAGGCGGACAGCATGGCGCAGCGCCTTGAGGGCGGCGGGGAGGCTGCCGCTGATATCGGCCAGACCACCGGTTTTGACCAGCGGGGTCGCTTCACTGCTGGCAAAGAGGATTCGGGTCATTAAAGGGTTGTCCCTGCCTTGGGCACTGTGTCTGGGTCAAACAAGGATAGTGGCAAAAATGCAGCGCAGTGACAAACGGCTACATTTACGGGAGGCGCACAACGGTGGAGCGCGTTGCCCGCTCACAGAGCAGGGGGATCGCCGCTGCTGCGGGTTGCTACCTGTATCGGCGGGGTGACCTGCAGGTCCGGGTTTTGCATGGGTCAATGCGCGCTCATTATTTGTTATGGTCGGGTAGTGCAGGGTAACGAACAGCAATCATAGGAGAGAGCTATGCGGATCGCCATTATCGGGCTGGGTCGAATGGGCGGCAATATGGCACGTCGCCTGTTGCGCAAGGGGATTGAGGTGGTGGGGTATAACCGCTCTGCGGAGATCGTCTCGTTGTTGCAACGGGATGAGGGCCTGCTGCCGGCGGCTTCCCTGCATGAGGCGATTACCCAGCTGCCCTCACCGCGCATTGTCTGGTTGATGCTGCCGGCAGGGAGCGCCACCGAGCAGACGCTGCATGAGTTGATGCCGATGCTGGCCGAGGGCGATATTGTCGTCGACGGCGGCAACGCCAACTATCACGACAGCATGCGTCGGGCGGCCGAGCTGGAGACCCACGGTATCGGATTTATCGATGCCGGCACCTCTGGCGGGGTGTGGGGGCTGGAGAATGGCTACTGCATGATGGTCGGCGGCAGCGAGGCGGATGTGAAGCAGCTCGAGCCGGTACTCAAGGCGCTGGCACCGGCAGAGGAGCGAGGCTGGGCGCGGATGGGGCCGGTGGGCGCCGGACACTATACCAAGATGGTCCACAATGGCATCGAATACGGCATGATGCAGGCCTTTGCCGAGGGATTCGACCTGATGCGCAGCAAAAAGGAGTTTAACCTGGACCTGGCCACGGTGGCAGAAACCTGGCGACACAGCTCGGTGGTGCGCAGCTGGCTGCTGGACCTGACCGCCGAGGCGCTGGCCAACAGGCCGGACATGGATGCCATCGCGCCGGTGGTGCCCGATTCGGGAGAGGGGCGCTGGACCGCGGTGGAGGCGGTGGAGCAGGGGGTGTCGCTGCCGGTGATCACCCTGGCGCTGCAGGCGCGTTTCGCCAGCCAGGATGCCGAGGGTTATCAGGCGCGGCTGCTGTCGGTGATGCGTAACGCCTTCGGTGGCCACGAGATGGTGAAAAAGTAGCCCATGGAACAGGCGATGAACGACCCGTGCACCTTTATCATCTTTGGCGCCACCGGCAACCTGGCGCGCAACAAGCTGCTGCCCGCGCTCTATCACCTTGAGTCGGCCGGGCGCTTGCCGCCGCAGATGGTGATCGTCGGTTTCGCCCGCCGTGGCTGGAACGACGATGAGTTTCGCCAGGCTGTCGCCGGCTACCTTGAGCCGCATGCCCGCAACGGCCTCGACAGTGAGCTGTTCGAGCGTTTCGCCCGGCGCCTCTACTATTTCCAGGGAGACCTGCACGATCCGCACGCCTACCGTGAGTTGGCGCGTTTCGTTGACAAGGCGCATTGCCCGCCTAGCCGCGTGTTCTATCTTGCGGTGCGCCCGGCGGAGTTCGGCGAGGTCGCCTCGCAGCTTGCCGCGGTGGGCTTCAACAAGGAGGAGGGGGGCTGGAGCCGGGTGGTGATCGAGAAGCCCTTCGGCTATGACCTGGTGAGCGCCCACACCCTTGAGCAGCAGTTGCACAAATATTTTCGTGAGGAGCAGCTGTTCCGCATTGACCACTACCTGGGTAAGGGGACGGTGCAGAATGTGCTGGTGTTCCGCTTCGCCAACCTGATGATGGAGCCGTTGTGGAATCGCAACTACATCGATCATGTGCAGATCACCCATGCCGAGTCGCAGGGCATCGAAAAGCGCGCCGAGTACTACGACGGCGCCGGTGCGCTGCGCGATATGATGCAGAGCCACCTGCTGCAGATGCTCACGCTGGTGGCGATGGAGCCGCCGGCGCGGCTGGATGCCGACTCGCTGCGCGATGAGAAGGTCAAGGTGCTCAAGTCGATCCGCCCGATACCGCAAAACGCGGTCAACGCCCAGGCCTTTCGCGCCCAGTACAAAAGCGGCACCATCAATGGACAGGGCGTCGTCGGTTACCTGGAGGAGCCGGGAGTGGCGCCGAACAGCACCACCGAGACCTATGCCGCGCTCAAGCTCTATATCGACAACTGGCGCTGGCGCAACGTGCCGTTCTATATCCGTACCGGCAAGCGCATGAAGCGCAATACCTCGATGATCTGCATCCGCTTCAAGCATCCGCCGCAGCAACTGTTCCGCGAAACCCAGCTCGAACAGATCAAGCCCAACTGGCTGGTGCTGGGGATCCAGCCCGATGAGTGCCTGCGCGCGGAGCTGCAGGTAAAGGTACCGGGCCTGGAGATGCGAACCCAGACCACCACCCTTGATGCCAGCACCTGCGGTATCGAGCAGATGAAGCTCGATGCCTACGAGGCGCTGCTGCTGGATGTGATCGAGGGGGACTGCTCGCTGTTCCTGCGCTATGACGAGGTGGAGTGGGCGTGGAAGGTGGTTGACCCGATCCTCAAGGTCTGGTCGACCGAGCGTGAGTTCATCCACACCTACGCCTCGGGCAGCTGGGGGCCGGAGACGGCCAACCGGCTGTTTGACCGGGACGATCAGCGATGGCGCGACAGTATCGATGATAGTGAGTAATCTGCGCTGACGCGTTATCATTCTCCCCGCAATTCGATATAACAATAGCTAACAGGACGATGGACGCAATGACGGAGAACCCTGAGACAAGGGATGAGTGGCGCCTGGGACAGACGCCTGCGTGGGAGGCGCTGAGCCGCCACTATGAGGCGGTAGCGGATGTGCACATGCGCGAGCTGTTTGCCGGGGATCCGCAGCGCTTTGAAAAGTTCTCGGTGCAGTTTAACGACATCCTGCTGGACTACTCGAAGAACCGGGTTACCGAGGAGACCATGGGGCTGCTGTTCGAGCTGGCGCGCGAGGCCAACCTTGCAGGTTGGGCCCGACGGATGTTCAGCGGCGAGCATATCAACTTCACCGAGGACCGCGCGGTGCTGCACATGGCGCTGCGCAACCGCAGCAACACGCCCATCTACGTCGACGGCGAGGATGTGATGCCCGAGGTCAACCGTGTGCTGGAGCGGATGCGCCGCTTCTGCATCAAGGTGCACACCGGGATCTGGAAGGGACACACCGGCAAGCGCATCACCGATGTGGTGAATATCGGCATCGGCGGCTCGGATCTCGGGCCGCTGATGGTCACCGAGGCGCTCAAGCCCTATGCCCGCGGTGATATTCAGGTGCACTACGTCTCCAACGTCGACGGCACCCATGTGGCGGAGAAGATCAAACATCTCGACCCGCAAACCACCCTGTTCATCGTCTCCTCCAAGACCTTCTCCACCCAGGAGACGCTGACCAATGCGCGTACCGCCCGCCGCTGGCTGGTGGAGAACCTGCGGGATGAGTCGGCGGTGGCCAAACACTTTGTTGCCGTCTCCACCAATACCGAGGCGGTGGCGGCCTTTGGCATCGACACCAAAAATATGTTCGAGTTCTGGGACTGGGTCGGCGGGCGCTACTCACTGTGGTCGTCCATCGGTCTCTCCATCGCGCTCTATCTGGGGATGGACAACTTCGAGCAGTTGCTGGCCGGGGCGCATGCCATGGACCAGCATTTCATGCGCGCGCCGATGGAGAAGAACCTGCCTGTGATCATGGGGCTGCTGGGTGTCTGGTACAGTTCGTTTTTCGCTGCCGAGACCTACGCCATCCTGCCCTACGATCAGTACCTGCACCGCTTCACCGCCTATCTGCAGCAGGCGGACATGGAGAGTAACGGCAAGCGCATCGATCGTGACGGCAATGTGGTCGACTACAACACCGGGCCGATCATCTGGGGCGAATCGGGCACCAACGGCCAGCACGCCTTCTACCAGCTCATCCACCAGGGGACCCATCTCATCCCCATCGACTTCATGGCGCCGGTGGAGACCCACAACCCGGTGGGTGATCACCACGTCATTCTGCTGGCGAATTTCTTCTCCCAGAGTGAGGCGTTGATGCTGGGGCGCAGCGAGGCGGAGGCGAGGGCAGAGCTGGCGGCGCAGGGGTTGTCGGATGAGGCGCTGGAGGCGCTGCTGCCGCACAAGATATTCACCGGCAACAAGCCCAGTAATTCGATCATGTTCCACAAGCTGACCCCCTACACCCTCGGTTCCCTCATTGCCATGTACGAGCACAAGATCTTTGTTCAGGGGGTGATCTGGCGTATCAACTCTTTCGACCAGTGGGGCGTAGAGCTGGGCAAGCAGCTGGCAAAAACGATCCTCTCCAAGCTGGATGATGACGACCCGGTGGGCGAGCACGACTCATCCACCAACGGCCTCATTAACTATTACAAGCGCAACCGTCACGAGTAGTCTGTAGGCTTGCTACAGCACATCATCCGCTCCTTGCGCGGCTTTGCGGAGATACGGCAGAGCGCCTGATCCCTGACGCCGGCCTGGTGCAGGGTGGCTCGGCTGTCCAGCGCGATGGCGCCGTTGTCGCTGATCAACTCAAGGACGGGTTCGTAGTAGGTCTGCATCGTGCTGACCTGTTCGGCGTTCTCCCCTGTGCTGAGGGCAGCCAGTACCTTTTCAATAAAGTGCTGTACCGGAAGTTTCACCTCAACCTCGAAATAGAGTCGTTCGGGGCAGCTGTGGCAATCGACAGCGATTTGAATGGTGTCGTTGCTCTCATTGCTACTGGTCGGCCTGTTGTGTGCCGTTTTTGAATCCATGCCAGCATCCTGCGTTGCCTGTGAGGGCTAAGCGCAGAGTAAAACATCGACGTGTTCTGTTGGTTTGATCTCGGTCAAGGGAGGTGTGTCTTTATTCCCCCTCGATCACCAGCCCCGCCAGCGGCGGCAGGGTGACCACGATAGAGTGTGGCTGCCCCATCCAGGGCTTGGCCTCGCTTTCGAATAGCGGGATCTGGCCCAGATCGGAGCCGCCGAAGTCACCGCTGTCGGAGTTGAAGGCGAGCCGGTAGCGTCCCGGTGCGGGCACGCCGATACGATAACCGTCGTGCGGCGCCGGGGTGAAGTTCAGTGCGATGACGGTGTTGCTATCCCCGGCGCGGCGCAGGTAACAGAGGACCGAGTGCTGGTGATCATCGCAGTCGAGCCACTGAAAGCCCTCGGCCTCGAAGTCGTGCCGGTGCAGCGCCACGTTGTCACGGTAGGTGCGATTTAGCGCCGCCAGCAGCTTGTGGATCCCGTGATGCAGCGGGTAGTCATAGAGGTGCCATTCCAGTGCCGTGTCGTGGTTCCACTCCCGCCCCTGGGCGAATTCGTTGCCCATGAATAGCAGCTTCTTGCCCGGCATGGTGTACATGTAGGTGTAGAGCAGGCGCAGGTTGGCAAATCGCTGCCATTCATCCCCGGGCATCTTCTCCAGCATGGAGCGCTTCATGTGCACTACCTCATCGTGTGAGAAGGGCAGGATAAAGTTCTCGCTGAAGGCGTAGAGCAGGCCGAAGGTCAGCTTGTTCTGGTGGTATTTGCGGTAGATGGGGTCCTTGTGCATGTAGTCCAGGGTGTCGTGCATCCAGCCCATGTTCCATTTCATGGAAAAACCCAGTCCCCCCATGTCCACCGGGCGCGAGACCATCGGCCAGGAGGTGGACTCCTCGGCCATGGAGAGCGCGCCGGGGTGTTCCCGGTGCAGCAGGGTGTTCATCTCGCGCAGAAAGGCGATCGCCTCAAGGTTTTCATTGCCGCCGTGGACATTGGGCAGCCAGTCATCGCCCTGGCGGGAGTAGTCCAGATAGAGCATCGAGGCCACCGCGTCGACGCGCAGGCCGTCGATATGAAACTCCTCCAGCCAGTAAAGCGCGCTGGAGAGGAGGAAATTCTTCACCTCGTTACGGCCGTAATTGAAGATCAGCGTGCCCCAGTCACGGTGCTCGCCACGGCGCGGGTCTTCGTGCTCGTAGAGTGTGGTGCCGTCGAAGCGTGCCAGGGCAAAGCTGTCCTTGGGAAAGTGCGCCGGTACCCAGTCGAGGATCACGCCGATGCCATTTTGGTGACAGCGGTCGATGAAATGTCGCAGCTCATCCGGCGTGCCGAAGCGGCTGGTGGGGGCGAAGTAGCCGGTGGTCTGGTAGCCCCAGGAGGCATCCAGTGGGTGCTCGGTCACCGGTAGCAGTTCGATGTGGGTGAAGCCGAGCCCCAGCACGTGCGGGATGAGCCCCTCGGCCAGTTCGGTGTAGCTGAGAAAGGTGCCGTCGGGGCGCCGCTGCCAGGAGCCCGGGTGGAGTTCGTAGATCGACATCGGGCTGTGCAGCCAGTCACGCTGCTGCCGCTGCTCCATCCACTGCTCATCCCCCCAGTGGTAGTCGGAGTGGTCGATCACCGACGCGGTGGCCGGGCGCAGCTCGAAGCGGCGGCCGTAGGGGTCGGTCTTGATGTGGATACCGCCCTGGCGGTCACGCAGCTCGAATTTGTACAGTGTGCCGGCAGCAAGTTCGGGGATGAACAGCTCCCACACCCCGCTGTCACCGCGATTGCGCATCGGGTGGCAGCGTCCGTCCCAGTGGTTAAAGTCACCCACCACGCTGACCCGCTCGGCATTGGGCGCCCAGACGGCAAAGCGTACCCCCTCTACCTGCTGGTGACGGCAGCAGTGCGCACCGAGCAGACGCTGGGCATGAAAGTGTTGCCCGGCGCTGAAGCGGTGCAGCTCGCCCTCATCCAGGAGCGGCGGGAAGCGGTAGGGGTCGTGCTGCAGGTGCTCGCCACCGGCGTTGTCCTGCCAGCGAATGCGATAGCTGTCGCTGGCCGCACAGCCCTCACCTTGCCACTGGAACAGCCCGCTCTGCCCGTAACGCGTCATCGGTAATTCCTGGCCTGCGCACACCACACTGGCGGTGAGCGCATTCGGCAGGAATACGCGTATCACGGCACCGTCCTCCGCCGGGTGGCGGCCGAGCAGTTCAAACGGGTCGTGGTGGCGTGCCTCTAGCAGGCGCCGGATTCCATCCTGGGACTGGGTCATAAAGTTGCTATCTTCCTGCGTTCTTATAAAGGTAGTCTATGCTTATCTGGGGCATGTGATCGTGCTTCTGAGCACAAGCCTATCATGAGCGTAGACATTTTTTTGTGACGGTTCCGGGGGGGAACTATATGCCTAGTCTGGATACACCGCGTTTTGTCAGTCGATTGACCAGGGAAACCCTTGCCCTGATTCTGGCAGGAGGTGCCGGTACGCGCCTCAAGGGCCTGACCCGCTGGCGCTCCAAGCCGGCGGTGCCGTTCGGTGGAAAGTTTCGCATTATCGACTTCCCGCTCTCCAACTGCATCAACTCCGGGATCCGCCGCATCGGCATCCTCACCCAGTACAAGGCGCATTCGCTGATCCGCCATGTCCAGCTTGGCTGGAGTTTTCTGCGCGGTGAGCTGGGCGAGTTCATCGAGCTGTTGCCGGCACAGCAGCGGCTCGGTGCCCACTGGTATGCGGGCACTGCCGATGCCTTGTACCAGAACCTGGACATCATCCGCCTGCACAGCCCGGAGTATGTGCTGATCCTGGCCGGGGATCACATCTACCAAATGGACTACGGACCGATGCTTGCCGCGCATGTGGAGAATAACGCTGATTTGACCATCGGCTGTTTCGAGGTGCCGGTGGAGGAGGCGCACTCCTTCGGCGTGATGCAGGTGGATGAGCAGTGGCGGGTGACGGATTTTGCCGAAAAGCCGCAAAACCCGACCACGGTGCCGGAAGACCCCTCGCGCTCCTTGGCCTCGATGGGGATCTATATCTTCAGCACCGAATTCCTCTTCGATATGCTGATTCAGGATGCCGACGATACCAATTCGGCACGTGACTTCGGCAAGGATGTGATCCCCACCGCGATCCGTGAAAGCCGGGTGTATGCCTACCCCTTTCGCGACCCTGAGCAGGAGGAGGAGAACAGCTCCAAAACCTACTGGCGGGATGTGGGGACGGTGGATGCCTACTGGAGCGCCAATATGGAGCTTATTGGCGTGACTCCGGAGTTGAACCTGTATAACCATGACTGGCCGATCTGGACCTATCAGGAGCAGTTGCCGCCGGCAAAGTTCGTTTTCGATGACGAGGACCGACGTGGTATGGCAGTCGACTCCATGGTCTCCGGCGGTTGCATTATCTCAGGTGCCCTGGTGCGCCACTCCCTGCTCTTCTCCAACGTCGAAGTGCGCTCGTTCAGCGAAGTGTTCGATACGGTGGTACTGCCAAATGTCACCATCGGCGAGAACTGCTGTATCCGCAAGGCGGTGATCGACAAGGGGTGCACCATCGAAGATGGCACCGAGATCGGCGTCGACCATGAGGCTGATGCGCAGCGTTTTCACGTCACCGAACAAGGGGTGGTGCTGGTGACCCCTGAGATGCTGGGACAGGACATGCACCATGTCCGCTAAATCCCCCCTGCGGGTGGTGCTGTGCTGGCATATGCACCAGCCCTATTATCGTGATGCCGCCAGCGGCCAGTATCGCCTGCCCTGGACCTATCTGCACGCGATCAAGGATTACGTCGATATGGTGGCGCTGCTGGAGGAGAACCCGGCAGCCCGTGCGGTGGTCAATTTCACCCCCACCTTGCTGGAGCAGATCAGCGACTATGATGCGCAGATCCGTGCCTGGCACGATGCTGGTGAGGCGCTGCGTGATCCGCTCCTTGCTGCGCTGGTGGCGCAGAGCCTGGACCGTGCGCCGGAGAAGCGGATGGAGCTAGTCAGCCACTGCCTGCGCGCCAATGAAAAACGCATGATCAATCGTTTTCCGGCTTATCGTCACCTTGCCGAGATGGCGTCGCTGGTGCGCAAGTATCCCGCCTCGGTGAGTTATCTGAGCGATCAGTACCTGGCCGACCTGCTGGTGTGGTACCACCTGGCCTGGCTGGGTGAGACGGTGCGGGCGCATGATGCGAGGGTCAAGGCGCTGCTGCTCAAGCAGCATACCTACACACTGGAGGATCGCAAACAGCTGCTGGCGATCATCGGTGAGCAGATCGCGGACGTGCTGCCGCGCTACCGCGGCCTGGCCGAGTCGGAGCGCATCGAGTTGTCGGTGACCCCCTACGGCCATCCGATCCTGCCCTTGCTGCTGGATATGCAGAGCACCCATCAGGCTATGCCCGAGGCCCCGCTGCCCGCCAATGGCAACTACCCCGGGGGTCTGGAGCGTGCCCGCTGGCACATCGATGAAGGGCTAAGGGTGTTTGAGAGTTATTTCGGTTTTCGCCCGCAGGGTTGCTGGCCTTCCGAGGGGGCGGTGAGCGAGGCGGCGCTGGAACTACTTGCCGAGGCCGGGTTTGTGTGGGCGGCAACCGGCGAGTCGGTGCTGCATAACAGCCTGCACCGCTCCGAGGTGAGTCTAAACGGCTGTATCCACCGGCCGTTCCGGACACAGAGCGCGCCCATTACCTGCTTTTTTCGTGATGACGGCCTATCCGATGCGATCGGTTTTACCTATGCCGACTGGCACAGTGAGGATGCGCTGAACAACCTTATCCATCACCTGCAGAATATTGCCAGCGCCTGTGCCGGGGAGCCGGATCGTATCGTGCCGATCATCATGGACGGGGAGAACGCCTGGGAGTACTACCCGGAGAACGGTTATCACTTCCTGACCACCCTCTACCAGCGCCTGGCGGATCATCCGGGGATCGAACTGACCACCTTCAGCCAGTGCCTGGCGCAGGGGATGGAGGCGAAAACGCTGAAGCACCTGGTTGCAGGTAGCTGGGTCTATGGCACCTTCTCCACCTGGGTCGGTGATGCGGAAAAGAATCGTGCCTGGGAGTTGCTTGGCGAGGCGAAAACCGTCTTTGATCGGGTCATGGCGGCGGGGACGTTGAGCGAGGAGCAGCGCCGTCTGGCCGAGCGGCAGCTGGCCATCTGTGAAGGCTCGGACTGGTTCTGGTGGTTTGGGGACTATAACCCGGCCGATTCAGTGAGGGATTTCGACTGGCTCTACCGCCACCAGCTGCAGGCACTCTACCGGCAGCTGAGTGAAACCGTTCCCGGGAGTCTGAGCCAGGTCATTTCCACCGGCGGCGGCGAGGCCGAGTCCGGCGGGGTGATGCGCCGCGGCAAGGAGCAGCATGGCCACCAGTAGCGGCAGCGCAGTGGCGCCTGGGCGGGAGGCGGGTGTCATCCTTCACCCCACATCACTGCCGGGCAGCTGTGCCTATGGCGAGCTCGGAGACGAGGCGTTGCGCTTTGTCGATTTTCTGGCCGATGCCGGGCAGCGCCTGTGGCAGGTGTTGCCGCTCGGTCCGGTGCACGAGGATCTCTCCCCCTATCAGTCCCTCTCGGCCTTTGCCGGCAACCCCGAACTGATCGGCCACCAGTGGCTGCTTGACGGGATGCCTGAATGGCGGGGAGAGGCGGAGCAGCTGGCGCGACCTGCCTTGATTGCCAGGCACTACCAGCACTGCCTGAATGAGGGTAACGGCAGGGATGAGTTCGAGGCCTTTTGCCGCAACCAGGCCGACTGGCTGGAGGACTATGCCCTGTTCCGGGTGCTCAAGGCACGCTTTGAGCAGCAGCCCTGGAACCGCTGGCCGCGGGAGTTCCGCGATCGCCGCCCGCACGCCCTTGCATCACTCACAGAGGAGGCGGCAGAGCTCCTCGGCTATTACCGCTATGAGCAATTCCTGTTCTATCAGCAATGGCACCGGGTCAGGCGCTATGCCAACGACAGGGGGGTACGCATCCTCGGCGATATGCCGATATTTGTGGCCTACGACAGTGCCGACGTGTGGGCCAATCGCGATGCCTTCCTGCTGGATGACAGCGGCCAGCCCACGGTGGTTGCCGGCGTACCACCGGACTATTTTTCCGCCACCGGCCAGCGCTGGGGCAATCCGCACTATGACTGGGAGTGGATGGAGGCGGAGGGTTTTCATTGGTGGCACCGGCGGGTGGCGCAGCATCTGGAACTGTTCGACCTGTTCCGCATCGATCACTTCCGCGGCTTTGAGGCGAGCTGGGAGATACCCGCCCACGAGGAGACGGCCGTTAACGGTCGCTGGTTGGAGGTGCCTGGCGATGCCCTGTTCGCCTCGCTGCAGCGTGAGTTCGGCGAGTTGCCGATCGTGGCCGAGGACCTGGGGGTGATCACCCCGGAGGTGACGGCGCTGCGCAAGAAGTACCACCTGCCGGGCATGCTGATCCTGCAGTTCGCCTTCGACAGCGGCCCGGATAACCCCTAC
>OBLN01000755.1_pt1 | contig 11470 bp, 9 predicted proteins | sample 1519301 | NCBI WGS metagenome assembly OBLN01 (sample SAMEA2452533, study PRJEB22499) | sediment metagenome | reverse complement strand
TTCTTGGGTTCTCTGTTCTTGAGCCTGTCAAAAAGCGATTCTTTGGCTATGTTCATAAAGGCGCGCTCAGAGGCAACGCCAGTGACTATCTCCATTATGTTTCTGGCGCCTTTATATTTCATGACCGGATCGGCCAGCCATGCGAATTTGCGCAGGTTTCTGCCCATATCCTCTAGCTGAGTGGGCAGTTTATCGCTGAATTTTACGCCGAATCTGGAAGAATACTGAGCCTTCGCCTCAAGAGCCAGCTTGGGAATGTTTACGTTAGACGGACACTCTATGTGACAGCTTCCGCAGTTGACGCATTTGCGGATGACCTCCTGAAGAGCCTCCTCAAATATCGCCCTGTCGTCCACGGCGCCGCTGATGAGCGCTCTGAGTATATTGGCCTTGGCCTTGGGCGCTGAATATTCGTCCCTTGTCACTTTATAGACGGGACACATTCTGGTCACTGTGGTGACTGTGGTACATTTTGAACAGCCGTGGCATTTTTCAGCCTCTTCTACGAAGCCGTCCGGCCAGACGAGTTGTTTATGTTGCAGATCGCTGCTTCTGTAGTCCTTGCCGTAGCGCAGGAACTTCATCATCTGATTTTCGTCGTGATATGTCTTGACCTCGGGGTTGAGCATCTTGTCTGGGTCCAGTATGTCCTTCGCCTGTAAAAATACCGGGTAAAGAGCGCCATACTGTTTTTTGATATATTTGCTTCTGAGTCTGCCGTCACCGTGTTCGCCGCTCACCGCTCCGCCCAGACCGTGCACCAGCTCGTATACTCCGTCAGCCAGAGTTCTGAGCATGTCGATGTCGTGGGGGTCTTTAAGGTCGAGAAGCGGACGTGTATGCAGAAGACCTTTTGCTATGTGGCCGTATATGACGAACTGGGCCTTATTCTTGCCGAGCATTTCGTAAAGTCCCTCGAAATACTCAACCAGTTTGTCTGTGGGTACTGCCGCGTCCTCTATGAGCGCCAGAATCTTCTTGGAGCTTTTTATCTTATAGAGTATCGGCACAGCGGCCTTGCGCACAGCCCAGAATTTTGCTTTTTCCTCAGCTGTGGCGGCTGTGTACATAAGGGGCGAGAGGTTCTGCTCCTCAAGTATTTTTTTGGCCTTGTCAGCCAGCGCCTCTGTCTCTTCGGCTGAGTAGCCGTCGAACTCGAACATGCAGACGTTGTCGTATCCGTCCGGTATGGCCTCGTTCAGCGCCGCGTCAGATTCTTTGGCAAATTTGAGAAGCGATTTATCCATTATCTCAATTCCGGCAGGATTGAGCGGCAAAATAGCCTGAGTCGCCTTGGCGGAATTGATTATATTGTCGAAATAGGCCACAACGAGGCTGTCGTTGGTGGGTTTGGCCAGCAAGCGGAATTTCAGCTTTGTGACAACGGCCAAAGTACCTTCAGAGCCGCCAATTATTTTGCCCATAAAGAGCTTATTATCTCTGACGAGGCTTCTGAGGTTATAGCCGGACACGTTGCATCTTATTGTGGGATAGGATGATTCTATCAGCTCTGTGTTTTCGCCGTAAAGATCGAAAAGTTTTTTGAACGGTTCTTCCAGCTTTTCATAAGGTGTTTCGTATATCTCGCTGAAAGTGTGCACACTGCCGTCTGATGTCACGAACTCTGCGTCTTCGATATAGTCAGCCACGTTGCCGTATTTAACAGAGTGAGCGCCGCTGGCGTTTGTGCCGTACATTCCGCCGAATGTTGCGTATTCACCACTGGAAGGGTCAGGCGGAAAGAAAAGTCCCTTGCCCTTGAGCGCCTGCTCAAGCTCGCCGAATCTGTATCCAGGCTGGCAGGTGAAGGACTTGGAACCAGTGTCAATATCTATCAGTTTGTTCATGTATTTGGCAAAGTCGATGATTATACCCTTGCCTATTGCAGAGCCGCAGAGGCCGCTTCCCGCTCCTCTTGAGTGGACGCTCAGGCCGTATCTTTTGGCGAAGGCCACTGCTGTCACTACATCCTGTGTGTCTTTTGGATAAACCACGCACGCAGGCTCAACACGGAAGATAGAGCCGTCTGTGGAGTGCAGGTATCTTCTCACCGCGTCTGTATATACATCCCCCCTGACGCTGTCAGAGAGTTCGTCGAATATGTTTTTGGTAAGCTGAGGCATTGTTTCTCCTTTGAAATTTATACGTGTACGGTTTGCATATTACAGATTTTCTTACAGCTTTTCAAATACTACATATAATATCTGACGGATATTTTTACGCAAGTTTTTAACACTTGAAACGGAAATGCTAATGCTATATCCTCAAGCCATGAAAAAGATAAAACTAGCCATAACAACAGGCGACCCATCCGGAATAGGCCCTGAGATAGCGTGTAAATTCGCTGAAAGCCTCACTGGATCAGAAGTCTACGAAATTATTCTCGTATCCTACAGACACATTATCGAGGACCTTTACGAAAGGGTCTTCAAGCGTAAAATGCCTGAACTGAACATAGTTGAGCCGGAAGAAAAGATGGACTTTCCGGTCGTTTTCGGCGAGATAAGAGCGGAATACGGCAAGGCGTCCATGCTGTTCGTTGAAAAAGCGGTCAGAATGTGCCAGTCCAAAGAGGCCGATGCAATGGTCACATGCCCCATAAACAAGGCGTCCATTAAAGCGGGCGGATATAACTATCCCGGCCACACGGAGTTTCTTGGCCACCTGACAAAGAGCCGCAAATTCTCCATGCTCATGGTGGGCAGAAACATCAGATGCGTCCTCGCAACCACACACGTGCCAATGGAACATCTCTGCGAAAAACTGGACGAAAAGGCGATAATCAACGCCATACTCAACGCCCAGAACGCAGGACAGTTCTTCTGCCATAAACGCAACCCGAAAATTGCCGTCTGCGGGCTTAATCCCCACGCGGGAGACAACGGCGCCCTCGGCGACGAGGAGATAACCCTCATCACACCTGTCGTAGAGATAGCTCAGGCGCAGGGTAGCGACGTTCACGGCCCATATCCGGCGGATTCTCTGTTCGTCAAGGCCGCCAGAGGCGAATACGACTTCGTTGTAGTGATGTATCACGATCAGGGACTTATCCCCGTTAAGCTGGAAGCCTTCGGCAACGCGGTGAACGTAACGCTTAACCTGCCCATAATAAGGACTTCCGTGGACCACGGCACAGCCTTCGACATAGCTGGACAAAATATTGCAGCATGTACCAGCCTGCTTCGCGCTTGCGACGTTGCGGCTGAAATGGTGAAAAATGCTCAATCTGCTTGAGATCTATAAAAACGAGGTCGGATACACTAAAAAGAAATTCGGCCAGCACTTTCTGACCAGCAAACACGCCATAGACGACATAGCCTCCACTCTTGCCGATACCGAGTGTCAGCAGGTGGTGGAGATAGGTCCCGGATGCGGAGTGCTCACTATCGCCATGCTGGAAAAAAAGCTGGCAGTAACATCTGTGGAGATAGACGAAGAGCTGGCGGAGTTTTTGCCCAGATACCTCTTTATCTATCCTAAGTTCAGGCTGATAAACTCCGACTTTATGCTAATAGAGCAGTCCCAGCTTCCGGAAGGCAGATTCGCCTTCGCCGGAAACCTGCCGTACAACGTGTCGGTAGACATACTGATGCACTGTGTAAAATTCATCGACAGAACAGAGAAGATGACCTTCATGTTCCAGAAAGAGGTGGCAGACAGGATAAACGCCAAGCCTAACTGCAAGGAATATTCGTCTCTGTCCGTGATAACATCATATTTCTTTACAGCGAAAAAACTGCGCGACCTCTCAGGCGGCCAGTTCTGGCCTAACACTAAGGTGCGCTCAACAGTGCTTGAGTTCTTCCCTAGGGAGAGACACTTCAAAGATCATGAGCGTGAACAGGCGTTTCTGGCCTTCGTACGCCAGTCCTTCGTGCTCAAGCGCAAGACCCTCAAGAACAACCTGAAAGCCATAGAAGGCATAGACGAAGCCATGGAAAGAGCCGGACTCGCTTCGAACATCAGGGGCGAGCAGATGACAGTCAACGATTTTATAAGACTTTTCGAGAGTATATGATAAACACCCCTTTCACAGAGCTGACCTTCACGGTCTTCGACACGGAAACCACCGGAATGTCCCCGCAGAAAGGAGCGAGACTTGTGGAACTCGCCGCCGTAAAGGTTAAACCGGGCCTTATCGTGGATTTGCACGACACTTTTTCAACCCTGATAGACCCTAAGACAAACATTCCTTATCAGGCGTACGCCATACACGGCATCAGCAAACAGATGGTGGCTGGCAAACCGGAAGCCTATGAGGCGATACCTGAGTTCATGAAGTATGCGGACGGCACTATAACCGCCGCCCATAATGCCGGATTCGACTACGCTTTCCTTAAACATCATCTCGAGGAAAAAGGACTGCCTTTTGATATGCCGAAAGTGATTGACACTATCAAACTGGCAAGAATAGCCTACAAAGGTCTCAACAGCTATTCGCTGGATAACCTGATAAATCACTTCGATCTGCAAATTCCTCTGCCGGATTCTTATCGTCACAGAGCACTCTTTGACGCCGCTCATACAGCCCTGCTTCTCTGTATCTGTATGAAACAATTAATATCTCAGAATATATGCACACCTGCTCATCTGTTCACTTATTACAGACAATCATTCTATATTTTTCGCTGAAAGAGAAAACGATTGCAAAAAAACGGCATCAGTTTTATTATTAAACATTCGTAATGACGCTATTGATGTAAGAAATTTGAAAATTACACGGAGTTGCAATGGGCATCAGAGACTTTTTAAGAGATAAAGTACAGAAAGTCGGTAACGACCCGCGAAAAGAGATAGATGAAAAACTCTGGTTGAAATGCAGCGGGTGCGGAGAGATTAACTATCATACCGAAATAGCCAAAAATCTCCAGACATGTCCCAAATGTCATAAGCACTTTCCCATTTCCGCAAGGGAAAAGATCGACATTATAATAGATGAGGGAACTTTTCAGGAGATAGATGAAAATCTGAAATCTCTCGACCCTCTCAAATTTAAAGATACAAAACGCTATCCGGACAGAGTGAAAGCCGCCGTCAAGAAAATGGAAATGAACGACGCTTTTGTATCCGGCATAGCACGCATAAACAATAAACCGGTTCACATCGGCGGTATAGAGTTCGGATTCCTCGGCGGCAGCATGGGCAGCGTCGTGGGTGAAAAGATAGTGCGCCTCGTAGAGAGCGCTATCGAAAAGAACACTCACGTCATCACCATAAGCTGTTCAGGCGGCGCACGTATGCAGGAGAGCATCCTCTCACTTATGCAAATGGGCAAGACTTCCGCGGCTCTGGTTAAGCTCCGCCAGAAAGGACTGGGCCACATATCGCTTCTCACCGACCCCACAACAGGCGGCGTTACAGCCAGCTACGCCATGCTTGGCGACGTTAACATTGCCGAACCCGGCGCTCTTATCTGTTTCGCTGGTCCCAGAGTTATCGAACAGACCATACGTCAGACACTGCCGGAGGGATTCCAGCGCTCTGAGTTCCTTCTGGAACACGGAATGGTGGACATGGTTCTACCCAGACACCAGTGGAAATCAGAGATATATAAGATACTGGAATTTTTCGGTTAATGCCGACCCTATTCGACCGTCATTATACTCACAGGGCCGAGTTCAAGGACCTGACCTTCGGTCTGCACCGCATTCAGGCGGCGGCGGACGAATGTGACATTGACGACAGAATAGCCAAAAACGTCATCCACATAGCAGGCACCAACGGCAAGGGAAGCACAGCCCTTTTCATAGACCTGATACTCAGGCACAGGGGGCTTTCCACAGCTCTTTTCACATCTCCGCACATACACACTGTCAGAGAACGCATCAGGCTGAACGGCGAAAACATCTCACCAGAGGATTTCGACCGATATACTTCTGACCTGCTGAACATCATTGATAAACATCATCTAAGCTATTTTGAGGCGCTGACACTCATCGGCTTCAAATATTTCAAAGACAACATGCCGGACGTCGCCATAATAGAGACAGGACTGGGCGGAAGGCTGGACTCAACAAACATACTTAACAGCAAAATTCCTGTGATAACAAGCATATCAATAGACCACACCGAATACCTCGGCGATACCGTAAAAAAAATATCCGACGAGAAGCTCGGCATAGTGAAGGACAATAAGACGGTCTTTCTGGGACACAACACATCCGAGGTCATAGAATATATTAAGGATAAGCTCAAAGATATTGACCTTATAATCCCCGAGTTTCCGGACGGAACATACAAGGGCTACGAACCGCCCTATTCCTATAACCTGCGACTGGCGGAGGCCGTCAGCAATTATGTCAGAGAGGGAGATATGCCGATTGATCTGAGTCTGCCTATGTGCAGAATGGAGAGATTCGGCCGATTCATCCTCGAAGGCGCGCACAACGAAGCCGGACTCAAACTTCTGGCGGACAGGGTAAAAGCCTCCAAACCTGTGGCGATATTCACATGTACCAAAGACAGAGACCTGAATAAACTCTATAAAATACTCGCTCCCGCCTGCTCACACATAATAATTACCGAAATTCCTGGGAGCGACAGAAGCATCAACACCGACTCGCTGGACAGCTCTTTTCTGAAGGCGAAATCCCCTGTTGACGCAATCAAATTAGCCGTTGAACTTAGTGAAAATACTGATATACTCGTATGCGGTTCTCTGTATCTCTGCGGGTATGTCAGAGAAATTTTTACTAAGGATTGTTCGTGAAAAAACTTCTTGTTATCCTCATGCTTCTGGCCTTTCTGACATCCTACGCCGACGATCAAAAGGTGACCATTGAGGCCGACAACGTATCCTCCACAGAACAGAACACATATCACGCCACAGGCAACGTAAAGATATTTCAGGGCGAGCGCACAATGCTCGCTGACGAAGTATATTATTTCAAAGACATCAACTATCTGGAAGCCACAGGCAACGTACGCCTGAACGACGAAACAGAGACAATAGAGTGCTCCAGAGCGGAATACAACACACAGTATCAGACAGGCGTTTTTTACGACGCGAACGCATTTATGGAGCCATACAGCTGGTTCAAGGCAAAAGAGGCGAAAAAGACCGGAGTCAACTCCTTCTCGCTCAAACACGCGTCATACACCACATGTTCCGGCGATAAACCGGCATGGTCGCTCACCACTTCGTCAGCCGATCTGGACGTCGGCGGCTATCTCTCCGCCTATAACGTGGCCGGCTGGGCAAAGAAAGTTCCGGTATTTTATACTCCATATATAATCTATCCCGTTAAAACAGAAAGAGAATCAGGATTTCTGATGCCAAGGCTCGGCGTAAGCTCCAACGACGGCGCGTTCATTCAGCCTCAGTACTTCTGGAACATAGACGTGGACAAGGACACTACCTTCGCTGTCCTGCTGTCTGAAAAGTCAAAACCTCTGTTTGCTGACGAATTCAGGTTCACACCCACTACAGATACAACTATATATAACTATCTGGAATTTACCGGAGAGAACAGAGAAGTACCGAAGGAAGAGGTCAACGGCGACAACATCGACATTACAGCCGGACGATATTTCATTTTCAACAAATCAAAGATAAAGCTTAACGATGACCTCAGCATGAAAATAGATGTGGAAACCGTATCAGATTACAGTTATCTGGACGATTATGAGGATTATTCCCTACTGACAGACTATAACAACGATGACGAAAACTTCATAAACAACTTCGAGCTGGCTTATGCGTCCTACTGGTCCAACGTCACTCTGAAATATAACGACACATTCAACTACACCGTAACTGACGCATTCGTAAAAGAGCACACATACAGCCTGCCGTCCGTTACAGCTGAACAGGACATCTCCGACTATCCGATAGGCGTCAGATACTATCTTTCATACGACAGGATAAGACACACAAAATACAACTTCACATACGACACTGCTAAAGAATACGCCAAAGACCTGACATATTCCAGAAATCACGCCACTATAGAGCTTTACAAGCCTTTCGACATGTATATCGGTACTCTGACACCCGCAGTAAAGATGTATTATACAAAATGGTATGGCATAGACAGCAACTATAACATGACACTGCCGACCAAGGACCACCTGTCATCATTCGCCGGCATAGACAGCGATTCAGACAGCATCGAAAGACAGGCCTATACTCTCAGCTATTCTTTCGCGTTTAAGGAAATTTACAGAAACTACGACAATTTCAAACACTCAATTTATAACACAATAACCTACAGACAGACACCCACCATAGACCAGACAAACCTGTTCGACTACGCCTATGAGGACACTCTGGACGCTGAGAACATTTACGAATATACACTGCAAAACTATTTTAAAGCGGCTAACTGGCAGTTCCGTCTGGAAAACACTCAGGGCTACGACATGAACAAAGACAGCGAAAAGCTCGCCCCGTTCATTACCAAGATAGACTACATCTACACCAAACTTCTGACCATGCACACAGAGAACAGGTATGATTACGACGAAAAGAACACCACATACATGACCTTCAAAACAAAACTGAACATGAAGCCCGTATCCTTCTCAGTGAGCTACGCTTATGACAAGGACACCAGCGAAGACCAGAACACCACGATCTCCGGCAACATAACCTATTCCACAGAAAAATATGATCTGGCATACAAAAGGACAAGCTCAGGCTGGAACAGCAACCTGTCTCTCAAGACAGAAAGCTCCGTGGACGACGCGGTATCGCTTATATACAAAAGCGAATGCTGGCAGCTGGGCGTGACATACAGCAGAAAGACAGAGATCGACAACGTGGCTTACAGCAATGCGAAGACATCCGAACACGTATTCATGCTGACTCTCGGACTCAGAGGACTCGGCAAATACAGTTCATCAATATACACCGACAAAACGGACGAAGAAGGTGACGTCAATGAGTAGACTGACATCATTCATAGTTATCATGATTTTTCTTGTTTCCGCAGCGGCCCACGCCATTGTGGTGTCCGGTTCCGCCACTGTGACAGTGCAGAACGACAATGTTAAACAGGCGGACCTGAGCGCCAAAAGATCGGCTCTTTCGAACGCTCTCTATAACTATTTCGCCAGACAGCAGGAAACACAGCCTGACGCCGAGATACCTGAGATCACACAGGAATATTTCAAATTTATAAAAAGCTACAAGATAGCCGACAGACATTATAACCACGGAACAATAACCTATTCAGTCATAGCGGATATTGACAAGGTATCCCTGTCCGACGTGGCATATATGATAAAATCAGTGTCCAGCACAGCCGTTTTCATAGTGCGCGGCACAGACAGCTCACAGGTCGACTCTGCGGTTTCATCAAGTATGCAGAAGAACCAGTTCAGCGCCAGATACCAGTCCGACTTCCGCGCGTCCATGGGCGTTTCACCGTCATCAGACGAGGCGCTGGAAGCGTTCGGCAACGTCAACGCACAGTATTTCTTCGACATCACTCTCGAGCCGCTCAATAACGGCGACAACTGCACAGTGGCCCTCACAGCCAAGATATTCGGCAAATCGAAGGACTACGGCACTCTCCGCACAAACGGCGAACAGAAAGGCTCAGGCGACGACTGTATAGCACAGGCGACAGGACAGGCCATGACCAAACTGCTGAGCTACGTCAGAGGCAACTATATTCCTCTGCCTGACCAGTCCAGAGAGCTTTCCACCGTCACAGTGACAGCGTCCAACTATTCCAACTTCGCCGCCCCCAAGAACATCATGGAGGCAATGAAGAAACGCACTTTCATCACATCCTATAACGTGACAGGTTTCGCTGAAAAAACTCTGACAATGGACGTCCAGACCTATATCTCACCGGATATGCTTCTGGGCAAACTGAGGGGACTCGAAAAACAGTATGGTTTTTCTGCCGGCAAGGACGACAGCGGCAACATTACCCTTGATTTTACCGAACATGAGTAATAAACTTTTGTTATGATAGAGAAAATTCTCGAAGACATCAGACCTAAGCGTAAGGTACTGATACTTACCCACAATAACCCCGATCCGGACACTATCGCCGCGGCGTCGGGTATGAAGATGATCCTGTCCAAAGTGCTCAAAAAGCGCTGCACTGTTGCGTATTACGGCATAGTGGGCAGAGCGGAGAACAGAGAGCTGATCCGCATGTGCAAGATAGACATGCACATCTCCACAAAGCTCAACTTCGCCAGATACGATTATCTGATAGTTGTGGACACACAGCCTAAGGCTGGCAACGTCTATATTCCGGAGGGCTATGAAGCGGACGTCGTGATAGATCATCACAACTACCGCTCGTCGTCGGCAAACGTAAAGATACACGACATCCGTCCTGACGCCGGAAGCACAAGCACTATAATCACAGAATATATGAAGCGGCTGAACCTTATGCCGGACACAGACACAGCGACAGCTCTGTATTACGGCATAAAGACAGACACTGTGGGTTCAGGGCGTTCCGGCGCCCATGAAGACATGGAGATGATGGCATATATCTTCCCTGCCATATCGCACAAAAAGCTCACCAAAATAGAGAATCCCGAAGTCCCAAGATATTATTTTAAAAACCTTAAAAAGGCCATAGAGTGTGCCGAGATAATTGACGATCTGGTTTTCTGCGATCTGGGAGAGGTGCGCAACGCCGATCTTATAGCCGAGACCAGCGATTTTCTTCTACGCATGCGCGATATTAAATGGACATTCGTCGTCGGGCGCATAGACGATCTGGGCTATTTCTCCCTCAGGTCAAAATCCGTAAGGGCCAGAGTGGGCAGAATGGCCATGTATCTGGTAAAAGGTCTGGGTACAGGCGGCGGCCATATGAAATCCGCAGGCGGACAGCTTTTGCTTTCAAATAAATCTTATCCGGAAGTTATTGCTATCATTAAGGAACGTCTGCTTAAACGACTTGACATAAATACTTGTGACATCAAAAAGATTTGACTTATATAAAAAGATGAATATACTCTCAAATAGTAAGAGAAGGAGGCAATCATGAAGTATATCTGTACAATCTGCGGCTGGATTTATGACCCCGCAACAGGCGACCCCGACACAGGCATCGATGCCGGAACAGCTTTTGAAGACATCCCCGAAGACTGGGTCTGCCCCGAATGTGGCGCAGGAAAAGACAGCTTTGAACCCTATGAAGACTAAGAATTAAAAGCCGCCGACACGGACAAGCGGTCCTGAGGCGGCTTTTTGTTCCTTATGGAGGAAACATGCACGCTACAGAACTGAAAAAAGACATCTACTGGGTCGGCGTAAAAGACCCCGAACTCGAGATTTTTGATATAGTCGTCCCCACCGAACACGGTACAACATATAACAGCTACCTCATTAAAGGCAAAGACAAATGCGCTCTCATCGAGGCATGCAAACTCAACTTTCAGAAAGAGTACATTCAGCGTATCGAAGAGATAATGCCTATCAGCGAGATCAGCTACATAATCCTTAACCACAACGAGCCGGACCACTCAGGCTGGAACAGCAACCTGTCTCTCA
>OBLN01000753.1_pt1 | contig 11486 bp, 13 predicted proteins | sample 1519301 | NCBI WGS metagenome assembly OBLN01 (sample SAMEA2452533, study PRJEB22499) | sediment metagenome | reverse complement strand
CCGAAAAGCAGGCGGACATCTTCAACCTCGTCAACAACATGCTTAAACAGTCAACGCCAGACAACTTCGACCTTGTGCTGATGCCAGAGACAGTCTATCCGAAATTCATGGACGACTCTTTTTCCGGTTATCTTCTGCTGGATATAATGTCAGAGAACACGCCCATAATCGCCGGAGGCATACGCAAAGAGCCTGTGGACGGCAAACTTAAATTCTACAACAGCGTCTTTATGTTCAACAAAGGCGAAAAACAGATATACGACAAACGTCACCTTGTCCCGTTCGGCGAATATTTTCCTTTAAAAACTCTATTTAAACCAATAGATTACTATTTTTTCAAAGGCGCTGACGATTTTTCCGCAGGAAAAGACGCGAAAATCTTCTCCGCCGGAAAACTTAATCCCGCTCCGCTTGTCTGTTATGAGAGCGCATACAGCTCTCTGGTGAGACCCCAGATAGAGAAGGGCGCGAACATCATAACAGTGGTCACCAACGATAGCTGGTTCGGCAAGACACAAGGTCCGGCACAGCATCTGGCCGCCGACGTGATGAGAGCCGTTGAGTTTCGCAGAAGCGTGCTTAGAGCCGCCCAGTCCGGAATATCCGCCTGTATTGAACCGTCAGGCGATATAAAGGCGAGTATGGGACAGGGCAAGAAAGGCTATCTGAACTGCGAAGCTGAAATTGTACAGACAAAAACGATCTTTATGTCAATAGGTTATACATGGCTTCTGCTGGTTCTGATCGCCGCCTACGCCTATGACCGCAAGAAACGGAATACAAAATAATAATTGAATTTTTATTTTTTTCCCTATATTAGAAAGATACTAACGGAGGAACACTTATGTTCGGACTTGGTTCACAGGAAATCCTGATAATTCTTGTTATTGCACTTGTTGTTTTCGGCGCAGGCAAACTTCCCCAGATAGGCGAAGGCATGGGCAAGGCCATCAAAAACTTTAAAAAGGCCGCCAAAGACGCTGAAGACGTTGTGGACATCACCCCGACACAGGACAAACAGGGTAAAATAACAGACGACGGCGAAAATAAGAAATCCTGAGAATAAGATGACAGCAGGCAGAGAAGATCTGCGCGGAACTTTTATCCACAGACTGAACCCTGCGGTCAAGCTTGTTGTGTTTCTTTGCCTGATACAAATGGCCGGGGTGACTCTGACACTCAGGTCTTATACAATTCTGACAGCTGTTGCGCTTGCCGTGCAGATAGCTGCCCGCGTTAACATTTTTGGTCTTTTGTCAAAGATGAGACCGTTCATTGTTATTCTGCTGGCGACTTTTGCAATGAATTTCTTTTTCGCGGCGGGTCTCAACAGCTCTCTTGTTCTCACCTACCGTTTTTTTCTGATAATCTATTTTTCCATTCTGCTGTCCGAGACCACGGACGCAAAGGCTCTCGTCTCCGTTCTGGCCATGCCCGTGCGAGGAACAGCCGGAAAGAATCTGAAGGTGGTCATGCTGGTGGCTATGGAATTTATACCGATATTTATCGAGGATGCCAAAAGAACCGTGAAGCTGATACGTGTCTCCCCAGAATACGAAAAACATACTTACAAGGTGCTTTTCAGACCTAACGAATACATCAGGCCTCTGATACACAGTCTGCTCGCCCACACGGACACGGCCGCGCAGAAGGTGGAACAGGGCGGTTACGCCGCAGTGCCTATCTCCATGCCAAAAGCCTTTGAGATACTGATAGCCATGTCCGCTGTCACAGTGGCGGTGCTCTATGCGCTTTAACAAGGCGATAAGGATAGAATACGTAGGCACAAACTATGCCGGCTGGCAGTGTCAGGCGCACTCACCAACCATTCAGGATGAACTGCAGAAAGCGCTATTTAAGGTATATAAAGAAAAGATAACGGCCACAGGTTCCGGACGCACGGATTCCGGCGTTCACTCTATCGGTCAGGTGGCTAACTTCCTCTCCGGCACACACATAGAGGACGAATCTCTGGTTCTGGGGCTTAACAGCATACTCCCGCCGGACATATCCGTAGCCGAGGCATGGGACGTTCCCCTTAACTTCCACTCCCAGAAATGGACCAAGAGAAAAACCTATCAGTACAGGCTGTACAACTCACGTGTCAGGAGCTGTTTTTATGAGAACAGAGCGTGGTGGGTGAAAGGCAGGCACGATCTATCCCTTGCGCCGGAGCTTTTAAGACAGTTCGAGGGAACTCACGATTTCACTGCCTGCTGCGCCATAGAAAGCCTTAAAGAGAACAACGTAAGAACCATATACGAGACGAAATTCTATCAGCAGGACGATATGTATTATCTGGAGATAACAGGTGGCGGTTTTCTGCACAATATGGTGCGCATCATCGCCGGAACCGTTATAAAAGGATGCCGGAACGGCTGGGGACCGGAACGTATGCGTGAAATGCTGGAAACCAAGGACAGAACGAAAGGAGGCCCCACAGCGCCAGCCGCAGGGCTTTATCTAAAGGAAGTTATCTACTAGCCTTCGCAGGGTTTGATGAATATTTTGGTCTCAATGTCAAGGAACTGAGTGTACCACACGCTGAATTTCTCGTCATACCACGCCTTGTCCTCGTCGCTCAGAGCGTTGTAAAGGTCGTCGTGCTCTTTCTGAAGCTGTTTAAGCTCAATTCTCTCTTCCGGATCAAGCTCGTCATACGCGTCTTTCATCGGAAGAATCTGTTTTCTGATCTCAAGCGCCTTCTCTTTCATGTCAGCCTCCTCTGGGGTTGATGATAAGAATACTATAATTGTCTTATTATGCTTTGTCAACCGGATAATCTTTATCAGAAGCGTCCGAAAACCTTGTATCCTGCTCAAAGAGTGATACATTAAGGTTATGACACTTCTTATGGTTATTATAACAGTTATCGCTCTGCCGTGCTCCGCTTTTGCGTGGGGGTTCGAGACCCACATCAGTATCGGCATGCACATACTGGAGAACACCTCCGTTGACCTGATAAAGCAGAATCCGGCCTTTTTCATGTGCGGAAACATCTTCCCCGATCTGTTCAATCTGTTCAAGGATTTTTCCACATTTAAAAAAGAACTGCCCACCCACAGCTGGGCCACGGTTTCAAAGATGCTCGCCCAGGCGGACAGCCAGCAGGAGGAAGCCTTCGTATACGGATACAGCTCCCACCTCTCAGCGGACATAATCGCCCACAACAACATGGTGCCTCAACACATTGCCTATGTCAACGCCGGACGCATGCGCTCCCACCTTATGCTGGAAATGGCAGAGGAGTCGGTTCATCTAAACCGTTACAGCTCAGAACTTCAGAAACTTCTGAAATATTCGCCGGAATACGGCGAGCTTTTTCTGCGGGTAATGGGCATTTCGAAGCCTTGGTTCAAGCGGCAGGTGGCCGCCATACGCATAGGCGTGATGTCGCAGAAAAACCTTCAGGTACAGAGGGTCACAGGCTATCTGAAAAAGAAACTGCAGCCGGACTTCGAGAAAAAATGCGACTATTTCCGTGAAGCCGCCCTTAAAAAGGCTTTCGAGGCTGTGGAACAGGGTTTTGAGCGGCTGAAGAAAGACGACCCCTCAGGCTCACAGAGCATGGCAAAGGCGAGAGAACTCCGAAAGGAGATGCTCAAAGATACGTCAAAACGCTCTCTCAAAAAGGAATATCGAAAAAATCTTGATCAGAATCTTTTTCCTCTGGATGATGAGGACTCTTGACTTATCCTTCGTAAACCCTTAGCCTAGGCTATGGGTATAGAACTTTTCGGACTGCTTATTTTGGGTTTTTCCGCGTCTGTGCTGGCTTATCTGCTGGGCATAGGCGGAGGAGCGCTCATAGTGCCCGTCATGACGGTTTTCTTCGGTTACCCGGTGCACGAGGCTATCGCCGCGTCGCTGGTAGTCATCGTAATATCCTCCCTCAGCATAACTTCAGTCAACCTGCTAAAGAACATGGTAAACGTGCGTTTCGCACTTTTCATGGAGTCGCTGGCCGTGGCCGGAGCTTTCTGCGGCGGCGTGATAACCGTCAGCATAAGCCAGAAGGCCGTGTCCATAGTTTTCGCCTGCACCATGTTCATAACAGCTTACCTGATGTACATGAACAAAGCAGATGACACTTCAAAGGTTGAAAAACCGGAGCAGGAATCCGAGTTCGACAACGATTATTACGACGCCAGAGAAGGGCGCATGAAATATTACACCGTCAAGAAGCCTTATCACACAGGCGCTACGGCGGGACTGGCGGGGCTGGCCTCCGGTATGCTCGGTCTCGGCGGCGGCGTATTCATGGTCCCCGCTATGAACATTCTCTCTAAGATGCCTATCAAGGCGGCCACAGCCACAAGCAACTTCATGGTGTGCTTCACATCCGCCTCCGCGTCCATTCCGTATCTTCTGAAAGGCTATCTGCATCCTGCCGCCACGGCCACTATGGTCATAGGCGCCATACTCGGGTCAAAGTTCTCCACAAGCAGACTGACAAAGGTAAAAAGCAGAAAGATACGTCTGCTCTTCATCTTTTTCGTGCTCTACGTGGCCATGCAGATGCTCTATGAGTCGGTGAAATAATGATAATGGAACAGTCGGTATCAAAAATAATGCGCACAGGCGTGATAATCAGTCTTACTCTGATGATAATCGGGTTGCTTCTGCCGGATGACAAGGTGATATATACAGGCGTGACAATTCTGATATTAACACCGCCTTTATCTCTTATTTACTTTATAGTCTACTTTTTTTATAATAAAGAAAAAAAATACGCCCTTATCTGTCTTTTGCTTGTTTTATTTCTTGCGGCGGTAACGGCTTTCAAGGTGATGTCATGAACAACCCTGTAACACAGGAAACAAAGAACGGCGCCTGCTATATCAGCATGGCCTGCGAACTGGGCGGCAACCCCATATGTCAGGAAATGCTCGACGGTCTCTACAGCGCCATAGATAAAGCGGAATCTGACAAGAACGCTAACCTCATAATCATAAAAAGCTCTGTTGACGGAGTATTCTCCAAAGGTCACGACCTGACCAGACTGCAGGAAATGGACCACGCAGAGGCAAAACATTATAACCTAAGAGGCCAGAGGCTCATCAGCCAGATAAAGAACATCAAAAAACCTGTCCTCGCTCTGGTTGACGGCGACTGTTTCGGTCCGGCGTTCGAGATAATCCTCGCCTGCGACATGGTATACGCCACAGCGAAAAGCCGCTTCGGATTCAACGAGACAGCCTACGGTTTCATCCCCGGTTTCGGCGGAACACAGCTCGCCGCCAGAAAGATTTACGAAACTTTTGTTAAATATCTGGTCTTCACCGGAGAACCTGTTTTATCAGAAGAACTCTTCAACAAGGGAATGGTATCCAGAGTGGCCGCAGACAAGGCTGAGCTGGAAAAACTCGGCGACGACATGGCCGCACTCATGGCAAAAAGAAGCTCTTTCGCCGTGGGACTCGCCAAAGAGACCATAAACAACACAATAGACCTCGACCTGAACAAAGGGCTTCTGCTGGAACAGAACGCCTTCACCTTCTCCTTCTCCACCTTCGACAAGACAGAGGGCACAAAGGCCTTCGTGGAAAAACGTCAGGCCCAGTTCAAAGACCGCTGGGAAGATTACAGGTTCTGATCATGATACAGACAAAGATAGACGATCTCACAGCCGAGATAAGGCTGATACCCACAGCAGGCCAGTTCACTCTGCTGGACGTCGACACCATAAAAGAGATAATCAGACAGATCAGATACGTCCGGACAACTCACGTCAAGACTGTCCGCATATTCGGCGAGGGCGGATGTTTCGCCGTCGGAGCCGATCTTAAAAGCCTGAGCACTTACGGCGGATTCGAGGCCAAATGGTTCTCCAGACTCGGCAACACACTCTTCGGACTTATACGCACTATGCCCCAGACGGTGATAGCCGAAATAGACGGCTTCTGCATGGGCGGGGGAATGGACTTTTCTGCGGCCTGCGATTTCCGGTTCGCCACAGCCAGGAGCAAATTTGCTCACCCCGGCGCTAAACTGGGCATAATCACAGGTTTCGGCGGAACTCAGGGCATCCCGAGACTCATGACATCCTCCGGCGCTAACGAGTTTCTCATCACAGGCAACACGTTCGACGCAGAGTACATGAAACGTAACGGGTTTCTCACAGGAGTTGCCTCCGGCACGGACGAACTGCGCCACATGACTCATCTTTTCTGCGTAAAGGTGAACAGCAAACCGAGACATCTGCTGTACAGTTTCAAGGCGTCGCTTGAATCAAGCGCCACTTTGATATAGTTCAAATTAACATCAGATAGATTTGTATTATGCGTAAAGCTGCAGTATAAATTAGTATATACAAAAGGCGGCTTATGACCTTAAAAAAGCTTACATGGCTGATACTGATAACATCTTTTCTGATTACGCTGTGTCTGGTAATTCTGTATTTCCACACGGCATATACCAGTGCGTTCACTAAGTTTGAAAAACAGTACACCAATTTTCAGTCGGATATACTTAGAAACACATCTTTACGCTACATTAAACAGATGCGGCACACAGCGAAAGACTGGGGCGCATGGGACGATACATACAGATTTGTCAGAGATTTAAACCAGAAATTCATAGCTGACTATCTGAACACTGTCAACCTTGAAGCGATAGACCTCGATGCAATGGTGTTCACCGATCTCAAGTTTAACCCTGTTTACACAGCCGTAAACGATAAGAACAGCCCAGACAGAGACCACATCGCAAAAGCAATGGCTGACAATTCACGGGCGATCATTAACTATCTCAACAGAAGCAGTTTCGCTTTCTTTTTCTATGTACCTCAGTCAGACAAGACTTATCTTGCCGTCACCTATCCGATCACAACTTCCGACTATTCCGGCAAACCGCGCGGCTATCTGATCCTCATACAGTCGACGGAGACCTTCTTATCCGCTGTTTTTGATGATTCCGGCTATAGGTTGGACAACTTTTCCATAATCAAAGCGGACAAAATTGCCGACGACGGCATGTTCACCCCTATAGCAAAAATAGAGAACGACATACTCAGCATAAGTCTGTATTCGCCGGTAATAGGCACAAACAGCAAGCTTATGATGAACTTTGAACTGGACCGCTCCCTGTTCGTATACAGCAACAGGATGATCTTTGTATCAATAGCCGTGGTCATCTGCATCTTCATAGTGGCCGCTCTCACCGTTTCGTTCATAATGGACACCTTCGTTCTGCGTAAGATAGCCTTTATAACCAAGGAGTTTCAGCATATCGAGGACACCCGTGAGTTCGACAGGCGACTGCCGGAGGACGGAATAAAGGAGATAAGACTGCTGTCGTCCACCGCCAACTCAGCCTTTAACGAGATATACACTCTGAACAAACAGCTGATGATGATGACGAACGTGGACGGCCTCACCGGCATAGCCAACAGACGGTTCTTCGACGACACCTACGCCAAGGAGTTCAGAAGGGCGCAGAGAAACAAACTGCTCATAAGCGTACTGATGATAGACATAGACCATTTCAAAGATTTTAACGACACCCACGGTCACCTCAGCGGTGACGAATGTCTGAAGACCGTGGCGAACGTGATACGCTCCTGTCTGAACAGACCGGGGGATTTCGCCGCAAGATTCGGAGGCGAGGAATTTGTGGTCATTCTGCCGGAAACTGACGAAACAGGCGCAATGTACATGGCCGAGTTCATCCGCATGACAGTGGAGAACCTGCCCATATGTCTCGCTTGCTCCGACAAGCCGCTTAAAACAACTGTCAGTATAGGCGCGGCAACTGCCGTACCTGACCCTGAGGCTAAACCGTCGTCTCTCGTGGCCGACGCTGACGCGGCTCTATATATCGCAAAAAAATCACGAAACACCGCTTTACATTTTTCAAAATGCTCCTAATATTTATCCCATGTACAAATGGATAGTTATCGCTGTACTGGCAGTCTTTTTTTTCATCGTAACCGGCCCTGAGTCCGAGACCTATGACTCCGCCCATTTTTCCAAAGGCAGGTTTCATAACGACGCTCCGGACTCCATATCCGCCACTCAAATCATTCCCAAAGTTTTCAAAATGGCTTTCGACTATAAAAAGCTGATGCCGCAGACTCCCCCTCCCGCCGCAAAGATAAGCGGAGAATATTTCAGCTCAAGCACACACGGCCGGCTGAATGTCACATGGGTGAGCCACGCTTGCGCACTGATCAAATATAACGACATAAAAGTGATAACAGACCCTGTATTCTCTGAGAGAGCCTCTTTCACACAGTTTTTCGGACCTAAGAGATTCGAACAGATACAGCCTCTCGAAGAGACTGAGACAGGCCCGATAGACGTGGTGATAATTTCCCATAACCATTATGACCACCTCGACGAAAAAGCCGTTTTATCACTCAAAGACAGGACAAAGTTTTTCGTTGTTTCTCTGGGAGTCGGAAAATATCTGAAACATTGGGGAGTTGACCCTGCAAGGATCATAGAGCTTGACTGGGGCGCTTCTTTCATGACAGACGGACTGACCATAACTGCCGCTCCGGCACAGCACATGTCCAAACGCGGACTGTTCGACCGTAACAAATCCTTCTGGTCATCGTTCGTTATCCAGCCCGGGCCTTATAAGGTATTTTTCAGCGGCGACACAGGCTATATACCTGATTTCAGAAAACTGGGCGCTATGTATGGTCACTTCGATATTGCCATGCTCGATATAGGAGCATACAACAAGGCGTGGAAACAGAACCATATGACCCCCGAAGAGGCTGTGCAGGCGGGTATCGACCTTCGCGCAAACGCCGTCATGCCGATACACTGGGGCACATTCCAACTGTCAGACTTCGTATGGACAGAACCCATAGAAAGATTTACGAAGGAGGCCTCGCTTCGCGGTCTTCGATATACAGTTCCCATTCAGGGAGAACCGGTCGATCCGGATGTAATGCTCCCGAAAGACCGGTGGTGGCTCACTGTCAGATGATTATCTGTGCAGCCAGCTCATTGCGTCTCCCTGTACTCTCATTATGTCGGCGATGCTGTAACTGCGTAATTCTTTGAGAAAGGCGTCCTTCGCCGTCTGGAACGCCTCGATTATCTTACAGCTGCTCATCAGGTTACACTTTCTGGACTTGGCTTCGCACTTATAAAAGTTCTCGCCTTCGACTGCATTGAAAACATCTTCAAGAGTTATCCGGTCAGCCGTTCTGGAAAGTACATACCCTCCGTTAACCCCCACAGAGGACTTTAATATTTTACTTTTGGTCAACATTCTCATGACCTTTGCCAGATACTCTCTGGAGATGCCCTGCATTGCAAGCTCATCCAGAAGTACACAGCGGTTCATCTTGGATATATAGAGTATGCTGTGTACTGCATACTCGGTTTTTTTGGAAATCCTCATACTTAATTATATACCTAATAATATCAATTTGGACATTTACAGGCATTTTTTCGCCATATACACGTTACTTTTTTTCATAAATCACCTTTTTTATCCTAAAATCCCTTTTATCCTATAATAATACCGTTTTTACCGATTTTTAATTTATCCGTTGCGAAAATAGCTTATGGATGATAGCTTAAATAATAATGACTTATGGGTGCGCTGATAAACACTATGCGTAAATTCTTGATCGTTTTATTTTCATCCTTTCTTTTATGCTCGACCTCATTTGCCGAAGACATTATCTTTTCGCCTATATCAAAAGACAACCTCGAGACAACCGCCAGAATATTCGAACCCTTCATAAAACTGATAGAAAGCAGAACAGGACTCAGCATTAAATCAAAATATCAGCTAAATTACGGTGACATACTGGCTGATTTTGCCGCTGGTAAGGTTGATCTGGCATATCTCGGGCCTCTGCCAATAGTCGAGTTGGAAAGGAAATATCCCCACGTAGAAAAGATTGCGACCTTCCTGTCGGAGAAAGGAGAGCCAAGCTACACCTGCTCGATAATCCGTATGAAAGGCGACAAGACAAATATGGCTGACTTTAAAGGCAGAATGGCGCTCACACAGCCGCTTTCCACTTGCGGGCTGTACAACGCCACACAATATTTCAGCCGGATGAACAGAGACATAGGCACGGTCAATTATTTCTTCAGCGGCTCCCACACAAGGGTCGTTCTGGACGTTATGACCGGAAAGGCCGAAGCCGGATCTCTGCAAACCTCCATAGCTAAGAATTACCTGTATCAGAACATAGAGATAATCTCAGAAAGCGATCCTTACCCCGGATTCACTCTTGTGGCTAACACCAAAACGCTTTCTGCCGATAAGATAAAGAAAATAAAAGAAGCTGTGCTCGCTTTTGACCCTGCTCATAACGCCGCGGACAAAAAGACTGCGGAAACTCTGGGCAAGAATTTCCGTTTTGGCGCTGTCCAGCCGGATGAATCAATTTTCAGCAGGATGAAGAGGGACCATATGCTGTTGAATCTGTGATGCTAAAACTATTTAATATCATATACCGGTCAATAATTTTCAGAGTGTTCGCCCCCGTAATGGTGCTGAGTTTTCTCTTCACCTTTCTCGGCGCAAAGATACTTCAGGAATATTCAATTAAAAACCTGAACAGCCTCTCTCAGGCAAACGTCGACAACGAGATAAAACGCGTTTTCTATATCACCGAGAGCAAGTTCACCACACTTTTTCTTGCCTACGGAAGCGACCAGACGATGTTCCGCACACTAGAACCGACAATCAAACAGGAGGTTCTCACAGAGCTGGACAAATTCGCCGACTATAACCAGTACTGCTACGCCGTAACAGAGAGAGGAAAAGTTATACTCGATTCATGCGGCGACGTGGCCACATCCGGCTCAAAGAATGACATCAGGGCAAATATAACATTCCAGCCGTGGCACTGGGACATCATTGTCCACGCGAAGAACGCCCACGTGAACGACCTCATCAAGCACAACACAATGACCATAGCCCTCAGCATAAGCCTATATGCCGCCTGCGTTGTATTTTTGTTCATTCTGATATTCTATGTCATGGTGAAACGGCCGTTACAGCGCATTATCCCACAGCTGCGCAAAATAGGCGAAGGCTCTTACGATCACCTGAATGTGCGCTCATCCTATGAGATGTCCGAGCTTATGGACGGAATAAACCAGCTCAGCGACACTATCAAAGATAAGACCAACGAGCTTATAGATATAAACCGCTCACTGAACGACAGGGTGAAGGAAGAAACTGCCATAAACATCGAAAGCGCCAGAATAATATATGAACACCAGCGTCATCAGTCTCTGAACGGCGTTATGATGAATATCGCTCACCACTGGCGTCAGCCTCTGAACACTCTGTCGCTGATGATACAGGACATAGAGGCGGAGGTCATCGACGGCACTATCACACCTGAATACATGTCAAAGATCTCACTACAGGCGCAGTCCGAGCTGAAAGAGCTGTCCAGCACCATAAGCAGATTCACCAGACTCTATGAGTCCAACGGCAAGATAGAGCAGGTCAACCTGCACGAACAGTGCCAGCACGCCGTGGAATATATCAAAAAC
>OBLN01000752.1_pt1 | contig 11490 bp, 13 predicted proteins | sample 1519301 | NCBI WGS metagenome assembly OBLN01 (sample SAMEA2452533, study PRJEB22499) | sediment metagenome | reverse complement strand
CCAGGGGGCGTCGAAGATGAAGAAGATGGCGTTGCCGCCGAAGTAATTGCGCAGGCTCTTGGAGATCGACTGCAGAACACCGGCGTTATCGCTGGCCTCGGTCTGCAGGTGAATCACTTCATTGTTTTTCTTGCCCCAGGTGTCGATGAGACCGGGGAGCATCCCCATGCTGTTGACCACCTCGGCGTTGCGCAGGCCGACGCTGACAAGGTTCTGGCCCTGGCCGTTGGCGGCCGTGGCATCGTTGAGACGCCTGCGTGTGGTGAATTCCTGGGCCAGACCGAGGATCAGAGTGATGAGAGCACCGGCGGTGGCCGTCATGCCGAGCACCGGGTGCAGGAGATAGATGATCACCAGGCTGATGGGAATCCAGGGGGCGTCGAAGATGAAGAAGATGGCGTTGCCGCCGAAGTAATTGCGCAGGGTGCTCACGTCGCGCAGCCCCTGGCTGTAGCCGTGGCGCTTGAGCCGAGCGGCGTCGCGCACCATCTCTTCGAAGACGGGGCGGCTCAGGGAGCGGTCCATGTCGACCCCGGCTCGCACCAGCAGGCGCGAACGCAGGAAATCGAGCAGGGCGCTGATGGCGTAGGCGAACAGGGCGCCGACGGTCAGGGTCGTCAGCGTCTCCATGCTGTAGCTGGTGAGCACCTTGTCGTAGATGGCCATCATGTAGATGGGGAAGGTGAGCTGCAGCAGGTTGATGAACAGACTGAAGAGCCCGGCGAAGATAAAGAATTTTTTCCACTTTTTAAAGAATTCTTTCACGTTGGATCTCTTTTCGGGGCCGGCGGTTGAAAGCACCGGTCAGTGTTTTTTATTTTATTGCTCCCCAGCGGGGAGTTCGCTGGATCAGAATCTCAACCCCGCGTTGCGCTCGCCCATGGCGTAGAGGAGGTTGGCGAGGGCGGTCTGGTAATCGGCACGAGCCTGACTGAGGTTGATCTGGGCGCGGGTGAGGCGCTCCTGTGCATCGAGCAACTCGATGATGGTCCCGACACGGGATTCGAAACGCTTCTGGGCTCGCTCGTGAGTTTCGCTGGCCAACTCCAGGCCTGATTCGGCGGCATCGATGCGCTCGCGCGCTTCGGTCATGCTCTGGTACGAAGTCTCCACCTGGGCGCGCACCTGATCGCGGGTATCTCGCAGGGCGGCGCGCAGGCGGCCGATTTCGGCGCTGGCGCGGCGGTATTCAAAGTGGGTGCGAGTGCCTTCAAACAGGCGCCATTCGAGATTGACGCCGGCGGTCCAGTAATTGCTGCTATAGTCGCGGTCAATGGTCGCTCCGGTGATGCTGCGGCCGGGGTCGGGATAATCTCGTTCCTGATGGATATAGCCGGCCTGAAGGTCAATTTTGGGCCAGTAACGCCCGGTCACCATTTTGGCCTGCTTTTCAGCCATGGCGAGGCTCTTGCGCGCCACTTTCAGATCGGCGCGCAACTGTTCTGCGCGAGCGAGGCATTGATCGACAGTCCAGGGTAAAACCATGCTCAAATCGCGAAGGTCGCCTTCGTAATGGGTGGGCGACCGGGCAGGCAGACCGAGCAGTGCATTGAGATTGACACGCAGGTTGGCCACTTCGATGCGGGCCTGGCTCAGTCGCTGGCGGGTATCGGCCAGATCGGATTCGGCCTGGAGCACGTCAACGTAAGGCGCGAGGCGTACTCCGGCAAAGGCTTTTGCGGCTTCGACACCGGCCTGCAGCCGCTCGAGGGCGTCTTCCAATGCGCTGACCTCACCGCGGGCCTTGAGCAGATCGAAGAAAAAGGTCTGGACATCGAGAATCAGCCGGGCTTCCACCGATCCCTTTTCAGCCTGCGCCATCTCTTCGTTGAGCTGTGCTTTCTGATGCCCGTTGAGCAGTTCCATGCCGGCGAAAAGGGTCTGATTGGCACGCAGCGCCAGGGTGTCCTGGTGCTGATCGATGTAATCGACATCGACCTGGCCTGAGGCGGAGATGCTGTTGATGTAGGTGCGCCCGGCGGACAGGGTGAGCGAGGGGAGCATGCGGCCGCGGGCGATGCCGACTTCGGCGCCGGCGCCCTCGAGGGCGTAATGAGCCGCTTCAACACGCGGATTGGCGCGCAGCGCCTGCTCGACGCTTTCGGCCAGAGTATAGCGGATGCCGGGGGCCGAGGGGGGTTCACTTTCAGAATTCCCGGCCCACAGAGAACCCGGAATCGCGAGGGTCAACAGCACACATAAAACGATGAAAATCCGCCGAACCGCACAACAGCAACGGCACCGGACGGATCCTGTGGACGAAAGCACCATGAACCTGTTACTCTTCTCTTCTCTGCGCTCCGGCATTCCATGGGGCTGATCGTTGCGAACAAAACCAAGGAACCCCGATTTCACGCGCCGGGTTGAATGCTCTGGGGCGTTAAACTCAATGCAAATTCACAATATTTCATAATCTTGAAAGAAAAGCAACCGTTCGATTCTGTCGAATAAATCCTCTCCCAAAAGACCGGCCGCGGAAAGCAGACCATTGATCGACATTCTTCTTTCCACATATAACGGAACCGAATTTCTCGAAGACCAGGTGTCGTCGCTTTTCAGTCAGAATTGCAAAAATTGGACCCTGCTGGTCCGCGATGACGGCTCAACGGATGAGACGGTTGCGACACTGGGCAGGCTCTGCAGCCGTTCGCGGACCCGCCTGACTGCCGATGCTGAAAATCTGGGGCCCTGCCGGAGCTTCGAGCGGCTTCTAAAACAAAGCTCTGCGCCCTACTGCATGTTCTGTGATCAGGACGACGTGTGGCTGCCGGACAAAATCGAGAAGTCGCTTGCACTCATGCATGAAATGGAACGCAGGTGGGGGAACGACACTCCGATCCTCATCCATAGCGACCTGCAGGTGGTGGACCGCCATCTGCAACCCCTTGCACCCTCATTCTGGCGGCATCAGGGGATCGAGCCCGAGAGGCGCGAAACATTCAATCGGCTGCTGGTGCAGAATGTGGTGACCGGCTGCACCGTCATGATCAATGCGCCGCTCAGGCAGATCGCCCTGCCCTTTGCGGCCGAGACCCTCATGCATGACTGGTGGCTGGCACTCACAGCCGCCGCGTTCGGGAGGATCGGACGCCTGAATGAACCGACGGTGCTTTACCGGCAGCATGGCGGCAATGAAGTCGGGGCCAAGCGCTGGGGGCCGCGACTGATCTGGAGGCGGCTGAACCGGTGGAGCAGTGAGGTCGAGGAGGCCACTGGTCGGACACAGAGACAGGCGGCGGCCTTCAACCGAAGGTTCGGCACGCAATTGACGGAAGATCAGCGTGAAGTGCTGGCCTTTTTCACCGGCGCCGAACATCATCATTATCTCAGCAATGCACGCGGCGTGTTGCGCCATCGCTTGTTCAAGGCAGGCTGGCTGCGCACCCTCGGGTTGATCGCGAGCCTTTAAATGATGGCGTCGCAAAAAATCCGCCCTACGGCGTTACGGCGTTTTTTCAGGACCTCGACATACCTGATGTATGCCTTCGCCCCTGAAAAATCACCAAGCCTTGCAGGACGAAATTTTTGCTTAGCCATCTTCTGAATTTTTCGAGTGCATCTTTAAAAGAAAGTGAAAGTTCGGGGATGAGCGAAGGAAGAAAAACCGTACTCAGCGGCGATGGCGCCCCTGCCCCCCTGTGCGTGGTGATGGTGAGCTACTTTACGGGAGAGATTCTTTTCACTGCCATGGAGGCTGTGCTGCGGGAAGAAGTCGTGGCGCGGCTGGTGCTGGTGGACAATGGCAACCCCCCCGGGGTACAGAAGCGGCTGCGAGAGACGGCCGCCTCCGACCCGCGCATCGAGCTGATCACCGGCCAGGGCAATGTGGGATTTGCCCGGGGGTGCAATCTGGGCGCTGAAAAGGCCCGGCAACCGCTGCTGCTTCTACTCAACCCGGACTGCGTGCCGGTGGGCGGTGAAATTCGGGAGTTGGTGGATGCGGCGCGGGGGTTGACAGGGGACTGGCTGCTGGGACCGCGCCTGATGGGGGGCGACGGGCGCGAACAGGCAGGCAGTCGCCGCAACGCGCTGACTCCGGCCACCCTGGTGGCAGAGGGAACCGGCATTTATCGCCTGCGGCCAGGCTGCCGGCGTTTCAATCTGCACCAGGAGCCCCTGCCGGAAGAGATGACCGAGGTTGCGGTCATCAGCGGCGCCTGCATGCTGATGCCACTCGAAAGCTACCTCCGCATGGGGGGCATGGACGAGGGGTATTTTCTGCATGTGGAGGACATTGATTTCTGTCTGCGGTTCCGACAGGCCGGGGGGAAGGTGTGGTTCTGCCCGCAAGTGGAACTGGCGCACCGCAAAGGTTCCAGCGAAGCGCCCTCGCGCATGGTTGAGCGCCATAAAATGCAGGGGTTTCTGCGCTATTTCAGGCAGCATTTTTTCGACGATACGCCCTTCCCTCTGCGTGCGCTGACGGTGAGCCTGGTCTGGCTCAAGTACCTGGGAAGCTGCGCGGCGAGCCTTGCCCCAGCCTGGCGGCAGCGTCAATCCCCTTCCTCCAAAGATTGAAGAAGTTGCCGGAAGTCCGGCGAAAAGGGGCGTGGCTGGTAGCCAAAGTCGGCACGGGCAGGCGCCAGGTCGAAAACCAGATCCTGGTTCATGCGCTGAAAAAGAGACGGACGATAAGGAGTGGGGCGAAGCGCATTGAACAAGCGGAGGGCCAATCCGGCCAGGCGCGGCGGCAGGGGCAGAATACGGGCGGGGCGATCCAGGGCCTGGAAGATACGCTGAACCATGGCGAGATAGGTCAGGATTTCTCCCCCGCCGAGATTGTAGATTCCGCTTGGCGCCCTGGCGTTTTCCAGCACCGCGAGAACCACCGAGGCGAGATCTGCGGCATGGACGGGCTGACGGAGGCCGTTGCCGGGGTGCGCGACGGGGAAAAAACCGTAGCGCAGAATAAAGCGGGCGACGGCGGTGACGTTGCCGTCCCGGAGGCCATCGTATATGAGGGTCGGCCGGAAGATGGTCCAGGGGATTGCCTGTTCGTTGCAGTACCGGGCAATGGCTTCTTCTCCGGAGCGCAGATCCTCGGCAAGTTTTCGTTCTGCCGCGTCGCTGCCGCCGGCTTTACTCTCCGCGCTGGTGGAGCTGAAGACGATCATGCGGCGGGGCGCGCGCAGGCGGGGCAATAAGCGGGCGAACAACCAGATGGGCATGCAGGAAACGACCACTGGTGCGGACGGTGAATCTTTGATTTCACTGTGTTCTTCAGCGTTTTCCTGCCGGTACCAGGAAAACGCCGCAGGAATGCTACCTGCGACAGGCTGGGTGCGGCCATAGCAGCGGCCGCTAAACCCCTTTTTCGCCAGAACCTGCATAAGTGGCTGGGCCAGAAGGCTGCCGGCACCGTAGAGGTCGAGCTGTTTTTCCATCACAAATTCACCAGAAAGACAAGCTGCAGGGGGGGGCAAAAGCACGTTCAATATTCTATTGAACCACAGGGCACACAGAGATTACAGAGGAAAATCTGAGTCGCGTGCGCCTTGCGCGTTTTTTCAAGCGCATGCGAGGAGTTTTTTTGTTAAAATGCCCCTTTTTTTTGACCACAGTGAGGTGGTTGAGCAAAGTTTTGGGAACCTGAATGCACCTCGGCATGATTTTCGTTTTATCCGGTTTTTTTCTTGGCGCCGCAGGAGCCTGGGCGATCAGCCGCCTGGCACCCCGGTTGGGCTTGATCGATGAGCCGGAAAGTCGCAGCTCGCACGCCCGCCCTACCCCTCGCGGGGGCGGGATCGGCATTTGGCTCGTCGTCGCACTCGGCGGCGGGACGGGCCTGCTTTCGCCGGTGCCGGCTCTGGCCGGCTGGCTGGTGGGAATGGTGAGTCTCTGGGACGATCTGCGCCCCCTCTCCGCATGGCTGAGGCTGGCATCCCAGCTCGGTCTCGCCGCAGTTGCGCTGGTCTTTGTTTGGCAGGACCCGTCTCCCGCCATTATGTTCTGGCTGGTTCCCGGCGTCCTGTTTGTCGCCGGGACGGCGAATTTTTTCAATTTCATGGACGGTATCAACGGTATCGCTGCCTGCAGCGGGCTGGTTGCCTTCACGCTGCTGGCGCTTTTCGCTGCCCTGTCGGGTGCGGACGCGGGGATGATGTGGTTCTGTGGAGCCATGGCCGCCGCCTGCGCCGGTTTTTTGCCTTTCAATGTGCCAAAGGCACGCGTTTTTATGGGGGACGTGGGCAGCGTGACGCTGGGTTTTCTGTTCGCCCTGTGCACCATTTCCCTGGCAGGTTCATGGCCCGATTTCGTGTGCATGGCGTTTTTTCTGTTTCCCTTTTATGCCGACACCCTGACCACCCTCTTTGTCCGCTGGCGCGACGGCGAAAGGCTCAGTCAGGCGCACAGGCGGCATCTTTATCAACTTCTTGCTAATGAATATGGTCTCCCACACTGGCTGGTCTGCCTGGTCTATGCTATAGTCCAATGTGTCTGCGGTTTTTTAATGTTATCTGCCTGGAGAACAGGGCCTTTTTTCCAGTTATTGTGCGTCGCGGCCGCGACGCTGCTTTTCCTGGCAGCGGCATGGCCGCTCAGACGCGCTGTTGAGGTGGGGAGGGAAGTGTGAGTTTTCTGGACCACAAGCTGCTGCCGCTGCGCAAGCCGCTGACCCGGCTGCTACAGGCCGTTATCATTGTCAGTTCGCTGAGCCTGGCCTATCTGGTCCGGTTCGATCTGAGCCTGCCCGAACCTTTTGCTTCGCGACTTTTGCATCTGATTCCCCTCGTTCTGCTGGTCAAGCTGACGGTGTTCTGGCGCGCCGGCCTTTTCCACGGCTGGTGGCGTTACGTCAGCATGTCGGACCTGATCACCATCTTCAAAGCCAATATTCTGGCTTCTCTCTTCTTTTTTCTTTTCAGCGGCCTTATTTTCCGGCTGGAGCATATCCCCCGCTCCGTGATCATTCTCGACAGCGTTTTCTGCTTCCTTCTGATGGGCGGCGTGCGCTTTTTTACGCGGGCTTTCCGGGAGAATTATTTCCCCATGCTCAATTATCGGGGCAGCGCGCTGGACGAGAAGCGCATCCTGATTGTGGGTGCGGGCAGCGCCGGGCAGATAATCGCGCAGGAAATCAGGCGGAACAAGAAGATCGACATTCGCATCATCGGATTTGTCGATGACGACCCGCGAAAGAAAGGACACAGCTTTCAGGGGATCAGGGTGCTTGGATCTCAACGGGACATCGAAAGGCTGTGCCTGGGTTATTGCATAGACGAGGTAATTATCGCGATTGCTGCTGCATCCGGAAAGAAAATCAAGGCGATTGTCCAGCACTGCCAGCAGGCCGGCGTCAAATTCAAGACCCTGCCCGCTGTCGGCGATTTAATTGACGGACGCGCCGCGGTGCAGAACCTGCGCGAAGTCACTCTTGACGACCTGCTTGGCCGCGAAACCGTGCGCATCGAAACCAACAAAATCAAAAGTTACATCAAGGGCAAGCGGGTTCTGATTACCGGCGCCGGGGGGAGCATCGGCAGTGAGATCTGCCGGCAGGTGGCTCGCTTCGAGCCGAGTAAAATCATCCTGTTCGACAACGCGGAAACCTCCCTGTTCAACATTGAGCGGGAACTGGTGGAAAGTCATCCCGACATCCCCATTTTACCCATCGTCGGCGACGTCCGTTACCGGGCGCGGGTTGAGGCCATTTTCGACGAGACCCTGCCGGAGGTGGTCTTTCACGCTGCGGCCTACAAGCATGTGCCGATGATGGAGATCAACCCGGCGGAGGCGGTCAACAACAATGTGCGGGGTACGCAGATCGTGGCGGATGCAGCACAGGCCTTCGGCGTGCTGCATTTTGTCATGGTATCGACGGACAAGGCGGTGCGGCCGACCAATGTGATGGGGGCTTCGAAGCGGGCGGCGGAGATTTACATCCAGAGCCTGGCACAGCGCAGCAAGACCAACTTCGTGACGGTGCGCTTCGGCAACGTGCTGGGCAGCGCGGGCAGCGTGGTGCCGATCTTCCAGGAACAGATCCGCAAGGGCGGCCCGGTGAAGGTCACTCATCCCGAAGTGATGCGCTATTTCATGACGATCCCCGAAGCCACGCAGCTTGTGCTGCAGGCGGGCAGCATGGGCCGGGGGGGAGAGATCTTCCTGCTCGACATGGGGGCGCCGGTCAAGATCGTCTATCTGGCGGAAGAGTTGATCCGGTTGTCGGGGCTCAAGCCCTACGAGGATATCGATATCATTTTCACCGGTCTGCGTCCCGGAGAAAAATTATTTGAAGAGCTGTTGCTGGACAGCGAAGGAATCATGGCGACGAGCCATGAGAAGATACGTGTGGCAAAAGCCTGCCCCGTTCAGCACGAAAATCTTCTGAAAAAGCTTGAAAGACTCAACGGCTTTGCGCGGCAGATGGACCTTGAAGGCGTGATTACGGCGCTTGGTGAAATTGTACCTGAATACCGCCCCGAAAGCCGCAGGGGCACCGGGGATCGTGCGATATTGTGGAAATCGCGCGTGCGTTCCGCTGCAGGAAGTGACAACGTGGTGCACCTTCCGAAGCCTCGGGAACGCTCCGAGAAAGTGACGGTTTAAAAGAAAACCTGTGGGACTTATGGGACATATAGGACGGATGCCCCCTGTGTCAGGATAGTTGTCGCCTCTCGTGTCCTCTGTGACTCAGTGGTTCACGGGTTAATGGATTTTGCCTGCATGACTCGAAGCCACTCGGTCATGAGTTCGGCGTAGCTCTGCAGGTGCGAGAAAATGCGCTTTGCCAGCTCTTCATTGTAGGTGTGAACCGTTAAGTTGCGATCATCAACCAATTCCAGCGCCAGGCGTGCCTGGCCATCCGTCAATATCCCGACCTGAAGACAGGCGCGTACCACGCCTTTGGGAGAACCCTGCTCCAGTCCTTCCGTTTCCCGAAGATACAACTGAGCGGCCTTCCATACCGCTTCAAAGGAATATTCAAACCGTTGAATGGCCGCGTCACGAACAATATCGTCGACGTTTTTTGCCAAGGGCAGATCCAGCAAACTCCGCAAGGCCTTTTCGGCGACGTTCAGTCGTTCTTTCAGGCGGTCCATGGTATCCCCTCTTTAAGGACTCTCTGCCGGAACGGCGCGTCGGTTTGCGACAAATCCACAAGGTCCACAGGGTAGGGCACATTGCTGTTCTCGATCTCTTCTCGAATGCGGCTGAGCAGGCCCGCGGGCAGCGGCTCTTGCGGCAGAACCGCGACGTCGATATCCGACGCTCTTACGGCGTGCCCTGCCGCATGGGAGCCGAAGAGAAAGACCTGGACAGGATATTCCCCCAAGGCTGCCATAATGATTTGCCGGATTTTCCTCAAGTCCTGTTCAGAAGCCAAAAACGCCTCCTGATCGAAAGGCTAAGGGCCGCGAAGACCTTAAAGACTTTAACCTTTTCGGTTTTGAGCTTTTGACCTTATCTGCGTATATCTGCGCTTATCTGCGTTCAAGAAAATGACTTTAAAGATCTTAAAATCCTTTTGAACGCAGATAAAGGCGGATTCTCGCAGATAGGAACCCAATTATCCAGTCTTGAGTCTATCCCCCAAAATCATCAAACTCCGGCAGCTAGTTTTTCAGGTAGCAGTCCAAGAACATGCTCGAAAATCTCCCGCGCCGCACAAAATGCTTCTTGAAATTCATCTGCTTCCGGTTCCAGATATTCTCCGGGATATCGAAAGACAACCGCTAAGGGCGTCAGGATGCGCCCAGCTTCGCGCAATTGAAAAAAGTCTTCAGCAATCCTGGCTGATTGGCATATTAGGACATCCAGATCATGCGTTTTTTCAAAACGCACATCATGATAGACAAGAAAACCCTTTATTGCCTTTTCTGCAGCTTGCTGACAATGATATGCGGCGGTATCCAAAAGAGGTGCCGTCCCTTGCGCCAGTTGTTGGGCGGAGAGCAAATCACGTCTGGCCTTGATAAGCCATCCCTTGGTGAGTTCGGCTTTAATGTCGTTCATAAAGAACCCTGCCTTTTTCCATGACCTGACTTTCAAGGGATGCGTGAACGCTGCGATATTTATCTACTTCGCGGCGCGTTCTCACCAGGACGTCTTTTGAAACGTTCATTCCTTCCAGGCAGGCCAGAGCGCGGCGCATTCTTGCCAACGGCCGCTCAGTGCTGTCAGACACAACAACAAACAGGTCGATATCGCTGTCTTCGGTGGGTGTCCCCCAGACGTGTGAGCCGAAAAGAATCACTTGCTCAGGATCGAGAGCGGTGACCAATCTACGGGTCATTTCGTTCAACATTTTCTCGTCGACTCTCTTCATGCAGACACCTCTGGAGATATTGTCTTCTCCGCACACCTTGCCGTCGAACCTACTCTGCGTACATCTGCGCTTATCTGCGTTCAAGAGAAAAAGACTTTAAGATCTTAAAATCCTTTTGAACGCAGATAAAGGCGGATTCTCGCGGATGGGAACCTTTTAAACGCGACACGCATTAACAAACATCAACCGCCCAAAAATCATAGATTTTCCAGAAAACAACTGATTTCATCGTAGATTGCTTTTACGGCTTGCCAATACCGCGCTATGTCGCTCGGCAAAGGACGGCCATGAGGCAACAGGCCCAGGTCCGAAGGATAGCGGGCTTCAAGGTAAACCGTACTCAATTCGCCAAGAACGTCTCCATCACATTGGACAGCAAAGCAACCCTGGACCAACTCGTTTAGTCGGACAAGATCATGAGTGCGTGGCACTTTTTGCCCATGTGCTTCCAATACCGCCTTAAGACTTTTTTCGGCACATTGCTGGGCGTGGAAAGCAGCGATACTGGTCAAGTCGCCGTCATCGGCGAGCTTTTCGACAGCGAGCAAATCTTCACGGGCCTTGGCCAACCATTCGTGCGCAGCGGCATTCACAGTAGCTCTTGCCCTCCCTCTCTAAGTTCTCGACTGAACGAGCTGTTGATCTCTATAAATTTCTGCCACTCCTTTTTGCTGTAAACCAAAAGGTCGAGCGGCACGTCCCGGTTTATATCAGCCACGCACTTTCGTACTTTTAATACGTTCTGCATCCTTTCGGCAAATGTGGTGGGCAGCGTCTCGTCATCAAGCACTACCACCAGATCGATATCACTGTCGGCATCAGGTGTACCCCAAGCGTGAGACCCAAAAAGAATGACCTTATGAGGCCGTAAATGCCTGAGTCTGTTTTTTAAACGGTCAATTATTTCTTCATGCTCAGGGTTCATCTGAACCTCCATCATGGTGAACACAGATGAAAAAAAGTTAAATCCCTGGAATACTTATCAAAAACCTTCAGAATCTTTAACCCTTACTGCGAGTTAGTGATGAGTTTGTGCTTTTGACCTCATCCGCGTGCATCTGCGCTTATCTGCGTTCAAAAAAATGACCTTAAAGCATCTTAAAATCCTGGTGAACGCAGATAAAGGCGGATTTACGCGGATGAAACCTTTAAAATCAAAAAATATGACCTTACTATGAGCCGCCTTACCCTGTGACTCAGTGGTTTTTGACCTTTACTCT
>OBLN01000750.1_pt1 | contig 11505 bp, 9 predicted proteins | sample 1519301 | NCBI WGS metagenome assembly OBLN01 (sample SAMEA2452533, study PRJEB22499) | sediment metagenome | reverse complement strand
CGTCATAGGTTAATGTAAATGTTTCATCGACAATCGGAGCAATTACCGAAGTGGATTGCGAAATGGCCAGGTCATTACTGTTGGCTGAAACTACTCTTAACTCAAAGTTCTGCTGGCTTTGTCCCACTCCATCAGAAGCTATCAGCTCAATATTATAGACACCCACGTCGATAGTTTGAGGAGTGCCGGTTAGACTAGTGCCGATTAATTGTAGCCAGGATGGTATGGTTGAAGATGAGATGATGACGGCATCGCCATCAGCATCAACCGCTTCAACTTGATAGTTATAATTATTGCCTTCAACTATTGTCAGTATCGGTTCAGAAGCAAATACCGGCAAATCATTCACTGGGTTTACTGTAATATCTATAACGGCAATATTAGACTCCTGCCCCTCGATATCATCAATTTGATACTCAATCTGATCCTGCCCATTAAAATCTTTTTGTGGGCGATAACTCATTTTTCCGTTTTGCTGATTAACAGTCACAGTGCCTGATACGGGTTCCGAAATGATTCTTAAAGTGTCTAAATCAAAACCTTTTCCACTATGGTCATTATCAAGCGGATTAAATACTGCCACAGAATCTTCATCCAATATTACTGAGTCATTGCCAAGGATCGGTGACCCACCATCTTCTTCAACCGTAATCGAAAAGCTTTGCGTATCGGTTGCATCAAATTGATCCTTGGCTTCAACGGTAATCTGATAAACCGCACCAGCTTGAGCAATCGTCGGCGTCCAACTAAACTCTCCCGTAACAGAATCAATGCCTGCTCCGGCAGGGGCTCCCGAGACTAAGCTGTAACTAATGACAGCTGATGGATCAGGATCGTTTGCCACTACGGTAAAGGAAACTTCTTGTAGCGGAGCCACAACCTGGCTACTAATTGGTTGAATCGTCGGTGGGTTATTAACCACCTCCACATTAACTGATGACGAAACGCTACCTCTCACCTCGGGTGAGCTGCTGGTATAAGTTGCCGTCAGACTTCGTGTTCCTGCGCTGTTAAATTGAATCGAGCAGGAGCCGACACTGACATCTGCACTACAGCTTTCTGAGCCGCTCGAGACTTCCACTGTTCCCACGATAGGTAAGCCACTGGCTACTGCTTCAATCGCTACCGAGAAATTAAATGTCACCGAATCGCCTGGATAAACTGATGATGCGGAGAAAGAGTCAATAGAAGTTGTGGTATTTGCAGATACAGCCGTAATGTTGCTGTTGTTAGTCGCAGAAGCAAACTCTGCATTGCCAAGATAATTTGCCGTCACCGTATAATTGCCGACGGAAAAGGCTTTATTAAAGCTTGCTTCACCTGAAGCATTGAGCGCAACTGTCGTTTCACTCATTCCATCAATTAAAAATTCAACATTCCCGGTTGGTGTTTCAAGATTGGGATCGCTGGTTGTAACCTGAGCAGTAAAAGTTACATTTTCGCTACTGGTCGGTGTGGTGTCAGTTGCACTTAAATTAACAGAGGTATCTGCACTATCAATTGTGGTTACTGTAGCATCGTCTGTAGTTACCGTGTCAGGATCATCTGAGACTAAGCTGGCAAAGTTTGCCCCGGTTACCGTTGCCTGAGATGAAATTTGATTACCACTCGCATCATCATTGACCACCACATCGTAAGTGACGGTCACTGTTTTGCCAGCCGGTAAGTTACCTAAATTTATTTGCGGCTCAGCCCACGCACTCATTGAGTAAGCTAAAGTGACAATCCATAATCCCAGGCCTAAAATTCCTCGGCTCATTATTCCATCCTCATAACCAGGTTAGGTTTAATTTTTTGGTGCAAAATACCATTCGTTTGTTACCATGTCCTGCAAATAACTAATTAAGGAATTCACATGACAACGCTTAATCAGGATTTATTTAACAACTCTCTAAACACTCAGTTTTCTATTCAACATGCAGATGATACAACTCAACTGACCCTGATTGAATGCAGTAGTTTAACGTCAGAAAACGTACCTGATTATGAACGTTTTTCGCTAATCTTTGAGTCAAGTGACCCACTGCTGTCTCAAGCCACATACACGCTTGAACATCCAACTATTGGTAGCCAGAATCTTTTTCTGGTACCCATTCACGGTGACGACAAGTGCTTTCAATATGAAGCAGTCATCAATCGAAAAATTGATGCTGCCTAATGGCTCAGCCTGCGCAACACTTCTGTTGGGCAGGCTTTTCCATCAACCAATAAACACCTTTATCATCCGTCTTTTTAAACCCTAGACGCAGATACAAATTTAGTGCCGAATTATTCTTTTCCACATGAATACGAACACTTAGTTGCTTCTGTCCTGCGTCTTGTATAATGCTATTCAACAATTGTGTTCCCAGGCCCTTGCCCCGATATTCTGGGAGTAGAGCAATATCGACAATTCTGACTTCATCCTCACGCAAATCTAAGTACAGGCGACCCACATCCTGACCTTCATACTGCACAACCTGATATTGGGCATCAGGAAATTGCTGTTTATAAAAAGTATCTTGAGCCTCAAACTGCATTCTTAAAAACTCATCTATCTGCTGTTGTGGCCAACCGGTCGCTTGTAATTCTTCATACCGCGTGCTGGCATACACCTTAGACAAAAAGCCCGCATCTTTCTCTTCTACTGGTCTGAATGTCACAGTTGATGCCATCATATTAACTTCTGCTCGGAAATAGTCCCTGCAACGCAATAATAAAGTTCATACTTAAAAAAGGTTGCATGTTGTTATGGGGCTGACTGCCGCCAGTGTTTTCGACAGCAGCTTCCGAGATTGGCTGTAAATTATTAGCATCCGCATATAATTCCTTGCCACCCTCAACACTGCCTGACAAGGCGTTTTGTGGATTACTGGTTCCATCAAACTCAGACTCTTCATTAGATCCCAGCTGGGCATGGGTATGATTTGGAATCTGCGCTTCACTTAATGTGACCGCCTCACTGCCTCCTCTTTGACCCAGTCGCCTATCTGTTAGGCCCGGGCCTCGGCCTGGATGCATTGGAGCGCGACCCTGCATATCTGGCAACGCCATAGTGGTTTTTCCATCACCACCATAAGTAGTACCGATTAATGAAAATAGCGCTGTGTTTTGTGAGAGTGGCAATAGTTGCCCATTGCAAAACGCCCAACCTCGAGGTGCGAAGTTCCCTGCAAATATTCTTATCTCAGCAATAAATGGTTCTGACATGGCTTTCTCCTAATGTCTTGATGGGTATATGCCAAATAACGCAACGATGAAGTTGACGCATAAGAAGGGCATTTCATTTGTATGCGATCTCGACCCACCGACAGCAGACACTGTATTATTACTCATCGGCGTTGCATTCTGGTTTGGCACATAGGCGTCGTAACCAACACTTTGCGCTAAGGTTTCATTGATTCCCGGGCTGGTTTCAGTCGCCTGCGAACTCACCCCATTGAAAGTATGACTATGGGCAGGAAGTTCATTGATCGTTACGGTTTCTTGCTCTGTGCCTGCTCGTGATCCGATTGCTCTAGAAGACAAACCCGGGCCATGTCCCGCATGAATGGGAATTCTTCCACGCATATCCGGCAAGCCAAAAGTAGTGGCACCATCACCGCCGTAGATTGTTCCAAACAAAGAGAATAAAGCATCATTTTGTGAGACTGCTAAAAGTTGTCCATCACAAAACGCCCAGCCGCGTGGAGCAAAATTTCCGGCAAACATTCTTATTTCACCAACAAATGGTTCAGACATGACAACTCCTTAATTTCGCGAAGGGAACAATCCCTGTATCGCAATACAGAAATTTACAGTTAAATACGGTTGCATATTGTTATGCGATTGGCTGCCACCAGTATTGGCTATAAAATTCGGCGCCATGGCAACTTTAGTACTAGCATCATAAGGCGCATAGGTTCGCTCTCTCGCTGTAGCCAGACTTTTTCCACCCGGTTGGTTTGCAGTGGCGTTATCTGAAGTAGCAGAAACCGTATGTTTATGAGAAGGAATTTCATTTGCTGTTAACGTATGCGATTCTTCACCCCCTTTTTGTCCCTCAGGATGCTCAGGGCTCACTGCTATTGGAGTACGCCCACGCAGATCAGGAAGAGCAAATGTAGTTATTCCGTCCCCCCCATAGGTATTTCCAATTAATGAATACAATGATTGGTTTTGGTTAATCGGCAATATTTGCCCATCGCATAACGCCCAACCTCTTGGGGCGAAATTAAAACCAACCATTCGCACTTCAGCTAAGAATGGTTCTGACATTTATGACTCCTGTTGTTCTCACTATGTTGTTATTGTATTTAATCAATCACTACGGCAACTGTACGCTGCTGCACTGAGTTGAATTAAAGGTTGGCTGTTGATCTGTAACAGTGACTGTTGAATCATTATTATCAGCAGAAATTGCTGCTATCGAAGCCTGCGTCACTTGCCCTCCGGAACCAGTTGCATCAAAGTCCAACTCAATAGCGCCCACGCTATTACCGGTCATATTGAAGCAAGCGCTTCGACCAGCATCACGAATATCTTCTACCACAATATTTTTATCCAGCGGGTCTATACCGCTAAAGCTGTTGTTCTGAATTGCTACATTCAGTGTTGAAGCTCCTGCACTCACATCATTATCACTGAAGATGAAAATGCCGTCGTCACTATCGGTAGTTACTGCATCATCGCCTGCAATGACAGTGAAGATATTGTTTCTAATGGTGAAATTGCCTGTTCCTGCAGAATCTCTGAAATCAATACCCACTCCGTCATCATCAAAATTAATCGTGTTGTTATTGACATCAATAGTGGTGTTAATAGTGCTACCGCCATTTATATCGCCATCAAAATCCAGATCTACTCCATCCCCATTCATCGAGCTCATTTGATTACCAGTAATGGTTCCACTGATGGTTAATGTTTGATTGGCACCGGCTAAACCAACAATTTGTACTCCTTCGCCAAATACTTCTGATAAGTTGTTATTATTGATATCAAAGGTTGTTGTCGAACCATTAGATCCAACAACCGCAATACCACCGCCATTGGGGAAATTATCTGGACCACCACCATTCGTTGACGTTATGCCTGTAATGGTGACATTGTTAGTGCCAGTACCTTGCGCGGAATAGGCAACGGCATCGAGTTCGATGTTGTTAAAGGTACCACCGGAAACCAGCACGTCGGTATTAATCGAGCCTTCACTTTGAATACGTATGGCATCTTCGCCCTGAGCATCATCATTATCATCAACGCTAACATTGATAATATCGAGGTCGAGGCTGCCCGAGCCTTCATTTACAATATCTATTGCTCTTTCATGTGCTTGAGCAATGGAAATATTTTCAAACCTTGCCGTACCATACAAACCATTATCACCATTCGTTTCACGATTAAATCCAAACACGTCATCGTCCGCTTCAGGGTCGGTGCTTCCGGCGTTGGTCACACTTGCGTTGGTCACTGATATCCCATTCACCCGAACTCCCAAAATGGCCTCTTTGGTAATGTTTGACATGCTTAAGCCATTGAACGAAGGAGCCAGAGTATCGGTTAAACGAATAGCTTCCTGACTTAAACCTGAGATCGTTCCGCCCGAACCGACGGTCGTTGCTACTCCGGTAATATTCAGACTTCCATTGGTGCCCGTGTTGGTAAGTATGATGGCGTTAGTGCCTCCGGATTGAGAAATGCTTTGGAAAGTCACATCATTTGCGCTGATTGATGAGTTAACCAAGGTTAACGCGGTTCCGCCCGTTGTAGTGATACTGTTTCCCGCGCCAGACACTTCCAATATTCCTGCAGAGGTGGCCGATAGGGCTGCTCCTGACGTAGTGTCTATGCCCAGTCCGCCATTGGTAAATCGTGTTACGAAACCATTATTATTGTTGTTCAGAACAATTGCGCTACTGCCTGCTGTTGATAGCACTTTCGAGGTGCCAGAGAAGACTAGTGTTCCAGCTGTATTGTTGTTAGCACTGATTCCCAGGCCACTATCGGAAAACTGGCCACTGACATTAATGGTGCCGCCGATTCGATTGGTCACTTCTGCTAAATGACTCTGGCTGTTGTTCAAACTCGCGGCTAAAGTGATATTGCCTGAGCCCTGATCCACATCCAGTATTTTGCCGGTAACAGCTGTGGTAGCTGCAATTGTGCCACCATTGATAGATACTGGATTATTATTACTATTAACCACCAGCGCACTGCCACCAACACCATCAATATCAACGCTGGAAATTGTGACTGCTCCATTGCTGCCATTCAGGTTAATCGCATTTGCCGCAATCGAGTCTGCTGTCAAAGAGTCGAGCGACAGGGTAGTGCTTGAGTTCGCCATATCCAATGCATCCGCTGTGCCGCTAGTACCAGCGATAGTGACATTGCCCAGACTGACGGAGTTATTACTAACCCCCGTTAAGCTCACTGCATCAGCTGCCACGATTCCAGTGGCTGCCACGCTATTAAAATTCACTCCATCATTACCAACATTAATTCCATTCAAGCTGATCGGTACGCCGGTTTGGGTCGCAATACTGTTGGTAGCAGCACCAAGTGCCAAAGTACCTCCGCCAGAAGCGACTAGGCCACCTCCGGTGGTCGTACTGATATTCAGTTGTCCCGCCAATGAAATGGTGGCACCAGAATTATTGGTTAGGCTGATGGCGTCGGCAGTGCTTGAACTTAACGTCATGCCCGGTGCTAACGAGACAGTGCCACCTGTCAGATCTGCTATATTGACTCCAACATTAGCACTGTTATGGCTAATGGTTCCGGCCAATACAGTCACCGTTGGACTGCCAGTAGAAACATTGATGGCCGTGCCGGAAGGATTGGTAATGCTTAAGTCGCTGAAATTCAAGGTTCCGCTACTGCTGATAACATCAAGAGCAGCATCACCACCATTTAAGGTAGTAACCGCGCTAATGTCATAAATGCCCGAAACATTGTTGAACTGTAGGCCACTGCCACTGGCAGCCTCAATAGTTGCCCCATCAAGCGTTATGGTTCCCGCGCCATGATTGGCAACCGAAACTGCTGCGCCGCTTGTGGTTTGCTCAATTGCGCCACTGTAATCAATGGTTGCTGTACCGCCACTGACTGTAAATGGAGAGGCTGAGCTGATAGCCCCGGTTCCTAAATCTATTGTACCGCTGTTGTTACCCGAGATTGCAACACCGCCTGAAGTCAATGAAGTTGTCTGACCTAATGAGATACTATCCAGCGTGACTCCGCCTGAAGTGTTACTAATCAGCAAACCCTGTCCGCCCTGATCTAAAGTATAATCGCCGAGTGTTACTGGGCCGGTGGTATCACTAATAGAAATTCCGTACGTGGCCGCCCCATTGGTTACCGAGACATTGCCTAATGCAATATTACCTAATGCAGCACCCTCTATTTTAACGGCACTAAGCCCTGGATTATCAATTACAACGGAGCCAGTCACATTGGAAAACGCCAGTGTCCCTCCCGCCAGTAAAACGGCATCGTCAGCAGCATCATTGATCGTGATATTGCCCAGCTCTAATGAGCCGGTAATATTGCTTAGATTAAGGCCCTCGCTGGTTGAATTATTTGAGGTAATCGAATCTAACGACATGTTGCCGATATTCACATTGACCAGATCAAGCGCTGGTCCACCGTTGGTGTTAAATAAATTGTTATAGCTGGCAGCATCAGCAAGCGACAATAGACCTGAGTTTGCAACCATGCCAGCGCCATTACTGGTACTGACATTCACGTCGCCGTTAAACTGGTAAGTTGCCGTACCATTATCAATCAGATTAATCGCGGTTCCTGCGCCACTGGATACGGTGATCGCGGCAAATTCAAACGCTGGATTACCGCTATTGTTGACGAGGTTCAGCGCAGAGCCTGCATTCACCGTTATTGCCCCGGTCGCTGTAACGCTTCCCCCAGTCACATTTTGAACATCGATTGCTCTGCCACCGCTAAGTCCGATATCACCATTCACCGTGTAGCTCGCATTCCCGCCATCAATTGCTATTGCAGCAACACTGGTTGTGCCGGAAACATTAGCATCCCAGTTAAAACTTCCAGAATGGTTTTGGAGATTGACGATACCAGCACTTCCTGACAGGCTGGCAGAACTATTGGTGATTACGCCGCCACTTGCAGCGCTGCCGCTAATTGAATAGCCAGAGCCTGGATTAAAGTTGAATCCTTCGATGGTATTATTACTGGCTAACTCAAATGAACCAGCAAAGTCTGGCGCCACGCCTGCGTTAACATAGTCATCGCCGTTAATGGTTAACGCCACCCCGGCACCGACAATTTTTTGATCAGCCTCTAATTCAAGACTTTCGCTATAAGTCCCTTCGGCAAAATAAATAATATCGCCAGCTTCATCCACATCCCCGGCACCGCCAGCACCATTTAAACTGGCTAGATCATTAAATGGCATCGCTTGCGAACCATCGCCACCTGCAGCTGCAGCAGCATCCACAAACCAGATTTGTCCGTCCACTGAAATTGAGACCACACCACTATCCGTCATGGCATCATCATCATTAACGGTATAGCTGAAGGTATCGGTTCCGGTGTAATTTGCAGGTGCCGTATACTCAAAACTGCCATCGGCAAACAATGTAGCGGAACCGCCTTCTGTCGTAGCAACAGTTTCAGCAACGACCACCATGCCTGCATTAGTTGGTAAATTGGCATCTTTTGGGTCAAAGTCATTGATTAATAACCCATTGGCTGCCGATACACTTAATGTGATCCCGCCGTAAGATTGAAAACTGTCCGCAACAGCAACAGGTGTTACTTTAACCGTGCCTGGTACCAGCGTGGTATTTGCGTCCAGTGTGGCCTCGAACGATACCGACTGAGCCTCATCTCCACCTGCAGCATTATCTATCTGGGCCTCGTAGGTCAAGGTGTCCCCACGATCGACATTGCCATCGCTATCATCATCAGTTTTCTGCTGATCATCCAGGGTAGCCGTAACTGTTGGGGCCGCAGTAAGGCCAATAGCAGGAATTAGACCCAGTCCGAATAGAATAGGTAGATATAGTTTAGAAAATGAACGCTTTGGCATAGCACATTCCATGTTGTTCTGGTTTATTGGATGATTAATTCACGGATGGTATACCGATTCCGCAATTACTCATGACATTTTGATAAAACAGTTTCCGTTGATTATTTGACGGTCATATCCGACAAATTGACGATCATGCCACCGTTTGGAAAGTGGAGCTGCACACAGCCATGAACATCCACTTCAACCTCGACCTGTCCTTGCCCTTCATAACGAAAATAAGCATCCAGGCCGCGATAACGGATCAAACCACCCCAATGAGCCTTGGTCCAAGGTAGGTTCTCGTTAGTATATTGGTCGAGTTTCTTGTCGGCTAGATCGATAAAATTGATGGCTCCCATGCCGGGAACATAGACAGGGTGACTACCCCAGTTTTTGAAGACTTTCGTTTCACCTGTAGCGACCAGATAGGCTACGTTATTGGCATCTGGTGAGTTTACAGCTAAGGTATGAAAGTAATTATTAGTGATCTTCACGTCATACATGAATGTGTCCCTATCCTTTTCATCATTAGTATTGTTATGAGAATCCTTTCGCTTTTTTTATTTTTTTAAGCTTGAATCCTCCTTCAGCTAGTCACTAACATACTGTTATCCTTGATGCGGATCAAGCTTTTGTGAGATAGGTCACACCAGTTTTACTGTTGAGCGAACACTTTTTGTAGCAATTCTGTAGTCCTGGCCAATGGATCGCGCCTGATTTTAGCTTCTTCCTGAGCAACCAGGGTAAATAAGCCATCCAATGTTTCTTCCATAACATAATCTTCGATATCAAGGTTAGGCTTATCGGTGAATGGAATATTGTCATAGGTGGTTAACAGCCGACGGTAATCGCTATAAAAGCCCACTTTTTGCATGTTATTACTGATGATGGGGGCGAATTTCTGTTCTAGCTGGCGTGCAGTTTTATTTCTAAAATACTGAGTTGCAGCATTATCACCACCGCGTAATATTCCCCAGGCGTCCTGAACCGTCATGCCTGATATTGCAGAAAAAAATACTTGCTTGGCTTCACCAGATGCCTGCTCAGCAGCTCGATTCATCTGCAGTTCAAACTTATCCACATAAGAACCAAGCCCAATCTGCCTGACTTTGCTTGCTACATCGCTGAACTGCTCCGGCACCACAATTTTAATCAATGGGTTATTACTGAAACCACCTGTTTTATTGGTTTTAAATACGGTATTTTCAGTGCCAACTTCCAGGGCTTCTTTTAAACCCGCAACAACTGTTTGCTCTGATAATGGCTGGTTGGCTCCGCCTATGGTGTCCAAAACTCTTTGTACATCGGTAGTCTTGCAGCTACCAATAACCATAAAAGATATGAAAAGAAGGGGGAGCTTGATTTGTTTAAGCATGGCTATTTCCTGAACTACGGTGTTAGCTCATCATACAAAAGCTATCGGGTTGGCTCTAGCCCTGAACCAACCAAATGGTAATTGGTATACAAATCACTGACAGCAGCGTTGATATAGCTATGGTGCTATGGGTCACCTGACGATCCGTTTCCACGGCTTCCACAAATGGCATCACGCTGATTCCGGTCGGGCAGGCAGCCAATATGACCAAGGAAATTAAGGTCACATCATTCAGATCCATCACCCAGCGGCCAAAACTGTACACCACCAACGGTAATACAATCAGTTTGATGGCAGTGATTAATGCCGTTTTCTGAATCAGCGATGCTTGAATCTTTCCCATCTGCGCCAGCGAGCTACCTAAAATGATCAAAGCCAAGGGCAGGGCAGCTTCAGAGACCATTTCCAAAGGCGTCATCAGTTGTTTGGGTAACTCAATGCCACTGTAGTTAAACGCTAAACCCAATAACAGTCCAATAATCACCGGGTTACTAAACAGGTTCATGCTGGCTTTAAATTTTGAGGGAGTCACATTGACCTTGGTCGAGAACAGGTAAAAAGCGCTGAACAGGATCAGGCTATGCGCTGAAATCACTGCCAGGGTTATGGTCAATCCTTGCTCGCCGGCTACCGATAAAATAACCGGAATTCCCACCAACACATTATTAGAAAATGTCGAGGTTAGCGCCATGCGGTGGTTCATAAGCAAGGCTACCGCGACAAAAACGACGAGGACCGGAACAAAATAGGCAATCAGGGTCTGACCAACATCCTGCAGACCGCTGCGGTAGACACTAACAAACAAAAAGACCGGAACAAAAACTCTGAAAACCAGCTTTGATAGCTCGGGAAAGAAGCTATCGCTGACGTAGCCTGATTTAACCAGCAGAACGCCAATAATCACCACCAGGGCGATGGGAATAATGGCGTCCAGAATTAACACTCGAATTCTTCTCGCTTATGCTTTGGCCAAATAGCGGCAAATATCTTTGGCGAAATAAGTCAGTACGCCATCGCATCCCGCACGTTTGAAACTCATCATGGCTTCCATGACGATTTGCTCTTCATCCAGCCAGCCATTGGCAGAGGCCGCTTTGATCATGGCGTATTCACCGCTGACCTGATA
>OBLN01000749.1_pt1 | contig 11506 bp, 13 predicted proteins | sample 1519301 | NCBI WGS metagenome assembly OBLN01 (sample SAMEA2452533, study PRJEB22499) | sediment metagenome | reverse complement strand
GGCAAGAAATAAAATGAATTATCCTGTTAAAAGCATAATGGAGAATCTTGATGACTATTGATATTCGGTGGCAGCAGCGTTTCTCAAATTATACTAAGGCACTGGAGCAGCTATCTGATGCTGTGTATTTAAGCAGAAAAAGGGGGCTCTCTAAGCTTGAAAAACAGGGTTTGATACAGGCTTTTGAGTATACACACGAACTTGCATGGAAAGTTTTAAAAGATTTTTTGGAAAGCAGAGGCAAAAGCGACCTGTATGGCTCTAAAGACGTTACAAGAGAAGCATTCCGGCTTGGCATAATTGAAAACGGCGAAGCATGGATGAGCATGATTTCAAGTCGGAATCTGACTTCTCACACATATAATGAGAAAACCACAGAAGAGATAGTGAATTTTGTTCTGAACAGCTATTTTGATCAGTTTCTTGAACTGAAGGATAAGTTTGAGTTAATCAAAGAGAGCGAAAATAAATGATGTATGGACTGAGTGATGAGACTGTTCAGAAAATTCAGAATGTTTTTGCAGAATTTCCCCAGGTTTTAAAAGCAGTTCTGTATGGTTCACGGGCAAAAGGAAACTACAAAACAGGCTCTGATATTGATCTCACCCTTTTTGGCACAGAGCTGAATCTGCAAATTCAACAAAAAATTGAACATAGAATTGATGATCTGCTATTGCCTTATTCGGTTGATTTGTCGGTTTATAATGATATTTCAAATGAAGATCTTAAAGAACACATAAACAGAGTAGGGATAACCTTTTATGAAGCTTGAATAAGGCGAGAGCGTGTATGCAGATTCTACAGGATGTAGGAATTTGCATTGATAGATGTGTGTTGTAAGGAATTGACACCAGCTTCCTAGGAAGGAAGCCCGCCGTGCGAAGCGAAGCCTTGTTTTACAAGGCGCGAGCGTGTATGCAAATTCTACAGGATGTAGGAATTTGCATTAAGAAAGGCAGAGGTAGTCACCCTCTGCCTTTTATTGTTATTTCAGGGGTAAACCTGAAACAGGAGCCATAATTGGAAACAGGAAGCTTAAAACCTGTTTGCTTAGTTAATTTCCATTGAGAACATAGATTCTGTTCCGCCCTGAATTACGAGGCTGTGCAGAGGAAAAAGACTCACAGTCTCTCCGCTTTTAACCACAATATCGCCTTCTTTTGTTCCGGTTATCCATAGCTTGCCTTTTTCGCAGATTAGGCTTGCTTTCTTGATGCCGTTAAGTGATACGAGTTTGTTTTTTCCGAGAGACATTCTAAGGCTTTTTCCTTTCATGGCGCACTCCTTTAAAGCGTTCATTATAACAGAATATAATTCAGCCAAACTTATTGACCGTTAACTTTTGATATGCTTAAATATCACTGAAAAACACTTTGAACAAATATTGCTTTTCAATCACAGCGTTCGATAAAACAGAACGGAGATCAATATGGAGCTTTATCAGCTAAAATCCTTTGCCGTAATCGCAGAACTTAAAAACCTTACTAAAGCCGCCGTAAGCCTTAATATCAGCCAGTCTGCACTTAGCACGCAGATAAAAAGCCTTGAGGATGAGCTTGGAGTTGACCTCTTTATCCGCAATTCAAGGGGAATGGAGCTTAACGATAAGGGGCGGGTGCTTCTCACCCATGCGCAGGAGATCCTGAAAGCTGCGGATGATATGAAACGAAAGGCGAATATGCTTGGCGATACGGTTATCGGAGATGTTACCGTCGGTATAAACACAGAACCTTCATTTCTCCGTGTGAGTGAGGTATCAAGGCTGATAGCCTCTGAATATCCGGAGCTGAATGTTATTCTTATGGCTTGCCAGAGTGTAGATGCGGAAGATATGCTGAAGCGCAGAGTAGTAGATGCAGGATTTTTCTATCATCACCCCATAAGCAGTGAAATCGAGTATGAAGTGCTTGAAAATGCCGAAATATGCATAGCCGGAACACCGGACTTTCTTGAAGGAAAAAGCACATGGAAAGAAATAGCTGCCACTCCGTGGGTTTGGGCAGGTTACGGGTGCCCTTTCTACATAGCTGTACTGTCAAAGTTTGAGTCGCAGGGGCTTAAAATCAAGCAGGCGATAAACTGTGAGGATGAATATGTGATCAGAGAGCTTGTTCTTGACGGTCACGGGCTGGGTATGCTCCGCCTTGAAAGAGCGAGACAGCTTGAAAAAGAAGGACGGCTTGTTATATGGGAAGAGGGAATAGTTCCTGTGAAACTCTGCTTGGGCTGGCTCAAGAGCAGAGCAGACGACCCTGAAGTTAATGTCGTCCGCAACTCTGTCAAAAGAGTATTTGAGCAAATTGGCGAACCTGCTGTCAGTCCTCAGGGAGCAATGTGGAGCTTAACTTGATAATTTGTTTATATACAATGGATTTATTTTAATTGATATAGAATTTTTTTTACCCGTTCGGGTAGTTGCGGCGGCTGTTTCCGGGATTTATAGTAGTGATGCCCGTAATAGCTTGCAGAATTTTATCTTTTTTTCTCCTATGCAATCTTGAAAAAAAATCAGGATAACGCAGTAATGACATATAGGAGAACAAAGGGATAAACCGTGCCGGCTGCCGCTCCCTGCTTGTCCGGCACGGGGGCGGTAAACGGTATGAATGTTTAATTATTAAGATACTTTATTGCCAGAAGTATATTTACAGCCTGCTGTCTCTTTGAAACATGAAGTTTGCTGAATATATTTTTCAGATGATACTTAACGGTATTTTCGCTTATATCCATTATTCGTCCTATCTCCCAGTTTGTTTTTCCCTGAGCCAGCCATTCTGCCGTTTCTTTCTCTTTATCAGATAACACATTGAACAGAGAACAGGCATCCAGCCTTTTTCTGGCGCTCATTAAAGGTGATATAATCAACTGGGATATAAGCTCTGTGCGCATGTCAGGGCGTGTTGTTGAGCTAGAGAGGGATATAAGGAAGGTAAAGTCTTTTTTTGTGGAATTATCATAGACGGAACAGCCGTAATTAAGCCCGTGGTGTTTTCTTCTGCGGATCACGTTTTCTTCCGCTTCTGTCAGTTTTCTCTCATAGCTGTCCCACAGAATAAAGGCTGAACCGCTCTGTGTTTTCAGCCTGTTTTCCAATTCAGAGCGGACAGGGTCGCATTTCAGAAAACCCCTTGAGTCATATTCTTCCATCCATTCCGGCGGATTAGACAGGTTTACCATCTCAACTACGGTACCTTTGTCATAAGATGCTTTGGTATAACAGTAAAGAATGTATTCATACCCAAGAAAAGAGGTGAAATTCTGAATCAGATTGTGAAAATCTGCTTCGCTTTCGGACCGGAGGCAGTTGTTCATAAAACATAAAGTTTTAGACATATCATCACGGCTTAGGTGTTTGTGTATAATCTCTTCCTGTATCATCTTGAGTTGTCTCCATGTGACTGTAATTGATTATAGGCACAAAAAGAGTGTTTTTCAATTAAAGGGAATTTTCAGGAATATCGGCTGGTAATTTTGCGTAAAAAAAGAAAACCGGACGCATTGTGCGTCCGGTTGAAAAGTTATATTTTGCTTACTATCAGATCGCCCATTTCGTCGGTGGAAACGAGTCTGAAGCCTTGTCCTTCACGGTAAATATCTCTGGTTCTCACACCTTCTTCAAGAAGCTGTTCTATGGCTTTTTCTATATCAGAAGCCGCATCGTCCATCTTAAAGCTGTAACGGAGCATGAGGGCGGCAGACATAATCTGTGCTATGGGGTTTGCTATGTTCTGTCCGGCTATATCAGGCGCAGTACCTCCGATGGGCTCATAAAGCCCGAAGCCGTCTTCGTTAAGAGAGGCGGAAGGAAGCATTCCCAGAGAGCCTGTAAGCATTGCCGCCTCATCGCTGAGAATGTCGCCGAACATATTTTCGGTAACTATAACATCAAACTGAGAGGGGTAGCGCACAAGCTGCATAGCGGCATTGTCCACGTACATGTGTGAGAGTTCCACATCTGAGTATTCTTCTTTATGTATCCTTGTAACAGTTTCTCTCCAGAGAACACTTGTCATGAGTACGTTTGCCTTATCAACGCTTGTTACTCTCTTTGAACGCATTCTGGCGGCTTCAAAAGCCTGTCTTGTGATGCGTTCAATCTCCGGTACAGTGTAAAGCATTGTGTCTCTGGCGCTCTGCCTGTCTTCACTGATTTCTTTGGGTTGTCCGAAGTATATTCCGCCTGTAAGCTCACGGAAGAAAACAATATCAAGCCCATCGGGTATGAGAGAATTTTTCAGAGAGCTTGAATCTATAAGCGCTTTAAATATTTTGACAGGGCGGAGGTTGGCGAAAAGTCCGAAATGCTTTCTCAGGGGGAGAAGTGCGCCTCTTTCAGGCTGCTGTGCAGGGGGGAGGTTTTCCCATTTAGGTCCGCCTACTGAGCCGAAAAGTATGGCTTCTGAAGCTTCGCAAAGTTTCAGGGTCGATTCGGGCAGCGGCGTTCCATGATTATCTATTGCTATTCCGCCGACATCAGCGAAGGTAAACTCAAATTTTGTATTATATTTCTCAGAAATTTTACCGAGAATCTTGATTGCCTGCTTCATTACTTCAGGTCCTATGCCGTCACCGGGCAGCACCGCAACTTTATGCATTCCTGTTCCTCCTCAAAGATTATTGAATGTTCAAAATACATGATCGAACAGGTAAAGTCAAAATAAATATACTTTGGCGAGGTTGAACTTATGAGGCGCTTTCCCTTCGGTAAACAAGATAAATAGCGACTCCAAGAAACAGCAGGTTAGGGATTATGCTGACCATAAGCGGAGACATTACGCCTGTTTTTCCTAATGACTGGAACGAGCTGACTGAAAGCCAGTAAGCAACTGCCAGCGCAAGGGCATTTACTGCGCTTATGATGTATGATGAGTGCCTGCTGAAATTTACGCAGACGGGGAACACGAGAAACATAATGATTACAGCGCTGACAGCGTGGCTGTAGCTTTTGAATATCATGAGTTCATACGCAGCGGCGTTGAGTTTTTGTTTTTTAAGCAGTTTGATAATCTTTGAAAGCTCCCCAAGTGAAAGAAACTTCGGTTTATTTACAGGAAGATCAGCAAGATCTGAAAACAGGCGGGACTCAATAGTGTTGTTATCCATGGTAAGAACAAGCTCTGGTCTGGGCTTGATGTCGTAAATCTTGATTCCGGTCAGCTCCCATTTGTCTCCCACAGGTTTTGCGTCTTCAATGCTTGTTACTCTGTCTATCTCAAAAGCACTGTCCATACGGTAGAAGGTTATGTCAAAAAACTCACGGTTTATTGGGTCTACAAGCTCCATATGGACAAAGCCTTCCTCACCGTCTTTCATCCATACGTCAGTAAGCTTTCCTTTTGTAACATAAGGCTGCCTGTCAAACTGTTCGGTTTCATACTTCTTTCTGGTGTTTTCCACCCATGGGTTCACTCTATCAGCCATAAACATCAGTATGCTGAATACCACAATTCCTATGCCGAATATGGGAAAAAGCAGATCCCTCAGCCGTCCGCCGAGGCTGACATAAGCCAGCAGCTCGTTGCTTCTGATCATCATAATTATTGTTACCATAGTGGTTATGGCAAGAGCCATGGGCATGGACTCATAAATGGCGCTGGGGAGTTCGATTGATTCAAATATCAGCAGAGAGATAAAGGATATGTTGTGCTTCGCCATCAGCTTGGTGTGCATGGATGTATTGGCAACAATGTTAAGTATCACCACAAAAATCTGTATAAAAAAAGCAAGCTTAAGGAACTGTTTTATGAAATAGATATGAAATTTTTTCATTTAAGCACCCTGTAGGCGAAAAGAGCCGTAACGAGAGTAAAAAAGATGTTGGCGAGCCATGGTGCGAAGAAACCGTCAAGCACCCCTGCACGGGCAAGATTAAGGGATGTGAAAAATATCATGTAGTAGAAGAGAGTCAGCCCAAGTGAAAGAGGAATGCCGATGGAACGCCCTGAACGATGAAAGAATATGCCGAGGGACATGCCCAGTATTCCCATAAGAAGTCCTGCAACGGGCAGGGCGAAGCGCTTGGAAAACTCAAATTTATAGTTCACATGATCATCAAAGTTCTCAGCCAGCTCAAACATTGTCATGAAATACTCATCTCTTTTGCTGAACTTATCTTTAAGCTCGAAGGGCAGGTTCATAGCCATTTCACCGAAACGGACAACAGTTCTCTGTTCTCCGGCGGTTTCCGCCACTACTCGTCCGTTGTTAAAGTTCATCACAAGGGCAGATTCACCGGACGGTACAATAGCGCCTGTCTCGGCGGTGATAATTGTGCCTGTGTTTTTATCTATAACCACAATCTTACCAAACTCATTGTCATCAGGGCGTTTATCCGCATAGAAAAGAAGCCCGGGTATCTCATCATACATTTCATTTTCTTTCATATCTTTTACGGATATGCTTTTTGCTATCCGGGCGAGGTTGTTTATCGCAAGGGTGCTGCCTAAAGGCATAAGATAAACACTCATAAACATCGAGAGCGCAAAGGCGCCGATTCCCACAATTACAGCAGGTTTAAGGAAAAATCTGCCTCCTGCTCCCGCTGCTTTCATCACTGTTATTTCAGAGTCTGCCGACAGTCTGCCGAAGCCGACCATGCTTGCCATAAGTGCTGAAGTGGGTATTGTTATCATAAGAAAAGAAGGAAGGTAATATATTATGGTTTCTGCTATAAGCAGTGCGGGGACATTTTTGGTAAAAAACAGATCTGCAAGGTTAATCAGCTTCTCAAGCAGAAGAAAAACCACAAAGAGAACGTTTCCGAATACAAACAGCGGAACAATTTCCCTGATGATGTATTTTTGCAGAGTATTCATCTGCATTTTCAGTCCTGTTTTTCGTAGAGACGTATTACAGGGGTCTCTTTTTCAAGAATGATTTCGTCAATTCTCACTATAGAGTTGAGAGGCAGAAAGGTACGTTCGACATTTTTAAATTCTTTTTTTATTTTATCATCCTGTGGGTTGAGTATAATCTCTGAGGAGTCCATAAAAACAATATCCGTCACCTCTATGAGTCCCAGAAATGAAGAAGGGTTCACATTTGAAGCGTGAATGGTTAAATTTTCTTTTGCTGCGTTTATAAAGTCAATCCTGAAGAGTTTTTTTTTCATCTTTGGTTATTATCCTCAAGCGGGGTTTTCCGTTTTCAATTTCCAGAGAAACATCAATATCAGCATATCCTTGTGATTTCAACTCATTTATTTTCATATTTAAAGCATCGAGAACCTTTTGTTTATCGTAGTTTGCGGGGAGTTCATCAAGTTTTTGCAGTAGTTGTTCATCCCGGCTGATGTCTTCACGTGTGTAGCCTTTTGTGTAGGGCGTTTTTATGAAGCCGTCACGTATACCCAGATCACGCTGGAATTTCTGCCGGAGTGAAAGAAAACGTGCTGTCAGGTTATTAAACCTGAATCGAAGTGTGGTGTTCGTTATGGGTTTGCGGTTGTAGTTCTGGACAATATTGTTTATTTCCCTTTCCACTGATGCAGGGGGTAATTTCAGATTTCCTCTGATATACTGTTCGTACTCAAATTTCATCCGTGCGATGAGTTTTTCAAGTTTATCAATATCTTCCTTAATCGCCTTAGGGTCCATCCCTGTCTATCCTCTGTCTGCGAGCCATGCCGTCCAGCACTATATTAACCAAGCTTATCATAACCGCTGCTCCTAAGGCGGGTAAAAAGCCCTCGGCTATTATATCTTTAACAATTACAGAGGTAATTTTGACATAAACGGCGTTGAAGATTATATAAGCCAGACCCATGCTGAATATCTGCAAGGGGAGGGTGAGGATAACCATAAGCGGACGGATAAAGATGTGCAGAAAGGTCAGCACTACTGATGCGCTTATGAGGCTGAGCATATCACCGGTCTCAAATCCGGGTATTGTTTTACCCGCGATCCAGAAAGCTACCAGATTTGCAAAAATACGGTATATAATGAAACTGTTTATATTCATGCTAAAACTATATTGCCTAAACATGAACAAAACAAGATAATAATGATAGGGATACAGGTGAAAAGTTATGATAGATCTTCATTGTCATTCAGTTTTTTCGGACGGGACAAAGACTCCTGCTGAGATTGTTAAAATGGCTGATGCCAAAAGAATAAAGGCTTTAGCGCTCACTGACCATGATACAGTTGCCGGTCTGCCGGATTTCTTTGCCGCAAAAGGTAATGTTGAGCGCATTGCGGGAACTGAAATAAGCATAGAGTTTTTTCCCGGCACAATGCACGTTGTGGGGCTTTTTATAGATTATGAGAACCCGTCTCTTACCGCAAAACTCAATGACCTTCTCGCTGCAAGAAAAGCAAGGAACGAAAGTATGCTTGAAGAGGTAAGCAGGCTTGTGGGCAGAGAGGTGAGAGAGGATGATATAAGCACCTCAAACCTTGGTGAACTGGGCAGACCTCATATTGCTAAGTTTTTGATAAGGGAGGGTATAGTTGCTGATATGGATGAAGCTTTCAATACCTATCTGGCTAAAGGCAAACCAATATACAGAGAGAGAAAGAGGCTAAGTTTCAGTGAGAGCGCTGAGATGATACATACTGCAGGGGGAATAACCATTCTGGCGCACCCTTTCAGCATGCGTCTGGAAAAGGAACAATATCTGCCTTATATAAAAAACATGATTAATCAAGGGCTTGACGCAGTTGAAACTTACTGCTCCTATCACTCAGAGGAAGATACGCTGTTTTTCAATGACCTTGCAAAAAAGCTTGGTCTTCCTGTTTCAGCCGGGAGCGATTACCACGGTGATAATAAAACAAATGTCAAGCTGGGCAAATGGAACTGCAGACTTCACAATCCTGAAAATGTTTTATATGCACTGCGCAAAAAAGCAGAGCAGTACAAGTAAAACTAAGATTAGCTTAAATTATACTAAGCCCTGATTGCTTTATCCGATGTGGTCAAACACTTCCATATGGTTGTCAATTCTAATGCTTTCATAAAGATTGCTGCCGAAGGACAGAAAAGGCATCCGGGCGCCCTTTGCCGCTTTGTAATCCGCCTCTGAATCGCCGAGAAAAAGCATGTTCTCTTTCGTAGAGGCAAAGTGTTCTGCTATTTTGTTTAAGCCTTCAGGGTGCGGCTTGGGACGCACAACGTCAAAGCTGCACACCAGCCTGTCGAAGTAGTCGTACATTTTAAAATGCTTGAGTAGCGGATCAATTGATACGCCTCTGTTGGTGCAGACAGCAAGTTTGTGCCCGTCTGATTTCAGTTTTTCAAGAGCCTCGAATATTCCGTCCGCAGGGATCATCTTATCCAGAAACATGCGGAAGTTAAGCTTCGTGGCAAATTCCATTATCTCGTTAAACTTTTTTTCATCTTTACAAAAATGCCCTATGATCTCGCTGTTGGTACTCATCATCGCAAGCTCAAATGTTGCCTGGTTACTCCAGTCCGGCATGTCTAGGTCAAATTTTTCAAATACATAATCGTAGTAGGCCTTTACAGCATGAGAGCTGTCAAAAAGCACACCGTCGCAATCATACACAATAATTTTTTTCATAACCGGAAGTTAATATATTCCGTCATTAATAGCAAGGTGCATCATTTTCCTTAAAGAAAAAATTACCCTTAATGATAAGGAAAAAAATGCCTTTTTAGAATATTTTTATGCGGTTTTCAAGTGGCTTGGCATTTGCTACTGCAATGTATGGCGAGCTTTGCCTCTTCTCAAACGGCTCAAGAAAGAGGCACAAATGCCGATATTATGATCATATTCGGAGGATTTGCCGTTATGGGTGCAATTAAAATGGGCGGTGTCGTTTCCGGCATGGATACTAATGCGATAGTTGAACAGCTTGTCGCACAGAGTCAGATTCCGATCACAAACCTGCAGAATAAATATGAACTCAAACAGCTTGAAAAAGATATCTATCAGGATGTAAGCGACAGGTTAGGCACACTTAACAGTAACCTGCTTACTCTGCGTCTTGAAAATACATTTAAAACAAAAAGTACCGAAACATCAAACAGTTCAATAGTTGCTGCCACAGCAACCACCGATGCGGCAAAAGGATCTTATTCCGTTACTGTTAAACAGACAGCCAAAAACGCTATGTGGACAAGCTCATACACCAGACAGAGACTCACATCAAAAGGAGCAGGTGTAACAGGGGCAACCGGTACTCCTTCAGATTACCTTGAAGGCAAACACACGGTGACTGTCAGCAACAACGGTTCATACTACACTGCGGTGAACAGTTTCAAGCCTAACGACTGGGGAACTATGAATAAAAGCTTTGGAGCTGTTATCGACCCTTCTGTGGTATCGGCCGACGGAACGCTTCAAAATGACTATCAGGACGCAATAACTTTTTCTGTAAGTGACGGAACAGACACTACCAGCATATGGTCTGCCGTTGATGTTAATGCAGGCGATAACATTAACGAAGTTGCCAGAGATATTGAAACTACTCTGAATAATAATATAAATTCAAACAAAGGTACTGACGGTGTTCAGTATGTTGCTGTCCGTGCCGAATTTGATGAAAGCACTGACGAATGGCGCATGGCGGTCTACACTCCTACGGACGTAACCGGTATCACCGTGACTCCCACTGATACAGGTTTAGGTTCAACTTTCGGATTTGACCAATACGGTTACCAATCCTCAACCACAGCCACCAGAATAACCCAGTATTACAGAGCAGACGACCTTACAACTCTCGGACAGAAAATTAATAATGCCGACAGCGGGCTGATCAAAGGTGTTGTTCTGACCGGAACAGGACTTACAGAAGGTACTTTTGAAATAACTCAGGATGCCTCTCTGCTTGTGGCTTCTGAATCTTACTCAATGGTTACAGGCGCCACTGGTTTATCATCCGATCCCGCAAATGCGCTTACGCAGAACCTTGCTTTGTTCGGAGCTGTGAGTTCTGCAAACGGAACTTTTACCATTAACGGCACGCAGATAAAAGTTACAGACTACTCTACTATGACTCTTAACGACCTTCTCGCCACGATAAACTCATCAAACGCCGGAGTGACAGCGACTTATGATGAATCTTCCAATAATGTTGTTCTGACCAGCAACAGCCCCGGGGCGGCCAATATTTCAATTGGTGACTCATCAGATACAAGCAATCTGTTGTCTGTTCTTAAACTGACAGCAAATCAGGGTGCAGTAAAATCTGCCGGGTCAACTACCGGGGTGATCTCCACAAGCGGAACACTTAATTCCGCAGGTCTTTCATCTACACCGACTAGCGGAACATTCTCAATTAACGGTGTTTCGATCTATATTGATAATACAACAGACTCCCTTGATGATGTAATCAGAAAAGTTAATGTTTCCGGTGCAGGCGTCAATATGGTTTATGACATAGCAAGGGATAAAATTATTGTAACATCAGACAGTACGGAGCAGATAACCTTCGGTTCTCCGAATGATACAAGCAATTTTCTTTCTGCTGTAAATCTCACACGCAGCACTACAACTACCCAAGCATTAGGCTCTGCCGGACGCAACTCAATAGTTGATGTG
>OBLN01000746.1_pt1 | contig 11546 bp, 10 predicted proteins | sample 1519301 | NCBI WGS metagenome assembly OBLN01 (sample SAMEA2452533, study PRJEB22499) | sediment metagenome | reverse complement strand
GAATGAACCTGCGAGGGATTTATAAAAAAAGTTTGATCAGGCATTACAACAGTGTCGGAGTCAGAATTGCTCACGCAGTAGCACCCGCCTTTGTGCATCAGCCCGATGGAATACATATCATCATGCACATGTTTGGGAAAAGCATGCATGCTCTCCGTAACCCGGCATGCTTCAAACCCTCTCATAAAGTCTTTATGCCAGTAAACTGCGTTCACTCCTGCTTTCATGAACTGAATTATACTCTCAAAAAACAAAAAATGATTGAAAAAAATTGCCCCTGAACAATTTCAGAAAAGCCTGCCGAGGATATACGGCACTGCTGTTTCCACATTAAGCACTCTTTCACCCACGGAAAAAAAGCTGAAACCGGAATCTTCCAGAGTATCAAGCTCTTTCTGGATAAAACCGCCTTCAGCACCTATGGCAAGAGTAACAGGCTCTGATGGTTTTACTGATAATCCGGAGCCCGCAGGGTGCGCAGCTATTCGCAGTGTATTTTTGCTGATTTCAGGTAAAATTTCTTTCACAAAAGGCGTAAAAAAACGATGAAAAGTTATTTTGGGAAGAATTGTATCTTTCGATTGTTCCAGAGCAGGAACAAGGTAGTCATCCAGTTCATTGAGCAGAGGGCTTGACCAGTAGCTTTTTTCCACACGCCACGAATTAAATATATGGATATTCTTAACACCCAGACATGTTACGGCGTAGAGAACTCTTCTTAAAACCTTCGGGCGGGGCAGAGCGAGGGCGAGGTTTACTTTCAGGGGAACCGGAGGATCAGTATCCGGTGTGAAGCGAAGAACAGCACACTCTTTGCCGATTCTTTCCACAAGTGCCGTTCCGAGTTTTCCGCCCAGAACCCCTGCTTTAACTTCATCTCCGTCAGTTTTTTTGAGCGTTTCTTTCAGGTGTTTATGCTGTCTGCCCGAAACTTCCGCTCTGCCTTCTTTCAGCTCACTTTCTTTGAGAATGATAATGTTCATAAAGTGGATGATACTGCCTTAAACATCGGCTGTCAAAGAGTTAAGCTGAAATCCGCCCGAAGGGTGAAATTATCTTAATTCACTCTCCGAAATTACTTTCCAGTATCTTGAGTTCTCAGTTTCATGCCCCTGAAGTCCGTATGCTATTGCCTGATAGAGATTGCTGTAATACAAACTGCTTTCAAAGCCTTTTTCCATAAGGATTTCAGTCATCTCCATACCGATTGCGGGGTCACCTTCATGGGGCATGGCAAAAAGACTCACGGTATTGCACATATTCTTAAGATATTCGGGACTGATGTTCGGAAATCTGCTTCCCATTATGCACCTCCGCAGGAGAATAAAGCGGTGATACAGGTATACGTTAAACGTGACGGGTCGCCGTATGTTGATACTTATATTATAAGCACAACAATGAACATCCGCAAGTGGGATTCAAAAAAAAGACGGAGCCCACAGCAAAGGCTCCGTCAGTTTAAGTTAACAGGAGGAAATTTCTAAAATGCTTTTACCAGAGTAAACCACAAAGCATCACCTTCCTTGGTATCTTTAGCGCCGAACTCTTTATAATATTTCAGCCTGAGCTGGCTTTTTATCTGAGGCACGGCCAGATTCACTTCAGGTCCGGCAGCATAAACACGGTCGAGTTCATCAGAGGTTCTGTCACTGCCTTCATCCTCAGTAATCTGCCAGTGTGCATAACCTGACACACCAACATCAAAAAGCCCTATGCTTCTGCCGAATCCCCACTCAACAAGGACATCATCGCCATAGGTAACATCAAGCACTCTGTTCTCGAAGTGTTTTTCATATCTCGCAAGAAGAGACAGGCTCCAGAGCCTTTCTGCATCAAAAAACAGGGTTGTACCTGCAGTTGCGGTAATATTGTAATGGTCGCCGCCTATGGAGACTGCATCTTTTTCATCATACTCACCGCTGGGGATAAGCATAGAAAGGCTTATTGTTATGTCCTGCTGGGGCTTGTGCCAAGCAAGCACGAGGGGCTCAAGGGTTATATCGCCTATCCCTGTGCTGTCGCCGTCGATATTAGCAGCATCGATCTCAAGATTAACATTAACCACGGGAATGATTACGTTCATGCCGTAATCTGCACCGAATATTTTCTTATTTGTCACATAAACAAAACGGTGAGCCATGGCATATGATTTAACATCAAAACCGTTATTAACCTTATCACCGTCTTTATCTCTCATTGTATCTGCGGTGTAGTAGTTGTTATACATAACATAATAGAAACCAGGTCCGGGGAAGGATGCCGCCTTAATGCCTTCTGAACCGAGAGGGTAATCCACCGCTAAGGCATCAAAAGCAGCCCCGGTGGTGAGAATAGTTATAAGAGCAGCGATCAGTATAAACTTCTTTTTTATGTCAGAATAAAAATTCATCAGAAACTCCTTCTGTAGTTATAGTAAGGGCTGTAAATTTAAGTACCCCTTTATAAAAATCTGTTGTGGCGTATTTTTCGGCATCCTTACAGAATATTTCCGCCCAGCCGGACAAATGCTTTCTGACGAAAACGTCAAACATCTCCTGATATTTTACGTATTCTTCAAAATTACCGGTTTCCAGAGCAGTTATACGGAGAGATGCCAGATGTGCTGCATAAGACAGCTCGGTGCCAAGATAATCATGTCTGTTGTTGATCTCCATATACTCCGCAAAACCGTTGCATATATACTCCTGAGCCAGTTCGCTTATAAGCTCAAGACTGGCTGACTTCATAAAAAGCTGCTCATAAGGCGGCTTGGCGCCGTAATCCGGTGAAACACCGCGGAAAAGCCTTGTCCAGTCACGCTTAAGCTCTGTTATCATCTCCTCACTGTCCACAGCTTTGCGGGCGTATTCGGATATGGATTTCAGGGCATCGGCTATTTTCTCTTCAGCCACATCCTCCGCAGAAAGATTAAGCAAGGCTTCAAGAAAATTTTTGTCAGGATTGTAGTTATAAAAAGCAGCAAGCAGTCTGTACACCGCACGGTCTATTTCCGCATCAGAGACCGCTTCATCTTTTTTGAATAAAATATTTTCGTTTCCGGTCATTTTTGCACCCCAGTTAAGTCCGCCCTGAACTGGCAGGGCGGACACGGATTAGGTTTTATTCTATGTAGAACACGCTGGGCTTTGTACCTTCTTCAGGCAGATAAGGTTTCGGTTTGTATTGTTTAAACAGTTTTGAAACCTCACTCTTCGGATCATCCAGATCCCCGAAGAATCTTGCGATAGCAGGGCAGGTTTCCACACATGCCGGCGGAAGGTTTCTTTCTCTTCTGGAGGCGCAGAAGGTGCATTTGTCAACAGTTCCGCTGACATGCTCTTTGCTTCTCAGTTTTTCGTAAGCATCCTGTCCTTTAATGCCCCAGTAAGTCGGAACATCTTCAGAGTTAAAGTATCTGGCGTCATACGGACACGCCTCCATACAAAGCTGGCAGCCCACACATTCAGACGCTGTTACCTGAACAGTTCCGTCTTTAAGTTTTTTTGAAGCTCCTGTGGGGCACACCTCCACACAGGGAGCATTATCGCAGTGGTTACAGATAAGCGGCATGTACTCAACTTTGCTGTTGGGAAACTTACCCTTCTCCTGTGTGAGTGTTTTTGTGTAAAAAGTGCCGGGAGGCGTAGCATTCGCCTGTTTGCAGGCAACAGTACAGCCGTTGCACCCATAACATCTTCTTTTATCAATTATCATCACAAGTTTCATTGTCCGGCTCCTAGCTCTGTTTATAAATTCTTACGGGAACAGTATTTGTCACACCCATAGCCACAGGGTCGAAATCATTAATGTTGTTCCCCGTAAGCTTGTTATAATGCAGGTATTTAGTGCCTTTGGGACCTGAAGCTTCATTAAGCCTGCCAAGAGCGCCGGCAACACCTACAACACCCGGCTGGAGCAGCTCTGTAACAAAAAGTTTGCCGTTCACCTTGCCATATTCAGACTCAATCACCACCGTATCACCGTTTACGAGACCTTTCTCTTTAGCGGTTTCCGTGTTGAGTGAAACAGTTCCGTAGAACGGATCAAAAGTTTCTCCCACTTCGTTCAGGTAAGGGAGCTGGTCAACAGCACCTATCCTCATCGGTGAATACTGAGTTTTGTATGTGATTGATACAAGGTCGTATTTGTCACCTTTTTTGACAGAGTTAACCTTGTTGGGACGCCATGATATCGTCGGTTCGTAAAAGGAGAGATGCTCCTTAATATCCCAGCCCGGCATATAGATCTTATCTTTGTGCTTGTCAAAAAAGCTGCGGAGCTTATCGCCGCTGTCCTTCAGTCTGGCAAAATAGAACGGAAAGCGTGTTTCTCCTTTATCGTACCTTCCGGTGTTGTAACAGTCACCTGGGGCTTCCCGCTGAATAATCAGCCCGGTCTTGTTCATACTGTCCATAGTATGTTCTTTGCCGAAATATTTTCTTACACCTCTGTCCCAGACTTCCCTTACGGTGTAGCGTTTGTCGAGGTCGAAATAGTCCTCTTTGTCCAGAAATGCGATTGAGATCTCGCCGATCATTACGCCCATTTTATTCATGGCATCGTTAAAGTTTGATATGATGCCCATGCGCTCGGAAATATCCATGATAATATCCTGCGACTGACGAGAATCGTAAACAGAAGGAAAGGGGTCTCTGTACATAAGCATTTTGAGCCCCATAGTGTCTTTCTGATACACATCAAAGGCTGATTCGTAGCAGTTTACTGATTCCTTCTCAAGTATTGCGTGGGAAGGCAGAAGGATGTCTGACATGTGTGCCATTTCATCATAATGGTAGGCAAGAGTTGCCGAGAACGGTATACGTGACACAGATTCTGCTACCATATAAGGTTCTGTGCTGCTGCTGATAGGGTTCCCCCCAACTGTGAGCAGCGCATCTATCTCGTACTCCAGACCGTATTTATGAGGATCCATCGCAATCTGATAAGCAAGTGCGGGTATGGAGTGTTTATGGGGGAAAAATTCATAGAGGTCTATGTGCTGAGGCGGCCATGTGGGTTCTTTGAAAAGAGCCTCCATTTTGGGTTCAACAACGCCGTCCTTATCCGGTGACAGGAACGGTCCTCTCGCACAGGCAACGTTTCCTCCGGGCACATCGAGAGAGCCCACAAGCATATTGATCACCTTGCTCATAAGGTCTCCGCCTACACCGTCACGCTGACCCATTGTGCCCCTCTGGCAAATTATAGAAGATGTGCGGAGGGGGAATTTTCTTACTTTTCCACTGTTGTCTTTCAGATCTACTGTTTTACCTATGCTGGCGTTTTCAACAAACTCTTTGGCAACGGTGCGTATTTTGCCCGCAGGAACAGTTGTTATTTTTTCAGCCCACTCAGGAGTGTTGCCTTTCAGGCTCTCTTTAACAAGCAGGAAGCTTGCTTTCAGCTTTTCTTTACCGACTTTAATTTCAGCTTCGATATCAGGTGTTTTAAGAGTTTTATCATCAAATGATTTTACTTTTTTATCTGACAGGTCATAGATCTGAGGCTTGCCGTCCTTACCCCTGAAATAATCTCCGTTTGCATTTATAAGATATGGTGAATTAGTCCACCAGCGAAGGGATTCCACATCGTATTTCTTAACTTCATAAATTATCGAATGTGCAACACCCATCAGAAAAGCAAGGTCTGTTCCCGGTTTAATCGGAACCCAGTCCCCTTTTCCTGCTTCCGCAGAACATCTGGGGTCTACTACAACAAATTTTGTTTTACCGCCGACAATAGCATCCACTGCCCCTCTGGCTCCCCCGTTGGCAGCTCCGATGGACATTCCCGTGTGTCTGCCCATAGTGACCACATATTTTGCGTATGTAAGGTCAGAGACAGTAACGGGGAAAATACCCTGAACAAGGTCCGCAGCATAGTGAAGCGCACAGAGAGTACCATTGCTCTTCAGATAATTAGGTGTTCCGTATGCTGCCGCAAAGTAGAAAAGATACGTACAGAAGTAGTTCATGTCACCAAAGCCGACCTGAAAAATGAATCTTCTGGGGTCTTTATCCCTGACTTCTTTGAGCTTCTTTGCGGTTGTATTGAGCGCTTCATCCCATGAAATCTCAACCCACATAGGATCTTCATTCAATCCTTTTTTGGGGTTGGTTCTTTTCATTGGCGCTTTTACTCTGTAAGGATTATAAAGGTTCTGGATCAACGACTGCCCTCTGGCACACATTGTTCCTTTTCCGTTTTCGGACTTAGGGTTCCCCTTAAGTTCGACAACTACCCCGTTTTCCACACGGTACATATTTGCACAGTCTCCACGCATGCACATACGACAGTGGCTGAAATGCCATCCGTCTTTACCGTGAGGGGCTGTTTTTACTTCCGCAAGCCCTTTTGCCTCACTTTTGCCGGTGTAGCCTGTTCCGATAACAGCAGCAGTGCCAAGCACTCCAGCCGCTTTCAGGACTGTTCTCCGGCTTACTTTCGAGAATGAATTTGCCATCGTTCTCCTCCATGATTTAAGAACATCTGTTGTTTCTGAGCTAATCAAGTCTTGAAAAAAAGTTACAATTCTTTTATGTGATAAAAAAGGACCAGAGTATTTAATAAGCTTGGGACCAGAATTACACCTAAGGATGGTTTCAAACAAAGTTACATTTGATTCAGAGGTTAAATATGATCCAGCATGTAGTGCTTGACAAAGATTCACGCATACCGCTCTACGTCCAGCTTGCAAAACAGATACGCAGGAAGATTGAGGACGGAGTATTCAAAAGAGGCGAAAAACTTCCCAGTAAACGCAAAATAATGTCCGCTCTTTTAATAAGCAAAAACACTGTCTCCGCAGCCATGGAGCTTCTGGTGAACGAAGGGATGGTCAAGGCATTCCAGAAATCGGGATATTTTGTAGCGGAACAGTGGGATATCAATATTCCCGACTGGCAGGCATACATAAAGCGGGCAAAACACAAGCCCGGCAATAATGAACTCAGATTCTGGGCGGATGCGGGCGGACTGACCGATTTTGGTCTCAGTAGTGATTTTGATATTTTTCCTTTTATAGTTGAAGCATTTAATAAAGCATTAACAAGATCTTATGAATTAAGCTGCAAAAATGACTACTCCGTGTCAGGCTATATCCCCCTGAAAAAGTCGATTATAAAGCATCTGGCCCTGTCAAAAATCCATGCAGAGACAGACAACATTTTAATATGCCCCGGCAGTATACAGGTATTATACCCTCTCTATGAATCACTTATGACCGGAGGTTCAAATTTCCTCCACGAAAAAAGCAACCTGATAGTTGCTATTTCTGATATACACTCCATCGGCATGAATATGATTCCCATCGAGGTGGATCAACACGGACTCTCTGTTGATGAGCTGGAAAAAGCCATATTGAAATACAAACACCCTGTTCTGCATGTAGATATGCTTGATCAGGCGCCCACAGGAATAGTTGCAAGCAAGAAGCGAAAAACAGACATAATGAAGCTGGTGAATAACTATAAGCTGCCTGTGGTGGAGATAGAGCATCTTCAGGACGCATGGTACAATAAACCTTTTCCGCCATCATTAAAGTCAATGGATACCTTCGGTAATGTGATTTATCTCGGGATGTTCATAAGAAGTTGTCCGTTTGATCTTCAAATTACGTGGATAGTCGCCGACAAATACATCATAAACCACCTCAGTAACGTGCTTATTCAGGATGGGATAAAAGCTAACTTTTTTATGCAGATTGTTGTGGATGAGATGTTCCGGAGCGGAATGTACTACAAAATGATGCACGCCATACGTCATTTCATCAAAAAAAGGCGTGAAACTGCACTGAAACTCTGTGAAAAACACTTGAAAGATGTGGGAAAATGGAATGAGAAGAATTGCAGCTTCCACTTCTGGCTGGAGTTTCCGGAAGTGAATACAAAAGTTATTTTTAAGGACAACTACTACAAAACCTTCCACCCCGGCTATTTTTTTGACAAACAGGACACCACACATATTCTGCTCTGCCCCGCTTCCATCAAAGAAGAGGAGATAGAGCCGGCAATAATGGAGATAGCAAGGCTTGTAAAAGGGAAATAAAAAAGCCGCCTCCTTTTAGAAGACGGCTTCAGGAATATGCTAGAATTTGAGGGTTGCGAAATAATCTTCGGGTGTTTCTGCTCGTCTGATCATTTCAAAAGAACCGTCCTCATTGAGAAAAAACTCAGCGGAACGGAGCTTTCCGTTGTAGTTAAAGCCCATGGCGTGTCCATGGGCACCTGTATCGTGAATCACTATGAAGTCTCCCTTTTCGATAACAGGGAGGGTTCTGTCCACAGCGAATTTATCGTTGTTCTCGCAGAGAGAGCCGACAACATCATAAACAGTGTCAGCCTTGGCGTTCTCTTTCCCGAGGATAGTCATATGATGGTAAGCGCCGTACATTCCGGGACGCATGAGGTTTGCCATGCAGGCATCCACGCCGACATAGTTTTTGTATATTTTCTTTTCATGCACAGCCTGTGTCACAAGATATCCGTAGGGTCCTGTGATCACTCTGCCGCACTCAAGATAAATCTTCGGTTTAAGTCCCTTAGCAGAAAGAATACTCTCATATTTTGACTGAACCTTAGAGCCCAGTTCTTCGAGATTAATGGCGTCCTGCTCCGGTTTATAGGGTATGCCTATTCCGCCGCCGAGATTGATAAATTCAAGCTCTATGCCTACCTTTTCGGAGATTTCAGCAGCCATTTCAAAGAGAATAACCGCAGTCTCAACAAAGTAGTCAACATTAAGCTCATTTGAAGCAACCATGGTGTGCATTCCGAAGCGCTTAACGCCCTTTGCCTTGCACTTGGAGTATGCCTCAAACATCTGCTCACGGGTAAGACCGTATTTTGCGTCCTCCGGCTTGCCGATAATTGAGTTGCCGCCCTTGAGGGGACCGGGGTTATAACGGAAGCATATCAGTTCCGGCAGACCTGCAACTTCCTCAAGGAAATCTATATGTGTAATGTCGTCAAGATTGATAACAGCACCCTGCTCTTTAGCCTTGAGATATTCCTTTGCAGGAGTTTCATTTGAGGTGAACATAATATCCTCACCGCTGATTCCCGCCATATCACAAAGGAGAAGCTCAGTGTACGAGCTGCAGTCTGCTCCTATGCCCAGAGATTTAAGCGCCTTCATAACAGAAGGGTTGGGAAGAGCCTTGACAGCAAAATATTCCTTGAACTCAGGAGCCCATGAAAAAGCCTTCTGAAGCCTTTCAGCGTTCTTAAGAATCGCTTTTTTATCGTATATGTGGAAAGGCGTCGGATGTTTCTTAATCAGTTCTTCAATCTGTTCCTTAGTGAAAGGGACTTTCTTTTCTGCCATATTAAAGTTCTCCCGATAATTTATGTTTTTTAACTAATGCGTTTAACATTCTTCCGCCGCATATTCAACGAAAAAAAAAATATCAATCAGTGTTTTTGTCATCCATATGCTCTTTTATTATAGACATTTTCAGTTTTTTCAGATTATTGGAAAGACTGACCTTGTATATATGAGGATTGAGGAATCTTTTATACGTACCATGCAAAGCAGCAAGTTCAGCCTTTGCATGTGCCTGTATATCCATCAGTGGAATCGGTTTTCCTGTCCGTTTCCCCTTTTCCATGACTCTGTGAAGAAGAAGCTTCGCCTCAGAATAGTTTTCCAGTGTTTTATATGAATACTCTATGGACGGGTGATTCAGCCTGATAGGCTTTTTTTCAGCTATGAGTGTGTTTACCTCTTCCATGCTGTCTTCCAGAAGAACAAGGTCAGAGAGCATCATACCGTCATCACCGTAAAACCTGTAAACGTTTTTTATGCCGGGGTTGGACATTTTTTCGGGGTTGTTGGTTATTTTCATTGCTGAAACAAACTGCCCTTCTTCCTCTTTTGCAGCAAGCTTATAAACACCGGTGAGCGAAGGATCTCTGTCAGCCGTAACAAGCCTTGTGCCGACACCGTAAGCGTCAATCCGTGCGCCTTCACGGCTTAACTGTTCGATAATCCACTCATCCAGATCGTTTGAGGCAATAATTTTTGCTTCGGGAAAACCTGCTTTCTCAAACATTTTTCCCGCTTCACGGCTCAAAAAGCTTAAGTCACCGCTGTCCAGCCTTATGCCGTAGTTTTTGCGCCCGTCTTTTTTGAGTTTTTCAAATACTTTTATTGCATTCGGCACACCGGATGTCAGTGTGTCGTATGTGTCAGCAAGGAGTATGCAGTCATCAGGATACATATCCGAAAATGCCAAAAATGCTTCAAGCTCGTTTTCAAAGCTCATTACCCAGCTATGCGCCATAGTTCCCTTGACAGGAATTCCGTATTCCTTGCCGGCAAGCACATTTGAAGTCGCTTTAACTCCGCCGATAAAGGAGGCTCTGGCGGCAGAAAGAGCGCCGTCTGTCCCCTGTGCCCTGCGAAGCCCGAACTCCATCACGGCAGCATCTCCGGCAACACAGCACACTCTGGCAGCTTTTGTAGCTATAAGTGTTTGAAAATTAATGAAGTTCAGGAGCAAAGGTTCTATTATCTGAGTTTCAAGGAGAGTCCCCGTAACACGGAGGAGAGGCTCATTAGGGAAAACCACTGTACCTTCCGCCACAGAGTGTATTTCTCCTTTGAACCGAAAGTCTTTAAGATAATTGATGAAATGGTCGGAAAAGTAATTAAGGCTTCGGATATATTCGATGTCACTGTCATAAAACCTGAAATTCTCCAGAGCATCCAAAAGCGGATCGAGCCCTGCAAAAACCGCATAGCCTCCGCCGAAAGGCTGCCTGCGGTAAAACATATCAAAAACTGCTTTTCTGTCAGGATCTTTTTCCAAAAACCCCTGCATCATGGTGAGTTCGTAAAAATCCGTCATGAGGGCGGAGTACGAGCATTTCATGTCATAACCTTACGTCAGCGGACTGAACTATCCTGACTCCTGCCTCTTTCATTGCGGAAAGAGCCTTGACCACATTGCCTTCAGGAAAGTCCACACCTTTGCAGGCGTCCTCAATCACATATGTTTCAAAACCAGCCTTCACAGCGTCCAGCGCTGTGTACATTACACAGAAATCAGTAGCCAGACCTGTTACATAAACCTTGGTCACTCCCAACTCTTTCAGACATCCCTTAAGTCCGGTCACAGTAACACCGTCATTTTCTGTAAAAGCAGAATACGAGTCAATATCAGGGTTTGCACCTTTTCTGATAACAACATGAAAAGCATCTGCATGCAGATCCGGGTGAAAGTCAGCCCCGTGTGTTCCCTGTATACAGTGATCCGGCCACATAACCTGCTCAATACCGTTTAATGTCTGCACGCTGAAAGGTTCTGTTCCTTCATTGCTTGATGCAAAAGAGCCGTGATTGACCGGATGCCAGTCTTGCGTTCCTATGGTTATTTCAAAGCTGTCAACTAATGAGTTGATAACGGAAACTACCCTGTTTCCGTTTTTGACCGCCAGCGCTCCGCCGGGGCAGAAATCATTTTGAACATCCACAACTATAAGTGCGGTATTTTTTCCATGTGTCATATTTCACCTACTTAACAGCCAGAATCCGTGCGTCCTGCCGGATTCTGACACACGCTCACG
>OBLN01000744.1_pt1 | contig 11573 bp, 11 predicted proteins | sample 1519301 | NCBI WGS metagenome assembly OBLN01 (sample SAMEA2452533, study PRJEB22499) | sediment metagenome | reverse complement strand
GATGCAGGTGCTCATGCATCGCGCTCGATCCCGATAGCGTCAGACGAACGGCCACAGGTCGGCCATCGGCCTGCTCCCGGGCTTTTTCCAGAGATTCACGCACCCTGTAAAGCAGATCTTCGGAAGCTTCACAGCCCTCCAGGCATACCTCATTTTCAAACCAGCGGAACACATCGAGTTCACGCTGTTCAACCGAAGCGACCCTGCCCTCTTCCACGGCAACCAGCGTACAGCCCTTGGGACCGGTCTCGCGAATATGCCGCCCCTGTAGCGCACCGGGAAACACAACCCAGGGATCGTCGCACACCACTTCATGCTGGTGAACATGGCCCAGAGCCCAGTAATCGTATCCTTTGCCGCGAAGGTGATCGAGCGTGGTCGGTGCGTAGGATTCATGGCCTGGACGTCCGCTCAATACCGTATGCAGAAGACCGATGTTGAACATCCCGGGTTCCGGTTCAGGGTAAGCGCGGGTCAGATCTTCCCGTACATCACGCACGGCATAACCCTGGCCATGGACTGCCACGCAAAGGTCCGGCAGAAAATGGGTTTCAGCATGTCGAGTCGAAAAAACACGCACGTTGTCGGGGGGAGAGAGATTGCGGGCCACAACGCTGGCTGCATCGTGGTTGCCTGAGATGAGAAAGACGCCGATGCCGGCCTCCCGCAAGCGCCCCATGCAGCGCGAGAAAAACAGGCCGGTGTTGTAATCCTTCCAGTCGCCGTCGTAGATATCGCCCGCCAGAAGAACAAACGCCACGCGTTCCTCTATGGCGAGGTCAATCAGGTTTTCCAGCGCGCGGCGCGTGGCGCCGCGGATCTGTTCGACCGGCGCATCGGGATAGGTCTCAAGCCCCCGCAAGGGGCTGTCGAGATGAAGGTCGGCGGCATGGAGGAATTTAAACATCAGTAAAACCGGACACAGGATAAATAAATGAAGAGTTCTGCGACCTCGCGCTGAACAGGAGAACCGAGTCTATCATAAAAGAAGTCGCGACTCACCATTTGCCTTTTTTCGATTATCGTTTATTTGTAGATACAGTAAGTTCGGACCCTGGAGATCCATTTATCGCATAAATCGCAGCATCTGTTCAATCCGCAGGGAGGTCCCTATGTCGAAAGCTGCCATACAGAAAAAATTCGAAACCAATGGCCGGATGCAGACTGTCTTTTCGTTTTTTGACGATGTGTTCGGTGAGGCGGACGTCGCTCCTTTCGCCATCCGGTTGTGGGATGGCTCGATCTGGCATCACGGGAACGGAAATCCGCACTTTACCCTGGAACTCAAACACCCTGGGGCGCTGGATACTCTTTTTCGCCGACCGACGGAGTTGACCCTCGGCGAGGCCTACATCTTCGACGACTTCGACATCCAGGGCGACCTGAAGGCCTGTTTCGATCTTGGCGACCACCTGATCGGGCAGTCGAGAACCATCGCTGAAAAGCTGCGCCTGGCCGGGCAGATCTTTCGTCTGCGGGCGGTGCGCCGCCGTGAGAGCCACGAGAATCGCGCCGCCCGGCTCAAAGGGCGACTGCACTCAAGAGAGCGGGATAAGGAAGCGATCCGTTATCACTACGACGTTTCCAACGATTTTTACCGTCTCTGGCTCGACCAGCGCATGGTCTATTCCTGCGCTTTCTTTCACAGCCCGCAGGACAGCCTCGACGAGGCGCAGCTGCGCAAGCTTGATTATATCTGTAGAAAATTGAGGCTCAAACCCGGTGAGAGGCTCCTCGACATCGGATGCGGATGGGGCGGAATGATCATCCATGCCGCTCAGAATTACGGGGTGAACGCTGTAGGCATCACCCTGAGCGAGCCTCAGGCGGAACTGGCCAATGCACGCATCCGCGAGGCGGGGCTGGAGGATCACTGCCGGGTCGAGGTCTGCGATTACCGCGACCTGGACGAGAGTGAACCCTTCGACAAGTTGGTGAGCATCGGCATGTTCGAACACGTCGGCGAGCAGAACCTGCCCACCTACTTTGAAAAGGCGTATGACCTGCTTAAGCCCGGCGGTGTCTTCCTCAATCACGGCATTACGCTTTCGATGATGAATCCGCCTGCCAAAGGCCCCACATTCATCGACAAGTACGTTTTCCCGGATGGCGATCTGCTGCCTGTCAGCACGTCACTGCGCATCGCAGAACAGAGCCGCTTTGAAATCCGCGACGTGGAGTGCCTGCGAGAACACTATGCCCTGACACTGAGGAACTGGGTCGAACGCCTGGAAGCCAACCGCGATGAAGCCATCAGCTTGACGTCCCCGGTCACGTATCGAATCTGGCGCATTTACATGAGCGGCTCGGCTCATGGCTTTAAAACCGGCCGCATCAGTCTGCATCAGACGCTCCTGGCCCGTTCTGAAAACAAAGAGGGCCCCGTGCCCCTGACCCGCTGTGACTGGTACCGCCCCTGCCCCAACGGGCATCACTGATCCGGGGCGAAGAGCCGCAGCGCCGGCAGAATCGAGCAGGCGATCATCACGCAGGCCGCAAAAAGGATCCGATCAAAACCGATCCCATGTCCAGCGACCAGCCGTACAGCAGGGGCAGAAAAGGGACAGCAGAGACATCAGCTTTTCCAATATCAGACATAGACAAATATAGTGGTTTTTTCCTTGACGAGAATAAAATACCATGCCAATATTTCAACGTTTTTTATGGAAAATACTATCTTCAAGGAGAATTCAAACATGCGCAAACCTTTATTCCTGGCCCTGGCCCTGGCCCTTACTTTTCTTATGGTCGGCACTGCCTTCGCCTACAACACCATCTCTACCGATCAGGTCAAGGTCCTTATCGAACAGCAGGAGCCTGTGATTCTGGTAGATATTCAGCCGGAGAAGGATTTTGCCGAGCATCACCTGGTCGGCTCCATTGAAACCAACGCCTATCCCGTAAAGAGCGCAGAGGACAAAACCAAACTCGACGCAATCCTTCCTCTGATTGAAGATTCCACGGCTCCGGTTGTTGTGGTCTGCCCTCGTGGGGGCGGTGGGGCTCAGAAAGCCTATGACTACCTGAAATCCCAGGGGGTCGCGGAAGAGCGGCTGGTCATCCTTGAAGGCGGAATCGCCGGATGGCCCCATGACGAACTGATGACGCAGAAACGTTGATCCTTCATGCCCAACGGGAATCTTGAAAAACAGAAGAGGTCTATGCAGGAACGGGGGCGGTCAATGAAAGAGATGGCCGCCCTTTGTACGTCCTGCGGCAAATGCGTTGCACCCTGTGCCTTTCTTCAGCGGGAAGGAACACCGGGCGCTGTTGCCGAACGCGGCTCAGTGAAGCATAACCTGCGCAAGGCCTTTCAATGTTCCCTGTGCGGGCTCTGTGACGCACTCTGTCCGGAGGAACTCTCCCCTGCCGCCATGTTTCTCGATATGCGCCGGCAGGCTGCTGCATCCGGACTTTTTGACCGCAGGGCCTACAAACCCTGGTTGAATTACGAGAAGCTGGGCGGCGGTGCCCTGTTTCGTCGCGACCATATCCCGCAAGGAGGCACCACGGTCTTTTTCCCCGGCTGCGCCCTTCCCGGCCGCAGTCCACAGGCAGTTCTCGACCTCTATAAACGACTGCAGCACATCGAGCCCGCCGCTGGACTGGTGCTGGATTGCTGCGGAAAGATCTCCCATGACCTGGGATTGGAAAACAGCTTCTCTGCGATAATCTCAAGACTTGGAAAGCGCCTGGCAAATCGCGGCATCAAGCGTATCCTGACGACCTGTCCCGGCTGCAGCAGGATTCTGCGAAAATCCGAGGCAGAGTTTGAAGTCCTGAGTCTTTACGAAGTGCTGGCCACAAACGGGCTGCCATCTGCCGCTGCAGATGATGCTCAGGTTGTCACCGTTCACGATCCCTGCCCTGCCCGCTTCGATGAAATGCAGCAGCAGGCGGTGCGAACCCTGGTGTCCCAGGCCGGTTTCAGGGTCGAGGAAATGGCGGAGGCGGGAAGAAGAACGCGCTGCTGCGGACAGGGCGGCATGGTGGAGGGATGCGTGCCGGGCACCCTGGCGCAGGAGGGGAAAAAGATCATGGCACTGGAACGCCATCTGCCGACCCTGCACGTTGCTGAAATTCAATCCAGCGGGATTAACACCCCTGTCCGATCAATTTCTGCCGTCGGTCGATGGTTGAATCGGCTTAAATTGAAATTTGCGAGGCTGAAGTGATGGTTGTTTCCAGATTCATTCTGCCTGTTCTGGCGGCGATGCTGATGGCGTCATCCGCCCTCGCCCAGTCTGCCGCCGAAATTACGGTTGCGCGTTTCGAGCAGGAAGATCTTTCAGAATGGAAGGTGAAAAAATTCAAAGGGCAGACAACCTATCGCCTGGTCGAGATGGATGGCCGCACGGTTCTCGAGGCTCAGGCACAGGGAGCGGCTTCCGGACTGATCCGCGAGATGGCCTTCGATCCGAACGAATACCGTTATCTGAACTGGTCCTGGAAGATCCGCCACACCGTTGCCGGCGGCGATGCCCGAAGCAAACAGGGGGACGATTACGCAGCGCGCATCTATGTCGTATTCCCCGGATTTTTCTTTTGGCAGACCCGGGCGCTGAACTATATCTGGGCCAACCGCCTGCCCCAGGGGGAGTTCGTCCCCAATGCCTTTACTTCCAACGCCCGCATGCTGGCAGTCCGCTCCGGCGATGAACAGGCCGGCCAGTGGCTCAGCGAACAGCGCGATATCGTCGCCGACTTTCGGCGCCTCTTCGGCGAGGACCCGCCACAGGCCGGTGCCATAGCGATTATGACCGATACGGACAACACCGGCGCCGAGGCAACCGCCTGGTACGGCGACATCACTTTATCGACCACGCCATGAGCCGCTCCAAAATCCTGATCTTGTGCAGCGTTCTTCTGCTTGTTGCCCTCTTCTTTTCGCTGAACCTTGGGCAATATCTGACCCTGGAGGCCCTCAGGGCCAACCAGCGGAATCTGATGGATTTCTACGCTGACAACAAAACCTTGATGGTTGCGGCGTTCATGCTGCTCTATATCCTGCAGAGCGCCCTTTCTCTTCCCGGGGCAACAATCTTCGCGCTGACGGCGGGTGCGGTGTTCGGACTCTTCCCCGGCGTTCTCTACGCTCTTTTTTCCGCCACCATCGGGGCAACGCTCTGCTTTCTCGCTGTCCGCCACCTGTTTTTTGAAAAGGTCGCCAAACGTTTCGGACCTTCCCTTGACAAAATCAATCAAGAATTAATAAAACGGGGACTGAGCTATCTCCTTTTCGTGCGGCTGGTCCCTGTCTTCCCCTTCTTTCTCATCAATCTGGCCGCAGGCCTGACCCGCATGCCTCTGCGCACCTTCGTCACGGGCAGCTTCTTCGGCATGATTCCCGGCGGGCTGGCCTATGTCAACGCAGGTGCCAGCCTGGCTTCTATCAACTCTCTGGGCGATGTGGTCTCTCCGCGGGTTCTCGGAGCATTTGTTCTGCTCGGTCTACTCAGCCTTTCTCCGGCTATTTACACCCGGCTCAGCAACAAGAAAACCTGACACAATCGCGCTACGAACGCCTTTTCAACTTTGAAACGCCACCTGCACATCCGCCCGATGCGCTGGGTCGATCTTCCACAGGGTGCGCCGCGTGAAGTTGAACAGGCGCGCCACCAGCACATCGGGAAACTGGTCGAGGCGGATGTTGTAGATATTGACCGCGTCGTTGAAAAACTCGCGACGGTCGGCGATCTGGTCTTCGATCTCCGTAATGCGTGCCTGCAGATTGCGAAAGGCTTTATCCGCCTTGAGGTCGGGGTAGCGCTCGACGACCATGAACAGCGACCTCAGGGTGTCGGTCAGCGCATTCTGCGCCTGCAGCTTCTCCTCGGTGCTGCCGGCCTGATCGACCATAGAACGCGCCTTGACCACCGCCTCCAGGGTGCGCTGTTCATGCTGCATGTAGCCTTCGCACACCTTGATCAGCTTAGGCAGCTCGTCGAAGCGCTGCTTGAGCAGCACATCGATATTGCTCCACGCCTTGTCGATGTTGTTTCTCATGCTGATGAAACCGTTGTAGATCACGATGACATAAAGCACCAGCGCGGCCAGGATCAAGGCAGACACGCTCAGGACAATCCATCCAGTCATGGCAAAACCCTTTCAATTCCTCACTGTTTTTCAGGTTACATTCATCCAGCGAATCCGACAGCCTCCAGAAAGTTTTTCAGCGCCCAGACAGCGGCAATCAACGCTCCCACAAACAGGCCGGCCATGCTCCAGGTGTAGGAGCGTGTCAGGTGCATCTCCGATTCGGTCTGGGAAATCATAAAAGGCCGCGTATGGCTGTAGCTGCGTCCAATCTCCACAGTGGCAGAGCCGGGCAGCGGAGTCTCACGTTGGCGCAGCTGAGCGTGCAGAATCTTCTCTTCAACGTCGGCACGCGCCGCGTCCCACTCATCCGTGTCGAGGCGGCCATCGCCGTTGCGGTCGTATTTTTTCAGCATCTGCGGATCGTTTTTGAGTTCCCGCAAAGCCTCGCGCAGGCGTTCCCCCAGACTCGGCCCCGCCTTTTTAAGCGGTCGAGCGGTTCCGAGAACATAAAGAGACGTTCCCTCGTGAATCACCTCTTCCACCCACTTTTCATCGGGGTCGGTGCCGCTCCAGGATGGCACCATCAACCCCTCCTGGCCGGGAAACCCCTCCTGGCAGACCCGGGCGCGCACACGCGCCCCGTCCGGATTGATGGTCACCGCTCCGGTACCGTCGTCAAGCAGAAACGGCACCGCTCCGCTGTCGCTCTGACGAAACAGCTGCCAGCCGGACTTTCGGTTGCGGCGATAACGCCTGAGACGATACCACACGCAGGCGGTCTGGGTGGCCGGAGAAACGAGTGCGTACTTGCGACGGGCACGGCCGTGGAGTTCCACCATCCCCATCGCCATGGAACGGATGCGGCTGGTGGGGGTGTTCTCGATCAGACGCTTGCGGCGCAGACAATAAAAACCGCCAACAAACAGGGCGGCGCTGAGGAGTGCAGGCAGTGCTCCGGTCCGCAGCCCCGCGTAGAAAACTTTCCCGATCAGTTGATGCGCTCCCTGCGAAAAAACACCGGCCCCGGCAATAACGGCCACGGCCACCGGCAAGAACCGCCGCCAGCTCCAGCGGCGCGATGAAAGCACCTGTTCGGGGGGAGGCGGCAAGGTGACCTTGTCCGATTCCCCTTCGGGAGCAGAAGATGCCTCATCGTCTTTTCCGATCTCCTCCCTGATCACCTCATGCAATGGGAAGGCAGAAATCCCAGGGAAGGCAGAAATCCCGGCACCCAGCTGTGAGTCTTCGGGCGCTTTTTTCTGCAGCACCAGATCACTCATCAGCCATCCATAGCGCGTCAGGGCTTTCAAATTGGCTGTTCGGGCGTCATCACCATCTTCGGAACGGCGCAGCTGACAGCCGGGCAGAAGCGCAAGGCCGAAATCGCAATCGAGAATAAACTCCCCGGCATACTCACCGACCAGATTCAGAAGCTGCTCCATGTTCCCGGTGCTGCTTAAACTGCCACGCTCACCCAAGCCCTGCGGGTTGAACCCTCCCGTGAGCAGGCGCAGGGCGGTCACCACCCCCTGCTTTTTATCCAGCACATAGAGATCGAGCACGGGATGACTGCGCAGGACTTCCTTTTTTAACTCGAGATCGGTCATGGAAGAGATGCCCGCCATGCCGCGATAGGTATTCTGCACCATCAGCTGACTGAGATTTTTGCTGACGATGCGGCCGGAAAGATCGGCGAGCACAGCCAGTACCCGGCAGCCGCGTTCGATGCGCAGCGGCTCGGCGGGATCGGAAAATTCCAGGTAATCGTCACAAATGGTGACCTGCCGCACGCGAAATGGCGCATGGGAGGGAGTCGTCGGACGAATTATATGTGACTCGATGCCATGCTGTCCTACCAGTTCGGCCAGTCCTGTGAGTTTTCCAGGTTCGCTCCGGGCCAGCAGCGCCGGACCGCGCCCCACCAGTCGCTGTCGGGCAGTGAAGGAATCAATCTGATATTTATCCCCCAAAAGCGTCAGCAGGTTCCGGATTTCATCGTTTTCGGAAGGAGAACGGACGACGATCAGATAGTCAGTATCACTCATCGGGTGCTCATATTCGTTAACTCACAGGCTGCGCCGCACTGTCAAAAAAACATGTTCTGCCTTATGGATTCCTTAAAATCAAGCAATTTTCAGGCCTGCATCAAAACTGAGAGATCAATGGCCGTCACCCTGGAGGATCATGACGCGAAATGACCACTTTATGCAAAACTTTGCGTACTTGGTTGTAAAAATTGCTCAATACTTTCGAAGAAATGCATTCTTTTTTAAAAGGCACTTATCTTGCATGACAGACCTGCATCACCCAAAGAAAAAAGTTTTTTTCGCAACGGGAGCGTTCCATGAGGTTCAGATCGAACAACCTGCTACCTGCCTCCAACAGTCGCGGTTTCACGCTGGTAGAAGTCCTGGCGGCGCTGGTGATTATTTCGGTCGGGCTGCTGGGCCTTGCCGCACTGCAGGGCCAGAGCCTGCGGGGCAACCACAGTGCGGCCATGCGGACTCAGGCTGTCAACCAGGTTGAGAATATCGTCGATCGGATGCGCGCCAACCGCGCTGAAGCCCTGGATGGAGCCTACGCCATCGGAATGGGGGTCGCCCCAGCGGCGCCCGCTTATTCGGGGCTTGTTCTGGTTGATCTCCAGGAATGGAGGGAACTGCTGTCCCAGAGCCTTTCCCTGGGTGACGGCTCCGTCGCTATGGACGGAGATGTCTGCACGGTGGTTGTTCAGTGGACGGAACCGGCCGGAACCAAGGATCTGACCGTGGTGACTCGCCTATGAAAAATCCTCTCCAGACAATGACGGGCAGGCTGCACTCCAAAAGCGGGATGACTCTCGTTGAACTGATTGTTGCGATGGCGATCAGCCTTGTTCTCGCCGGCTCCCTTTATCAGATCTTTATCAGCAGTACCCGAAGCTACGCTTTGAACCAAGGGCTGGCGCAGCTGCAGGAAAACAGTCGCTTTGCTTTGAAGATTCTGCGGCGCGACATTCGGCAGGCCGGCTACCTGGGATGTCTTCAGGATAATGCCGCCTACACCAACACATTGAATGATCCAACCGACTTTCTCTTCAATTTCAATCAGGCCGTCTACGGTCTGGAGGCCACTTCTGCGACAGCCTGGGCGGATGAACTCGGTCCGGCAGACCCGACAGCCGCCGGCTTTGACGGCATGAACCTGATAGACCCCACTGGCGGCAGCGACATTCTGGCGATCCGCGGCATGATGGGCAACCAGCTCTTTTTCCTCGAAACGCCCATGCCCGACACCTCCGCAGACATGAAACTTGAAGACGGCACCACCGGCATCGACGACGGCGACATCCTGATGATCACCGATTGCCGGCATGCTTCGGTCTTTCAGGCCACCAACTATACGGCCGTTAACGGCAACCTTGTCCACAATACGGGCACGGGCACGCCGGGGAACTTCACCAAAGATCTGGGGCGCGCCTATCCCCCGGGGGCTCAGCTTCATAAGCCGACAACGATTCTCTATTTCATCGCGGAAAATACGGCGGGGCAACCCTCCCTTTTCCGCAAGGTTGGTTTGGCCGACGCGCGGGAGCTGGTCGGCGGCATGGAAAATATGCAGGTGCGCTTTGGAGAAGATCTCGACGGGGATGGTGCCACCGATACCTACGTCGATGCCAATGCCGTGACCGACTGGGATGCAGTGGTCAGTATCCATATCGCTCTGCTGCAGCGCACCGTTTCCGAGGTGCCCGGCCGGCCTGCCGACAACTCAGGGTATGACATCAGCGCAGACGGCAACATCGATTTCACCGCACCCGGAGACCGGCGTCTGCGCAGAGTCCTGACCACAACGATCGGATTACGCAACCATTTACGCTGAGAGGCTGTCGATGAATCCAGCAGGAACATTATCTGATCAACGAGGCGCGGTGCTGATCAGCGGGCTTATGCTTCTACTGGTGCTTACTCTGCTGGGAGCAGCAGCCTTGCAGGGCACAACTAATCAATATCGAATGGCGGGAGATTTCGTCCAGCAGGAGTTTGCCTTTCAGGCAGCCGAAGCCGGACTGCGCGACGCGGAAGCCTGGCTGGAGAACACGGTCATTCTACCGGAATTCAATAACATCAACGGGCTTTATCAGCCGGACCCCCAGCTTGCCTTTCAGGACGGCATCTGGGCGTCTGAAACTCCGGCAAATTATATCACCTACCAGGGTGACGACCTCGGCGACCCTCCCCCCTTTCCTTTACCCCGCTACATCATCGAGTTCATGACCGAGGTCGATGTCAGCGGCAACGACTCGATCAAATTTGCACCCGCCGCAGGCGACGCTCCCGGGATCTTTCGCATTACCAGCCGCGGAGTCGGTCCCAACGGTCGCAGTACGGTCATTCTGCAAACAACATTTATTCGCTGAGAGAGGTCAGAGATTTGAAGATGAGACGGTATTTTTTCGGTTTCGCCCTGCTTTTGCTGCTTATTGTTCCTGCCGGGCCCCTCTCCTCCATGGTCGTACCGCAGGGGACCCTCGATGCCATCCATGCTGAACGTCGGGAGGTCGTGATCGATCGCCAGAATTACTCCCTGGCCGAGGATGTCAGAATACATCTTGAGTCCGATCCAGAACAGACGCTGGGACTCTCAGCCCTGCGCCGGGGACAAAAAGTGGTCTACGACCTGAGTTATCCGTCGGGCCAGTCACCCAGGATCAAGGTTCTTGTCATACAGGATTGATACAAAAACAGGTTGCCTCTGAAGGGACGTTATTATGTCCGATGCCGGAAAACAGAACAAAGCTGCCTCCTGGTTGATCTCCACAGCCCTGAGTGCCCTTCTCGCCCCATTGCTGATTTTTGCAGGTCCAACCGGCGCCCAGGCTGAAATCTCCCAGGTCCCGCTTTTTCTTACTGTGGAAGTCGAGCCCAATATCGTTTTCGTCATCGACGACTCGGGATCCATGCACTTCGAAACACTCCCCGATGAAGTGTCCATGGATACCTTCGGCGGACTCGAATGGTGGCACCGCGGCGTTTTCTACATGTTCCCTCCTGCGGACCGCATTTACGGCGGCGACACCGACTACTGGCGCAGCAGCACCTATCGGGGCTTCAATCTGCACAATATCCCCGGATTCGGAGGCACCGACCGCTGGGCGGCGTTTTTTCGTTCCCACCATAACAACGCCATGTATTACAACCCGCAGACAAGGTATCTGCCCTGGGTCTCAGCGGACGGAACGCCCTGGCCGGATGCCGACCCCGGCGCCGCCTACCACAACCCTGCCGACACAGGCAAGGGCAGCCGCAATCTCACCGCCAGCAACTGGCAGTATGCCTGCTGGATCAATCCGACAGCCGGCACCTGGACTTCAAACTGGGAACTGTGCACCTCCGAAAATCGCAGTTTCTACCCGGCAACTTATTTCAATTATCAAGGCGGCGATGTCAACGAAGCCTCGAGCTATGAACACATCGAGATTAAAGCGGGCAACGCCCCTTTTGCCGGAGGCCCCAAACGCACGGACTGCGCAGACCCCGATGCCTGCACCTATG
>OBLN01000743.1_pt1 | contig 11615 bp, 12 predicted proteins | sample 1519301 | NCBI WGS metagenome assembly OBLN01 (sample SAMEA2452533, study PRJEB22499) | sediment metagenome | reverse complement strand
CATGGCAGTCGCCAGCAAACAGAATCATATTCCTCCTTAACCCGCCTTTCATCGTCGAAGTGAAGTACAGAACTATCAAGAGTCTGGGCCGCAAGCATATTTTAAAAAAGCACTTCGGTGCGCTGTGCAATCGCTTCGCATCGAGCCGTGTTTTCGCTTCGCACAATGGAGATACAAGACCCCGCCCCCGGCCGCCGGCTACTTCTTTTCCTTCTTCGGGGCCGTGGCTTTTTCCAGTTCAGCGACCTTGCTCTTCAGTGCCGCCACTTCTTCTCTCAGGGCCTCGGCTTCCTTGTGTGCTCCATCACGATCAAGTTTTGCAGAGTTGATATCACGTTCAAGCCGATTGCGCTCTTTCGCAGCCTGGTCCTGGGCCCTGGTCATCTCTTCGTTGTGCATAGCCTGCAGGTTCTCGCGCACCCGCGTGGCCTCGGCCTGAGCCATGGCCAGCGCCTCTTTAGCCTCGGCCTCGATCTTCGACACCCGAGCGTCCGCGTCGCGCTGGATCTGGTCGATCCTGGCAATGATCTTGTCCCGCTCGGTTTCGGCGCTCCTGAGCTTCGCGTTCAGGTCCTCATTAAGAGACCTTATTGTCTGGCGTTCCACCTCCCACTTCAGGCCGGCCGTCTCGGCCTGGTGCTCCATCTCCTTGACCGCTGCCAGGTGCTCACTGACCAGGGCCGCAGCCTGATTCCTCAGCCCTTCGATCTCGCCATCCTTTTCAGCCAGCACCGCCTCCAGGGCTGCACGGGAGGCCCCGGCCTCGCTGGCCGCTTTTTGCATAGCCTCTTCAAGCATCCGAATATCAGATTCCTGCCGGTCAATCTCTTCCGTAGCCGCGAGTATGTCAGTTTCCGCGCCTTCCGCACGCCCGCGCCAGATATCACGCTCTGCAGTGAGTGAGTCCATGCGGCCCCGGACATGTTTTTCAGACATTGCCGAGACCGCGTCCCACACAGCAGCCTTGAGGGTCGAAAAGTGTTGATCGACCTCTTGAGGCATCGGCTTCGGCCCGTCTTCCGGCATCAGCGGCATTTCCTCGCGAGCCCTCTCCTCTCTTAAGAGGATAAGAATTTTCTGCACCGTATTCGACCCGCCGCGCCCGAGATGGTTTCTGATCGCCGTTGAGTTCGTGGCCCGCGGGTCGCCGCCTGCGATCTCCTCAACCGCCTGTCGAACGTCATCTATTGATATGGACGTATTTGCGCGAAGGGTCAGGCCGGGGGTCTGCTGGTTGGTCTGGTCGGTTGTCATTTCTAGTCTCCTTGTCGGGTTTTTGGTATCAACTGTTTAACTAAGTGTAGATGTAAAGAGTTTATCACCTTTTATCAAGAGGATATTCTTAAACCCATCAACTTTTTTCAAGTGTTTATCAACTCTATCGTCACACGATTTTCGCACTTCGTTACACTATAACTACTGCATAACTACTACATTAAATTTTCATTCACGTCGCATCTTTTACAATGCGGAACTTTTCACGGCATTCCTTTTGCTTTCGTCTTATAGTCGCTACTACGTAAACCCATCCACCGTCGCCAATACCACCCCTTTCATAGCCTCTTCTAACAGCCTCACGCGAATGACAGGCCCGCGCCAAGGGCGCGATGGCCCCTTTTCACGCCCTGAGCGCCTGTCTCCCGCGTTGGAACCATGTTTTTCGACCAAGGGCTGCCCGTGGCCGCCAGAACGCCTTAGAATTGAAATTTGAGTCTCAATGCGGAAGTGGAGCGATGAGCGCGACCGCCATGCGATGGGGTCAGCTTTCACGATAGTAAGCGCGGGTGGGATACGATGAGGTGAGCCATCCCCACACTCAGCCCGGCGGGCTGGGGGCGGGGTCTTGCCTTTTTTCTTCATTTCAAAAGTCGTTAGACCGTTCTTAAAAACAGAATCCCCCGCCACCGGAGGACGCGCTATCCTGCGCGTCTGCAGGTGTGCGGAACCGTCCGGTAGGACGGAACTTCGAAGAGCCAGTTTTAGGAATGTTTACGCCTCTTCTGAATTTCGTTTCGAATTGGCAAAGCGCGACTGCCATGCGATGGTAAGATTAGAGATTTTTCTCTGAGAGCAGATACTTCCTAAACCCTGCCTTAAACCTACTGCCCTCATGTCTTTTATGCCGCGCTCGCGTTAGCGAGCATCTAATGCGGCTCCGAGGGCCGAAGGCCATGCCTTTTGTCTTCGCCTCTTTGGTTAAATCTGGTTAAAGAGGTTAAGAGGGTGTAGAAGGCTGGGAGCCTTCGTCAATCATGGCTTCCCGAGGGAGGGGGGCGATGATATACCGACAAAGCGCGATGATATACCGACAAAGCGCGATGATATACCGACGAAAGCGCGATGATATACCGACGAAAGCGCGATGATATACCGACGAATCATTCTTTGCTGCGGACCCATCTCACCTGCTTCTCTCCCTTTGTGCCCACTCCAAACTCCCACTTTTCAATAATTCCTGTTTTTTCAAGCTCTTGTAGTGCTTTTTCAAGAGTACAAACCCAATCTCTCATGCGGCCCTCGCTTCCAGACCACGTTTTCAAATTTTCGAAAGAAATTCGATGCTCTTTTCCCCGCTCGTGGCTCCCCGCGTCGTCCACCGTCGCCAATACCGCCTCACTCTCAGCCTCTTCCAACAGTCTCACGAGTCGCACCAGGCCCGCGCCAAGGGCGCGATGGCCCCTTTTCACGCCCTGAGCGCCTGTCTCCCGTGTCGGGGCCCTGTTTTCCGACCAAGAGCCTGTCCACCGTCTTTAGAACGCCTGAGAATCGAAATTTGAGCCTCAATGTGAACGTGGAGCGATGAACAGGCGCGGACGAGATACGAAGGTGGGCGCTTTCCCGATATTTCCCAAAGACTTTAGAGTTAAAAAAATCAAATACTTAGAGGAATGGTTGTCAGTTTTCGTGGCCATTATCGTATCCCATCCGCGCCCCGCGAACGAGACACGACGACATCCGGGACCAGCTTTCACGATAGTGAGGTGGGCGTTTTCCCGATACTCACGCAAGACTCCAGAGCATTAAATTCAGTGACTTAGATAAATGGTGCCAGTTTTCGTGAGCTATTTCCACATGCCGGCTGACAGCTGGGGGCGGGGTCTTGCCTTTTTCACCAAACGAACGTCTTGAGCCGTGTTCCCACTCGTGAGATCCATCTTCACAAAGAGACCATTTTCAATGCTGCTTTTTTCTTCTTCATTAGGCTAGGCGTTGATTTTTCGTCCAGAACCCTCTTTTCAAAAAAAGTCGTTAGACTGCGCTTCATGACGAAATCCCCCGCACGCGGAGGATGGGGATATCCTTCCCCATCCGTAAGCTTGCGGAACCGCCCGAGAGGGCGGAACTTCGAAGCTCCTTAGGTGTGATTCTGAAATAAATGAGGAAGAGGAGCGATGAAACGAATGACCCAGGAAATGATCGTTGATTTAAAAATTACGGAAGTGGAGCGATGATTTTCCCTATGGTAGATATTTGGTAGAAATAAGAAGGTAGAAGAATGGTAGAGGGAGGACATGTCTGCGGGAAGTGGCTCCAGTCTTACGTTCCCAGAGGGGGGGTACGGAAGTGGAGCGATGATTTACGGAAGTGGAGCGATGAATACGGAAGTGGAGCGATGATTTACGGAAGTGGAGCGATGAGTACGGAAGTGGAGCGATGAGATTTACGGAAGTGGAGCGACGAGATTTACGGAAGTGGAGCGACGAGATTTACGGAAGTGGAGCGATGAAAAAACCCCGCTTGTGGCGGGGGTGGGTAGTGTTTAGTCGATGGGGTCAGTGTCGTCGACCTTTGTCCAGATCGTGACCTGTTTCTTTTTTTTGGTACTGGTGCCAATTTTCCACTCTTTAACCTCATCGATTCGCCGCAACTCTTCGAGCGCCAATTCAAGTGCTTCTATAAAATCGCCAATTCTTCCCGTATATTGAGATATGTCTTTTAAGAAGTCGAGACTGAATCTTTGCGGACTCTCGTTCGAGGTGCACAGCAGTCGTTGCAAACTTTTTGCAAGCTGCATCTTTTTTGGAATCCTTTTTCTTTTTTCCCAGTCAATGAGCGCATATTCTTTGTTAGAGAAAAGGTTGACCCAATCAGGGTCTAACCGATATGCGTACATTTTTCCACCTTTGCCACTAATAAACTTCTCAACAAGTCTAAAACTTTCCGCCGTGGGGAGTTCTTTCTTTCTTTTCGTTGTCTCCTGTGTGGTGGTATCAACATCAAGATCTTCGATCACAGGAGTTTCTGCATTTGGATCGTCGTCCAAATTTCCAGAACCTACTATTTTTAACTTCAAAGAGCCATCTGGTTTATATGTTTCAATGATAAGCGATGCGGTTGATAATTCTTTCATATATCGCCTCAGTTTGTCATACGCACCCCCGCCAGTGCTCCAATTCAATTGCTTGAGAAATTGGATAGCCTCAAAGTACACAAATTTTCCAGTTTCTACCCCTGATGTGAGCTGATTCTGAATGAGTTGCATGCATATGTCAGCGTGATCCTCGTTTAACTGTATCCCTGTGTACTCGATGACAACATCTTTTCGGCTTACTAACTTTACTTCGCTTAAAAACTTTCGTTTTCCACTCACCACTGGTGCGAACAGCGAGGAACGCGCCAACGCGTTCGGTTGTGCCGCCATGGCTTCACTCACTCCTGGAAGAAAGAGTTGCCGTTGTTTCTGCCCGCACTTCTTGGCTTCGTCATCAGCCTTTGATTTTTTTTCAGCATCAAGCGCCTTTTGCATAGCCAACACTTCTTGTTTTCTAGTCCTGATTCGCGCCTTGAGGGTGGTTAGTCCCAGTGTATCTCCTTCTCGCGCAGCATTGATCATCTTTTTCACAGTTGGATCTTTTTCGCCCCAGGTAACATCCAAATCGATCCACGCTTGCTCTTCTTCGCTCAGTCCTGTAATTTTCTTTTCGTCCATGACGTCCTCGGTCGTTGATAGTTTGTGGACATTGGGTGGGGTCCTGGCTGGCTCCACCCATTTTTTTTATCTATACCGCTTCATTCTCCGCCTTGTGGCGGTTTATGATTTTATACAGCGTTGTTCTCGAAATTCCAAATTCTTTGGCAATCTCAATTTTCGGATATCTGTCTCGAACTTTCTGCATAACAATTTTCTCTTGTTCATCAGATAGCTGCTTGTGTCTTCCTGCCATTTTTCCTGCTTTTAATGCCTTTTCAAAGCCTTCACGCTGTCTTTCTCTGATCAGTGCCCGTTCAAACTGGCTTACTGCTCCAAGAATATGGAGTTGCAATGTGTTAAAAGGGTTATCACTCCCGCCAAAAGTCAATCCTTCTTTATGGAATTTAACCAAAACTTTTCTTTCAGAAAGATCCGTCACTATTGACACGAGGTCCTTGAGGTTTCTTGCAAGCCTATCGATTGAATGAACGTGCAGTGTGTCGCCTTCACGGACATATCTGAGGCATTCTTGCAGAATTGGCCTTTCCATATCCTTCGCAGATGCCTTCTCTTCAAATACCTTCTCTAGCTCAACACCATCGAGTTGCCGCGCCGTCTTTTGGTCATAGCTGCTTACTCGTATGTATCCAATGTTTGCCATTTGATTTCTCCTTATTGCCAGTAGGTCTCTCTGTCAAGAATCTTTAAGGAGCTACGGTCAGAAAGTCAAGAAATTAAAAAGTTGACATTTCTTTACATGGTGAAATGCGGGTTCCTGTGCCGTTTTTGTCTGTTAATCCTAGTACACCTTTCTTGACGTTTTCAGACCTTGGCCAGATTTCGCCTCTCAGGGCTTCCAAGCCCCTGGCTCGACCAAAGACCCGTCTTGGTGGTCCCAAAGCCATCCTGGGCCGTCCTTGTGCGAAAAAACCACAAAAAAAGGGAGCCTGGTGGCTCCCCTGTGGTAGTTGTCGTGTCCCTAGCCCAGCTCGGGTCCTGATGACCGCTGGCGCTCCTGCTCTCGCTCCTGGCGCTCGGCTTCGGCTTGTTCCTGCTCCGCGACCTTGGCTAACTGGTTCTCTGGCAGTTCTGGGCCCTGAGCGTCCCGCTCCTGCGTCGGGGCCTGCTGCGGCTGCGGGCCTTGGGCCGCTTGCTCCAGCTGAGTTTGTTTTGCGTGGCCTGAATTTTCCAGCTGCTGCCACTGTTTGCGGTATTTTTCCAGGCCGGCTGCCTGTTTTCGTCCTTCGGCCGACTCAGGAAACGAGGCGGCACGATCCGAATATCGCTTTAGGTCGCGCTCGCTTTGTTTCCTGTCATAGCTCGTATCGTCAATTTCCGCGCCTCGCGGAGTATTATTTTGGATTGCCTGGCTTATGTCCTCGCGGCTGTGGCCGCAAATATGCATCCGCATTGCAATCATGGCGTCAATGCGGCTTTGCTCTTTCAACTCTCGAAATCGCGTTTCAATGTCTTTTTGATGCCGCAAATAAACATGATTCAAATCAACACCGCGATCCGTTACAAGATATTCCATGCGAGGCTTATGTTCAACTTGCCGCGCATGGGCTTTTACGCGCTCTTCATTCGCTTTCTGCAACTCTTTTGCTTTCGCATTTAAAAGTTCCTGCGTTTTATTGCACTCTCTTTTCCTCGTATCCAAAACCTTTGCTTGAGGATAACCACCGCCTGGCTGCAAATACTTCGGCTTTTGGTTGGCAAAACCGGGGGCGCGAAATGGCTGCACGGCATTTTGCACTTTCGGGTCGCCATATTTTTTATTCAGCTTCTGCGCGATCTTTACAGCTGCGCGGTAGTCTTCTGGATGATCTGTTTTCGGCACGGCAATAATAGCCTGATAGCTGCCGGGATGCGTTTCAAGCAAAACGGCAGGCTTGAAGCCGTCCTGCATCATTCTGTCAAAACTTTCTCTTGTCAGGTCATCCACAACCAAAAAATGTTTTTTTGAGTCCAGCGGAGTAAAATATATGTTTTCACCATTTTTTTCTAGCCGCTGCAACTTCGCGAACCGAGTTTGCAACTGTTCTGCTGTGAAGCCCTTTTTGTTCGCGTCTAAAAGACTTGCCTGACCGAGTTTATTGTCTCTCCTAAACTTTCCGAGCGTAACCCGATATTTTTCGGCAGCGAGTGCCTCATGCACTTTTTCAAAGTCCTTTGCGGCCGGAATTTTTTTCGACTCCTGCGCCTCCTTCTGCAACCTGTCCTGTTCGCTTTTTATCATCGCCTGCATCTCCGGGTTCTTGATTTGAAATCCATGCTCGGCTGCAAAAGTTGCGCACAGCTTTTTAAACTGTTCATCTCCGGTAATGGAAAACTTTCCCCATTTTTGCGCGGACAGCTGCAACGCGGCCAGCACGTTTTCGCGCTTCGGGTCCTCGAGCACGATCTGTTTTCCGTAGTCCACAAAAGCAACCCGGCCTGGCTGCGCCTCAAAAGCCACGCCGCCGTCGCACCGCGCCGCCTTGAAATCGCGCAAATCTTTTACACGCGGTTCAACCGGATCATTCCCGGAGATGCTCAAAGTCTCTTGTTTTGGATGCTCAAAGACTCCTCTTTGGCGTTTCCATTTTTCAAAATCAGGAAAGTAAGGATGCGCCTTTCTTGCATCTTTCATTTCCACTTTATGTCTATCTTTCAAGTTCAGCTTATCAACTGCTTGCTGCGCGGCAATGACTGAGCGCATTGCGTTCAGGGCTTCGCCTTTCCCACGCCAGTCTCGCCTGAAAATTTCGTCCCGCGTTTTTTTGTGTTCGCCGGACAGCCGCGCCCGCTCCCCGGCCTGCCGGCTTTTGACCGCAGCAAGCGCGGCCTCGCGCTGCTGCTTGGCCGCATTTTTTTCTGAAAGGTACTTTTGGAACTCAGGGCTTAGTAGTCCTCGGGTCCGAGGTTCGGGTCCGGCAGGTCGTCCAGATCGAGCTGGTCGAGCGGGGAAGTCGCCGACAAGTCCGAGGATTCCAATGGCTCGCCCATGGTCTCTTCCGGTTCCGGCTGCGGCGGGTTGCCGTCGCAACTCGTTAGCTGCACGTCCACCATCGCGAACATTAGTTTGCACCAAACCCGGATTTCGTCCTTGTTTGTTTTTTGCCAGATTGCGTTCGGGCAGGACGCGCAAGCCGTTTCCGGCAATATGCCGCTTTGAGTTAACGTCCAACTTGTCAATGTGGGCCGTGTCGTGTCGCCTGACATTTTTCAACTCCTCCGGTTCAATATAATGTTCAAATTTTCCAAGCCGCGATTCCAATTTTTTGAACGAGGCTTTCCGGCTCACAGCAGACGGCTTAACGTCCTCGCCGTCAATTTTAAGATTCGCACCGCTTCCTTTTGTTTCAAACGCCGCTCCTAATTTTTTTAGTCCGCCGTGCAGGTCCTGCCATGTCTTGGCGTTCTCCAACACTTGGCGCACTGGAGCCAACTTGTTATCCGATTCCTCGCGGCCGGCAGAAATGACAACTCCTTCCTCCACTTCCACAAAGCGCGCATTTTTTTCAGGGGCCCAACCTTGTCGGTTTTCCACGGCCAGCGCGGCTTTGGCCGATGAGTCCATGTACCACCCGCCGGTGATTTGCTCCGCTTTCCCGGTCTGAATGTTTATCCTGTTCAGCATAAGGTGCAGATGGAAATTGTCGGTGTTTGCATGCGCTCCCCAAATCATCTGCAAATTTTCAACCTGCATTTCCTTTGCCCAAATTTCGACCGCATCTTCAATTTGTGCGCGGCTCGGCTGCTCACCTTCCTGCCAGCTCAAAACAAAATGTTCTATCGGGTCGCCGCTTCGGATGTTTGACTCGGCCAGGGCCAGCATTTCGGCTTGCATCCCGCGAATGTCTTCGCTCACAAAATTTCGACCGCCGTGTGCCACGCACTTTTCAACTCGGTTTTGAGTTTGTGGATTAGTTATGTAGCTGGCCAGGCCATTGACCCTGCCAGTTTTGTTGCCGCCAACTGAGTTCTTAACGTATTTGCAGATCATGATCGTCACTCGCGATGCGCTTGATTGCCAGCCGGAGTTCATGCAACATCTGCGCGGTTGTCTGGGAGTACGCCCCGCCGCTTTCAGCATGCACGTGTTTGAGCAGACCGCCGATCCGGCAAAGCTCTCTTATCATTTGCTGATCAACCTTGTTCACGCACACCAGCCCAAGACTCTTGCGGCGCATGAACTCGCTCAGGCTCAATCCGTGCCGGGCCGCCGACTCGCGAATTTCGGTCGCCTCTGCCGGGGTGACTCGGACCCGCAAGCTGACCGAACTTACCTCTTCTTGCCTTTTGCGCATCGCCATTTCAACAACCTCGTCAATCCAAAACTGCCTTTTTCTTTTCCTCGGGGTCCAGGGGCAGAGCCCCGGCAGGATGCCACGGTGCAACAAGCGAAGCGCGGCGCAACGTGGTGAAACTTGGCCTAAACGAAGTGTAGGCCAAGTTTCCATCCTGTACTTTTTTCATGCTATACCCAGGTCAAGTCATCAGGTCAACATTTTTCGGATTGGCCACAAAAAAAACAAGATTGACCAAGGAACCGAAAACAGAGGAAAACCTAAACTGGAAAAATAAAGTTGAAAAACAAAGACAAGAAAGTTGAAACGCATGGAGCAAAAAGAAAGAGCATCCGAAGGCCAAGTCTAGGAGCATCATTTAAAAAAAATATGGTTGAACTTTTCGAGTTGATAGTTGACAACATGGTCCAAGCTAAATAAAAAGCATGTATTGATAAAAACAAAGGAGTTTTTGGATGAGAAAAAAATACGACGCGCCTCTCACGCTTGAGTTGAAAAACAAGGTGCTTGATTTCCTGCAAAATGTTCCTGACCCTGAACCCGCACAAGTGGAAATGACAGCAGCGGAAATGGTGGCAGAGTTGAAGTCTGCAATATTTGATTTGCAGGCCAGAAAATTTACACTCAAACAAATTGCCGACTTTTGCACCCAGGCCGGGTTCCCGATTCCTGAGTCTTCGTTGAAGTCTTATTTGTCGCGGCTGGACAAAAAAAAGAAACCAAAGCCAAAGCCAGAAAGGCAAGACCCTGCCCGACCGCCGCGCCGGGAACTGACTCAGGACCAAGGCAAAGTTGAAGCACAAGTTGAAGAAAAGACTGTTGAGCAAAAGGCAATTGACAAAGGTTTTAGCTCCAGCGCAGTTGAGGATAAGTTGATCATTCCTGACAAAATTTAAGAATAGGAGTTGAATAATGGCCAAGGATATTATTTTTGTTGGTGGCTCCAAAGGCGGCGTTGGCAAATCCATGGTTTCGACTGCGCTGGTGGATTATTTAATGTCGAGGGGTGATAAAGTGCATTTGATCGAGACGGACACGTCAAATGCAGACGTATATAAAAGCCACAAAGAAACACTCGATTTTGATATGTTTAACCTGGACGAATCAGCTGGTTGGGTGGAAATGATTAACCGTCTCTCCGAACATCCTGACAAAACTTTTGTGATCAATTCTGCGGCGCGTGTTATAAATGGAGTTGAAGAACATGGCAGTTTGCTGATGCAATCAGTTGATGAACTTGAGAGACGTGTGTTGACGTTTTGGGTCATAAACCCGCAGCGCGACTCGCTCGAACTGCTCACAAACTATATGCCAGTCATGAACAAAAGCGTCATCCATGTTTTTAAAAACTCTTTCTTCGGCCCGGCAGAGGATTTTGTGCTTTTCAACGAATCTGGTCTTTTGCCGAGGATTGAAAAGACGGGTGGCCGTGATTTTCTTTTTCCCGAGGTTGCACGCCGTGTAGCAAACCAAATGAATATCCGGCGCTACTCCATTGACAAGGGTTTGAAGGAGATGCCGCTTGGTAATCGTGTCGAACTTGAACGCTGGCGTAAGCGATGCGCTGAAGTCTTCGAAGAGGCATTGAAATAAAATGGCTGCTGACAAACTGCTTGGCGAAAAATACCGCGCGTTGCTAGGGGATGATGCAACCGACGAAGAGATAATGGAGTTGTATCGAGTTGCAGAAGTTTTGCAAATTTCTCCTATGGATTCCGTCTGGACTATTATTTTCGCTCTGCGGTATTATCAAACGCTGTATAAACAAATTCCAGGACAGATTGCACAAGCATCTGCGAAAACGTGTGAGCAAGTTCGCAGCGCGGCGGACAAAGAAATTGAGCTCGCAGTTGCAAAGTCTCAAAAAAAATTGGCGGACGTGGTTGTCAAAAGTGCGGAAACAATCGCAGTTGACTCAACCAAAAAATATGCTGCGCGGTGGATTTCGGTGAGTGTTATTTCTATCTTGCTGTCGTTGCTGGTCGTTGGCTTCTCGGCGTTTTGGGCTGGAAAGCAGTCTGGGCAAGCGGCCGGCTTTGCCAGCGCAAGAGAAGAAGCCGCCGCTGCGTCCTGGGCCGCGACCGAGGCTGGAGCGGCCGCGTACAGGTTATACCTGGCCGGGTCGCTGCCGGTTCTGACTGGTTGCAGCCAGCCGGGTTGGGAGCGAAGCGGGGACTTTTGTTACCCGCACCCCGACCGCAGCAGCGGCCAACAAGTAACGTATGGTTGGAAGTTGAAATGAGCGTTGATGAAATGTTTAAAAAACTTCTTGGCCGCGAACCGACCGACGATGAAATCCAGGAAATTTTGAGAGTCAAAGACGTTCTTGGACTATCCCGAGACGATTCGCTCTGGGGTGTTAGGTTTTTGGGGTTGACCTCGGAGCATGGTGTTTTTATACCATAAATATA